>Ga0315293_10000232_pt1 | contig 48938 bp, 42 predicted proteins | sample YL17G13_20_MG_FD_203071 | JGI IMG/M metagenome (GOLD analysis project Ga0315293, IMG submission 203071) | Sediment microbial communities from Yellowstone Lake, YNP, Wyoming, USA - YL17G13_20 | ecosystem: Environmental > Aquatic > Freshwater > Lake > Sediment | place: USA: Wyoming | collected... | reverse complement strand
ATACTAGCCTCTTTTTTGACATTATTTATGCTTTCGGTGAGGGGCCGTTTTACCTGTTTTTTTGTTGCTCAGAATGCGGCTATGAGGATTGTTCCCTTGAAAAGAAGGCATTAGGACAAGCGCGCCCAGCAAGAAGTGAATTATTTCTCTCTCTCTATTACCCATTTTTTAACCATATTATAGACTAATTCTCTCTTAATGGGTTTAGCCATATAATCATTCATTCCTGCTTTCAGGCACTTCTCCTCATCTTCTTTCATCGCATCGGCAGTCATGGCGATAATGGGAATGTTGGTGTAACCTTTATTCCTAATCTCCCACGTTGCTTCCAGGCCGTCCATCTCCGGCATGTGTACGTCCATAAAAATCAAAGCAAATTTTTCCGGGTCTTTCAAAAACGCCTCTACAAGTTCTTTCCCGTCATTTACCACCTCCAACTGGTATCCTGCTTTGGTGAGCATAACCTGGGCCAGCCTCTGATTAATAGGATTATCTTCAGCCAGCAGAATATGGATCGAATGTTTGGCTTCCTCGGCCAGGGAATGTTGAGTGATGATGACGTTCCTTTTTTTCCTTTCTTCTGGGCAGGTTGCTTCTCCCAATAATCGTCGGATCATTGTTAACAATTTGTAACGCTGGACCGGTTTGGGCAAGAATCCGTCAAACCCGGATTCCTGGTAGACTCTAGTTCGCTTGGTCACAGAAGAAGAAAAAGCAAGCAACGGAAGATTGGAAATCTGCGGATCCTGGTGATTTCGAATCTGTCTGGCCGTTTCATAACCGCTTATAAGCGGCAAATTAATATCTAAAATACAGATGTCAAACGGATCTCCTCTTCTTATTTCTTCTTCAATCATTGGTAAAACCTGATTCGATTTTATCAGTCCAACAGTGCGCATCTCTGAGCGATGGAGAATATGAGCTAGGATATTCAGGTTGTTTTCATTATCGTCAACCATTAATACTTTCTTACCGGCAAGAATCTCGAGGGCGGGCTTTTTTTCGAGCGTTTTCTCTGACTTCTCCAGCCAGGCTGTGAAGTGAAAGGTGCTGCCTTTATCCAGTTCGCTTTCTGTCCAGACATTTCCCCCCATTAGGTGTGCGATTTGCCTACAAATGGCCAGCCCCAGACCTGTTCCCGCATACTTTCTAGTTGTGGAACCGTCAATCTGGTAAAAGGGCTCAAAAATGGATTCCAGCTTGTCTTGAGGAATGCCAATGCCTGTGTCGTGAATAACTGTATGAAGTTTTAATTTATAATCCTTTTCTTCTTCGATTTTTATGGAAAGCTCGATCTCGCCTTTCAGCGTGAATTTGGCTGCATTGCCCATGAGGTTGAGGAGCACTTGGCGTATTCTACCCGGGTCGCTTCTCACAAAAGCCGGTATGTTATCGTCGATCCTGCAGAGGACTTCCACAGGTCTGTTTTCTAACCTGGGCTGAATAAGATGACAGACATCGAAAGCAGTAATTTCAGGGTCAAAATCTATATTATGAAAGGTCAGTTGGCCGGCTTCTATTTTTGAAAAATCGAGGATTTCATTGATTAGAGCCAGCAACGCCTCGCCACTCTTGGTGATATTTCGCGTAAACTCAATCTGCTCTTCATTAAGTTCGGTATCAAGAAGCAGATCAGCAAAACCTATGACAGAGTTCATGGGCGTGCGGATCTCATGGCTCATTCGTGCCAAGAACATGCTCTTGGCTTCGTTGGCTGTTTCAGCAGCTTCTCGCGCCTTTTCGGCTCTGGCATTGGCTTCCTGTAATGCCTTTTCTGCTTCTTTAAGCCGCGTGATATCTTGGGCCACGCACACTATGCCTTGAATCATATTTTCTTTGTTGGAATCATACATAACCGAGGCAGAATAAATAGTATTTACTTTTCTGCCATCCTTGGCTTTGTAAATTTTTTCAGTGTCACTGATAGTTCCTTTTATTAATAAGTCTCGAAGATCTGAGCTGCTCGATGATTCATCATCAAACAATATTTCTATATTTTTCCCGATGAGTTCCTTTTCCGTATAACCTAAGAGTTCCTCCGTCGCCTTGTTGACTTTTTTTATGATCCCCTGAGGATCGATAACAATTAAGAGATTGATCATGCTTTTGAGAATGTTATCCACATAATCCCTGGAGACCATGGTTTTCCCCAGGTCTCCGGCCATCATATTAAATGAAGCCGCAAGTTCGCCGATTTCATCATGTGAGTGTATGTTTATCTTGTGGGTTAAATCTCCGCTGGCGATCTTTTTTGTCGAATGAGTTAATTTGACAATAGGGTCGGAGATGGATTTGGAAAAGAATAATCCCAGAATTATGCTTAAGAAAAAAATAGCGCCGGAAAAAACAATCAGCGTGATGAGGGCTATCTTGTGAGTCTTCCCGATCTCTACATCAGCGCTTCCTATATAGCTCTGGACATCTAAAACCACCTTATTCAATGTTTCATCGGTCAGGTTGAAATACCGATCAGCTTTTTCAATATTCTTTGCCATCTCAGCGCTTATTTGAGTAATTTTCCCATCAATACTTCCCATGAGTTTCAGCCTGAGGATTCTCTTTTGGGCCCTGATGACTTCCTTGGCATACTTAAAGAATCCGCTGAAATAGATATCAGCCATCCCTGCCAGCTGTTTGATCTCAGGCGGAGCTTCATTGACGATGAGGAAACCATACCAGCCTTTCCTCTTCCACTGGGAATAGGTAAGCCCTGCGTAAGAGTTCCTGAAGGCCTCACTCTCACTCCCCCAGATCATGGCATTCATGAACATATCAAAGTTGATGGCGGCTTCTCTAAGCTGTCCTTCGAGAGCGACCACTTTATCTGTGTCTTGAGGATTTTGAACCAGCTGAGCTTTATTTATGATGCCTGCTCCGGAAAAAAGAGCAGCTTGAGCTTCTTCGGAGCATCGCGAAAGGGGAATGCGCTCGGAGATGACTGAACTTGAGGTTTCAGCAAGTTGGCGGATCTTCAAGATGCCGAACAGCGCTAAGGCAACAGTCAAGAGACTAAGGCCTACCAACACGGATAGGATTTTGAGTTTTATGCTTTTAAACACTTTCACAGTTCCATTTTTATGGCTGTTATATCACAGACAGCTTTAATAATGCCGATGGCCTTCTTTGTCTCAATATCCCTTACAGGAACATATAAAGATATGGCCTCGGTTCGTGAACTTTTGTCGTATTCGAGCACTCCATAATAACTCATTCCATTTCCCTTGTTATAAGCTTTGACCCACCAGTCCTCGTCGGCCTGTAAATAATCCGATGTTTTGTTGGTTTCGCCGACGATCAGGCCTTTTTCGTCCGTGATAAAAATTTCGGAAAAGACCTCGTTGACTTCTTGGAATTCGACAAGGTATTGGCCGCATTCGTTAATGATAAAGGATTTGATGAATTCATCCAGGCCTTCAGTCTTTTGCCATTTTCCATCTAACCTTAGAATTTCAGGTAGAGTGATATTATGATTCCTCTCGTTAGACTCTTTAACTGCTTTAATGACAAGGGGATCTTTTGCTAAGTTCTCGATAACTTCTTTCTTTTTGTCAAGGATCTGTTTGACTTCTGCCGAGAATTCAGTTTTTTCTGACTGAACATTTGTATCTTTTTTAATTGCACTCGTGCTTTCCTGGCTCTTTTTACCACACTGAGTCAGGCCGAGTAAGATTGAAAGCATCATTATGCTCAGCGTACAAGATTTAAATAAGCACATTTTTTTATTCAATTTTCTCTCCTTTCTGTAGCCGAGTTACATCCATTTGAATTTCTCACAATATTTTAGAGTTATTTCTATTTAGCAATAAAGATAAATCGAGGGAGCGGCCTTTTTTTGTCTTTGGAAATTTTTAAGTTATACCTCTTTTTTAATTCTCTCTTTATCTTTAATGCGTTCTAATTCTTTTACTAATATAGATAATTTATCGGAATATTTTTTGATTCTTTCTTTCTCTTTTTTTACCCTTTCTAAAAGTTGTTTAGTAGACATATTATTCAACTTTGCCATTTCAGGAGAAATCTGATCTTCGAACTTTGCTTTGGAGATCTCGCCGGTCATAATGTTTTTGACTTTCATTTCCTGCCCCCTTTTTGATAGGCCTCAAGCCATTCGATGATTGCCCGGCGGAGAACAGAGCTATAAGAGCGAAGCTCGATCTTCGCAATCTTCCGGGCCAAATTTACATAGTCCTCCGGCAAACGAACTACCGCCATTGTCATTTTAGGTTTCTTAGTCTTCATATCACCTTCCTAATTGTATTTTAATGTATTCGCTTTATATCGGTTTGTCAAGGATTTTCTTCAACCTATTTTCCCCCTGGCCGGTCCCGATTTGCCGTTCTAGTCTTTTCAGCCTGGCCCGAAACTCTGCTTTCATCTCACCGCCCTAAGAGGCACACTCTCCGGGCTGGAAGGCCAAGGGTCAAGGACCGCACCGCGCACATGGGCTCATCACTTCCGGCCGGACCGCGCAAGCTCCTCCCGAACAATTTTCCTCACCTTCCCTATGATTCTCTCCTGGACACTCTTTTATTTTCATTTTTCTCCTCACTTCATCCTGGCCGCGTCGTACCCGCCGCCATCCGGGAAGGATTCTTTCTCGGATTTAGAGAACGCGGACGCGGCTTTTTCTTGGCGGTAGTCAAAAGCGGCAAGGGACACTTCCAGCGTGCGCAGTGGTGTTGTAGCTTTTTCAAAGCTCAAAAGTCCGGGGAAAGGGGGTAATTACCACTGCGCTTTGCTAGAGCAGGATAAGGGCAAGATGGCTTGTAACCTGGCCGGGCTATTGTCAATCCTCCACCGCCCTCGATCATCAGGAAGTGGAGGTGGGGATGGAAATTGATCCTGTCCCCGAAGGTCTGAATGGCCGCGACGACGCCGGGCACAAGCGCACTCCCGGCCATAACCTCGAAATAGCTCGCCCCACTCCTCCAGTCGCTTGGCATGACATCTTCTATCAATTATTTGACAATCAATAATCAGCTCAATAATATATCATCAGCCTGAAAAAGGAATTTCCTATAAGATCACTGATCTAAAGAGCGCTGGCTTTCAAGCTTCATTGGTCTTTCGATGATTTCTCGTCAATCCTGTGTGACAGATTCGGTTGAATTACGCTGAAACTATGGGTCCAGGATTGAAAGGACAAAGCTTAAGATCGCCTTGGAAGTGAAGGAAACAGTAAGCGCGCCCGGCAAGACTTGAACTTGCGACCTTCTGATTCGTAGTCAGGAAGTTGCGGCTCTCCATGATAAGATTTTAAAGGAATCTCTGGACGCTTGATATCGATGGTCTCGATTTTCTCTTGACCTTTTTCAAGAACATCGCCCTATTTTCCGACCGCGATCCGCATATTCTCAGGCGTCGGGTGGGTGTAGCGCAACGTCATCTGAATTGACGCGTGACCCAGAATTTTAGAAACCGTGACAATATCAACGCCCGCCGCGATTATCCTAGTCGCCGCCGTATTCCGGAGGTCGTAAATCCGTTGCGAGACCTTTCGCTTCACGTTGACTTGGCCCGACAGTGCGCGCGATCCTCCGGCCCTTGCACGTGAAGTCGATAATCCAACGGCCCATGCCGTTTTTCTTGACGAGCATTTTCTGATATTCTTTAGATATTTTTGGGGGGCTTGTTTCTAAAAACCTTAACGAAAACAACCGTTAAAACAACGATGATAGCCAATTGAGCAAGCCATAAAGGGAATAATATTTTTCGCGTATATGGCAAATCATCTGACCACTCTAATTTGCCATGTAAAGTGACAATCACGCGATTTGAATAGTAATTTGATTCTGGGGGTCCAATTAATATTAAATGATATCCCAATAATTTCGTGAAATGCTTCGGGGGAGAATCCATAAATTCACGTGTTTGTTTTCCTAAATAAGGCGGATACAAAATACTAAGTATAAAAAGCAAAATCCCGAAGAAAATGACCATGCGTTGTTTCATATTCATTTATAACCTCCTATTTTATCCTTTAACCCATCCGATAATCGCTCTTCGTAGGACTGGACTATACATATGTATGATCGAGGCTCCGCTTTAGCGATCTTACGGGCAAGATTCACATTTTCCTCGGGCAATCGTATACAAGTCATCTCCATTTTAGCTATTTTGGCTTTTATTCAACCTTCCTGCCTGTATATATATGTATTTGCTTCCTTTCTAAATGTCAAAGCCCATTTAATACCCTTGCTTTTCCCGCTCAGGGCGCCCTGGATGATATTAGATGTATCCCTGGCCGGGGGGTCGAGCGGAATTTTCTTTTTCTAATTGATTATTCGGGGAAAATTAGAGCGCGCCCGGTTCCGGAGGTGACCTGCCCCCGCTCAATGTACCACCCCTAGAGTGAATTTTTCAACCTCCAAAGCCTCTGGAGCTGGAGGCCGATAGCCCAAAGAACTGTGGGGCCGAACGCTGTTGTATTCTCGGCGCCAGTTTTCTATGACCGCTTGGGCCTCCAGCAACGTGTCGAAGATTTCCCCGTTGAGCAACTCGTCCCTCATCTTCCCTATGAACGACTCGACATATCCGTTCTCCCAAGGGCTTCCAGGTTCAATGTAAAGAGGGCTTACTTTGAGGCTTCCCAGCCAGCTCCTGACTTCCTTCGCTGTGAATTCCGGGCCGTTGTCAGAGCGGATATAATCCGGAATACCCCGGCTGATGAACAACTCATACAGTTGATCCAGGACATCCTGGGAACTGATCCTCCGAAAGACATGCAGAACGAGACATTCCCTGGTGTATTCATCGATGATGACCAAGATCCGTAGCGGCCTTCCGTCCGTCGTCCTCGCCAGCGCAAAATCATAGCTCCAGACATGATCCCTCTTCTGGGGGCGAAGCCGGATGCATGAGCCATCATTGAGCCACAACCGCCCACGTTTGGGTTGTTTCCTCGGCACTTTCAGTCCCTCCTGTCTCCAGATCCTCTCTACTCGCTTGTGATTGACTCTCCAACCCTCGTCTCGCAATAAGGCTGTCATACGACGATAACCGTAACGTCCGTACTGACAGGCCAAGTCGACAATGCGATCAACTAACCTTTCCTCATCATCAGGGATTTTGATGATATGCCGCTGGGTCGAACGGGCCTGATCCAATACCTGGCAGGCCCGCCGCTCCGATACTCCCAGTTGTTCACAGACATGGTGAACCGCCCGGCTTCTTTTCGCCGGGCTTAGAAGTTTCCCCGGAGGCTCTCCTTCAGGATCGCATTGTCCAAGGACAAGTCGGCCACGAGCTTCTTCGGCCTGCTGTTCTCAGTCTCCAGCTCTTTCAACCGCCGAGCTTGATCGACTCTCATCCCGCCGTACTCTTTCCTCCAGCGGTAATAGGTTTGTTCCGAGACGCCGAGTTTCCGGATGGCCTCTTTGATATTGGTGCCCTGACCGAGCAGCAGCTCGGCCTCACGCAGCTTGCCGATGATCTGTTCCGGAGTGAACCGTATCCTGCCCATTGAGGCTCCTTTCTCCCAGGTTTTTTCCCATTATACCTGGAGCGATTTAAGGGGGGCAGGTCAGCAGGACTGTGCTCAAATTATGGATACGGAAAGAGAAAACTTTTTAAATTGTGTAAATATGCGACAGGCAAAGGAAGGCTCGCATATAGGGCTTAATGTGCCGTTTTTCTTGACGGGCTCAAGCGGGCTTATGAGCGGACCCTGAAAAGAATGTCTCGTTGATGATCTTTAAGAGGCCCGGCCCCCATGCTCGCCCTTGATAGTTTTCTCATCTCAATATAGACATTTCCAGTATAGTCTCAGGAAAATATTATGAGATTTCACGTTCCACCGCCTTAATAAACTCAGTAGTATCAGCATAATAATTTGGATATGCCCTACGTAAGGCATCTATTGAATCTACTGATACCAAAACAACTTGAACCCTTGGATCATCTTCATATGCTTTTTCTACCTCCATATATTGTTCTTGGGCCTTCATAAGTTGGTCTATACTAAATGCGATTACTTCTAGTTGTCCCTTCGTTGGGTCCAATTTAAGCAAAAAGGCGTGGGCTCCTTGAAGTCGAGTAGAACCCAGCTGTTCAATGGCAGCATTCCAAGTACCAAGATCACTCAGAATGCTTTCTTGGCGCTCAATTTCACGCAATTCCAAAATTCTATTTTCTTTATTATCTGAAGTCCCCGGAACAATTTTCTGCTTTTCCCAATCGGCCATAGCGCTGCCCATAAGTGCAAAAAATCTTAGCCAAGATTCTTTAGCAGATTTGATTTTAGATTTTAGGGCTTGACCAGTAAATATTTGGGCAGTTTCAACAGCAGTGGCCCACACGTGCTGCAATTTTGATCTAATCTGAATTTCTATCCTTTGCCCATTAAAACATTTTCTTTTAGCTGAATCACTTTGGTATTTATATACTAAATGGATTCCCCTATATCCATCTTCTTTTGGTTGTGTGATGTAATCGTATTTTTTACTAAGAATTGGGCGTTTATTGCGTTTTTTGGATCGACGTATTTTTAAATCTGCCTGTTCATATACTTTTGTCAAATCGATTACCTGACGAATATCCCTCAAAACCGCGCGACATCCTCCTATATCTTGCATTTGTGATAGTTCCATGTGCGGGTTATCCCGAAGTTTTATCATTATGGAAGGAAGTCGTTTTAATCGTTGAGATATAAGAGCCGTTCTATCTATTTTCCTTGCTCTTTGTAAAAGGATCATTTTAATTACTTGAAGAGGATAGGCGTGATCCGATATTATTTTCCAAAACGGTCTCGACTTTATCAGGGAAAAACCCGGAAAACGACGGAAACTTGTGCAATTCGAAAACGTCTGAAAAACGGTCTAAATTGATGATTTATATGGGGAAAAAGGGAGCGCGCCCGGGGTGACTCGAACACCCGACCTTCTGATTCGTAGTCAGGCGCTCTATCCAACTGAGCTACGGGCGCGCCGCATAAGGCCAAAAAGCGTCCTCAATATAGCCCAATGCCCTGGAATTTTCAATTAGGGCCCCTCCTCTTCTTTAAGCTTGGATCACGCAAATGGAGATGTTGCGATTACTTATCAATAACCAGGACGGCCGCGCCGTTGATGCGGCCCTGCTTGAGCTTCAGGAGCGCCTGGTTCGCCTCCTCCAGCCGGAACGTTTCCGTCGTAGGCCGGATGGGGATCTCAGCCGCAACAGCCAGGAGTTCCTCCCCATCGCGCCGGGTGGCGTTGGCCACGCTGCGCAGGATGCGCTCCTTGTAAAGATGTTTAACATAGTCCATCTGGGGAATAGCCGTCATGGTGATTCCGGCCAAGGCCACGGTCCCACCCGGTTCCACTGCGCTCAAAGCATCGAGGACAAGCTCGCCGGCCGGAGCAAAGATGATGGCCGCCCGGAGCCCGGCCGGCGGCGCGTCCTTGGCCGTTCCGGTCCAGGCCGCTCCCAGCTTCTCGGCCAGCCGGCGATGCTCCGCGCTCCGCGAAAACACATAGACCTGGCAGCCACGCTGCCGCGCCACCTGGATGGCCACATGGGCCGAGGCGCCGAATCCATAAAGCCCTAGCCTCTGGCCCGGCCGGATTCCGCTCAACCTCAAGGCCCGGTAGCCGATGATGCCGGCGCACAACAGGGGCGCGGCCTCGACATCCTGAAAAACGGGGGGAAGGGCATAGATAAACCTTTCCGGGGCGACCAAGTACTCCGCGTATCCGCCGTCCGTATGATAGCCGGTGAAGCGTCCCTCCCGGCATAAATTCTCATCACCCCTCAGGCAGAATTCACAGGTCCCACAGGCGGAATAAAGCCAGGCCGCGCCTACGCGGTCTCCTTCTCTGAACCGGCCGGCTCCCCTGCCCCGCTTTTCCACGACACCCACCACCTGGTGCCCGGGGATGACGGGCAGCCTCACCTCGGGCAGGTCTCCTTCGACCGTATGGAGGTCGGTATGGCACACTCCACAAGCCATGACTTTGATTCTGACTTCACCCACAGACGGCTCGGGCAGCGCCGCATCCTGGTATTGAAGGGGCGCCGTCTCCGCGGGCCCGAACCGCTGCAAGACCATGGCCTTCATCGTCTTAGCTCTCCGGGCCCTTCCTATCGGTCATTTGGCCTTGGCCGGACCGCCCCGCTGCTTGGTCTTCAGCCGCTTCAATCGCAGGGAGAAATCCTGGTGCAGGCCGGAGTCGAGTTCCCGCGATAGGGCTAAGCCCTCCTCGACAATGCGGATGGCCTCCTCGTAGTTTTTTTCCCGGTGCTCATAGTGGATGGCCAGCTCGCGGTAGGAAGAGATCTGATTCTGGGAGGTCATGTCCTGCCAGATGGCGACGGCCTCTTCCCACTTGCCTTCTTTCTTGTAGTGATGGGAAAGCTTTTTCTTGGCCCGCAGCGCCACCTCTTCAGTCAGGCGTCCTTCCAGGGCGCGCTGAAAAAGCCGGGCGGATTGTTCCCTCTGCCCGGCCCGGGCGAACATATTGCCCAGGCCGTAGAGGTCCATGGCATCGGCCATCTCGCTTATGAATTCATCCTGCCGGCCCTCGGCTGAGAGTGTGGCGCCGGTGATGACCAGCCCCAGCAGGGACAGGATGTCCTCTTGGTTGTGGTAGAGGATGGGCTCGATCAGCGAAAAATCGCCCGAGCGGATGTACTCAAAATAGCGGTGGGGAATTTCAGCCGAGGGGATATCCTCGGAGCGGTCGGCCTGGACCACCTCCCGGGCCAGGTTGAACAGCCGGCAGTTCTCGTGCTTGTGCTTCCACAGGCCGCGGGCAGCGAATAGAAAATCGAGATGAGGAAGACCGGCCAGGCGCAACCGTTGCCGGTGCAGGATGAACCGCGTTTCCAGGATGGGCAGGTCGAAGGCCCGGCCGTTGTAGGTGATGATGGAGCGAAAGTCCATTTCTTGAAAAAATCGGCCGAGCTCCTTCATCATGGCCCCTTCCTCGGCCAGGTCGTGAAGAAAATACTGGACCACGCGGAAGAGGCCGTCCCGGTAGAAGCCCATACCCACCAGGAAGGGCACCGTGCCGGTCCCGCCGGCCAGGCCGGTGGTTTCCAGGTCGATGATCAGGGCCGAAGCCAGGTCCAGCGGCTCGAACTCCGCGCTCCGGCCCAAGAAACTCAACACCTCGCCCTTAATCTCCAGGCCGCTGCCCAGGACCGTCCGGCCGTAGCGGACCTGCAGTCCGTAAGAGTTCTCGAAAACCTGGAAAGGCTGGGCGGGTTCGGGCGGAATTTCAGGAGCCGGACGCGGGGAGCGCGGGCCCGGTTTTTTTTCGGTGAGCTTGATCAGCCGCTGGAGTTTCTCCTTGGTGGTCAGGTTGTCCTGGTCCCGGTCGATCCGCTCCCAGGTCTCCAGGATTTTGCCCGACCGGGTTTGATTCCGGCTGTGGACCTGGCGCTGCTTCTTGAGCAGCTCCAGCTTGTCCTTGATATCCATCATTCACCCAAAAATTGAAGCAGCAAAGTCCGGGAGCGGGGCCTGTTGTCAAAATCGATGAAGACGACCTGTTGCCAGGTGCCCAGGCTCAGCCTTCCTTCGTCAAAAGGGACGGTCAAGGAAGGGCCGATCAAAGCCGACCGGACATGGGAGAAGCCGTTGCCGTCGCCCCATTTGCGATCGTGCTGGTAGGGCACGTCGCTGGGCACGACTTTCTCCAGGACATTGGCGAAATCCTCTATGACGCCCGGCTCGAATTCGATGGTGGTCAGGCCGCCGGTCGAACCCGGAACGAAAACGGTAACGATGCCGGACTTCAGGCGGTTGGCCAGGAGCCGCTGGGAGATCATCCCGGTCAAGTCTTTGACGTCGTTGAACCCCTGGGTGGTGAAGTGGATGGAATCACTGATGACTTTCATTACGCCCTCGCCATATCTATAGCATTTTATCATATGCGAATCGGGGCCCATTTTCCAGCGGTTGGCCCGGCCGGGTAAGCATCTCTATATCCGTGATAAAGTCAGCCAGGTGTGGGGTCCTGTCGCGGCTCATCCCCGCCGGCCTCGCTCCCCACCCTGTAAGTGCCAGGGGCCCGTACGCTTCGGCCGTCGGGGGGCCCTGGGCCGCGCCACCCCTGGAATATCCAGACGTATCACGGAATTGCAGATGCATCCCCCAGCGGGAGTTTTGATTGACATCCCTTGATTTAACGTGATAATGGAAGAACATGCGCTTCATGGATGCCGAGCGGACTCCCTGTAAGCTTTTTTTGGAAGTCGGCAACGGGACCTTTGATCAACTGGATGTGGAATACAAGGTCGACCCCCAGCAGAACCTGTCGAGAAAAATGGCCATGGAGATCGAGCAGAACCCGATGCGGACCGTTTTCTTCCTTTACAGCGACGGCCTTCTTCCCGTCCAGGGTTCGTTCATCTGTCTGCCCTTCGATACCAGCCGGCCTTTCAATCAAGCCTATCTCTATGAAAGCAAGATGTACCCCAAAACCATGTCCCTGGAAATCCTGCAGGACAGCCCGACCGGGGCCGGCCTGTACATCGCCGCCAAATATCGGGACTCTCTGGCCAAGACGCGCCTTCAGCAGATCATCGACCGGAATTCCGCCCTGCCCATCTTTTTCGTCCAGAAGGTCGTCATCCCCCTCCGTTCGGGAATTTTTGAATGGACGCCCGAGCTGAAAGACAACATCCTTATTCTCCGGCTATGGAATAATAAGATCCTGCGCTTCGCCGAAATCAAAGAGACCTGACCCGCCCTAAAAAAAGGATTGTGAGATATGGACCTCCTGAACAATGAAGTCCGCCAGGCGACCAAAAAGAAGTTTGACGAAGAAATGACGGGGAAGGTGACCCTCGTTCATTTCACCCAGGAACCCGGCCGGCTGGTCCTGCCCGACAGCCTCAAAGGCCAGGAGTGCATGTTCTGCCGGGAAACCAAACAACTCCTGGAGGAAGTCAGCGGCCTATCGGATAAGGTCGAGCTTCAAGTTTATGATTTTACGGCCGATAAGGATAAAGCGGCCGAGTTCGGGATCGACAAGATCCCGGCCCTGGTCATCAAGGGAGAAAAGGACTACGGCCTCCGCTTTTTCGGAATTCCTTCCGGTTACGAATACACCAGCCTCATCGAAGCCATGGTGGACGTCTCGCGAGGAGAGACTTCCCTCTCGGCCAAGACCAAAGAGGCCCTCCGCGCTCTCGACACAAACATTCACCTCCAGGTGTTCGTCACACCCACTTGCCCTTATTGCTCGATCAGCGTGCGACTGGCCCACCAGTTCGCCCTGGAATCGCCCCTGATCCGGGCCGATATGGTGGAAGCCACGGAGTTCCCCCACCTTTCCAATCGTTTCAATGTCATGGGCGTGCCCAGGACGGTCATCAACGAAACAGCTTTCATCGAGGGCGCCCTGCCCGAGGATCGTTTCCTGGAAGAAGTTCTGAAAGCCGTCCAGCCACCGGACAAGCCTTCTTCCTGAGCACCCTGGCCTTAACGCTTATAACTTTTTTTTGAGGTAGAAAATGCTTTTTAAGCCGGAAAAAATGTGTCTGATCTTATCTATTTTTATTAAATAGAATTATTTGCGTAGGCCCGACCCCAATTTACACTACCTTAAGCCCGAACGCTCTTGACTTTGATTTTGTTGAGATCCATCTCGCCCAAACCCAGGTCATGGGCCAAGAGGATAAAGGGGATCTCTTTTGGCTTCCGGCCTAGGAGCCCGGCGCCGTAGGCGTCCATGGCCACCGGATCGACTCCGGCGATGACTTGGCCGACGTCAAGGAGCCTGCCCGGCCCCTTGGGGCCGTTGCTGGTCAGCACTTTGATGGCGTCGCTGACAATCAGAGACGGCTTGAGGAGGGTGCCGATATCGGCGATGCCCTGGTGCAGCCCCAGCGGAGTGCTATGAACGCCGCTCATATTGAAGTTGGCGCCGATAAAATTCTTCAGGCTGGCCGTGTAGCCCGTGGCTGCGTGGACCTTGATGACCGGGATGTTGATCAGGACATTGCAATCGAGGACGCTCTTCAGGATTTTCGCTTTCTTCAGGGACTTGGCCCCGGGCAAAGTGACCTCCCGATAAGCCCCCTCCAGATGGCCGGAAAATACCTTGGCGCCGGCCGCTTCCGCGGCGGCTTTGATGCCGCTCAAATCGAAACAGAGGCTGAATTCGTCGCAGGTGTGGTCCCAGACCTCTACCCGGCCCGCCCCGGCCCGCCGGCAGAGCTTGGCCACGGCCGCCACGATCTCTGGGTTGGTGTTGCAGGCCTGCTGGGGAGTCCTGGCCCAGGCGACATTCGGTTTGAGGACGACATAGTCTCCCTTCTTGACGAACTTCTCGATCCCTCCCAGCGCGTCGATGGCGGCCTGAACAAGGGCGGCGGGCTCTCCCCTCTCGGCCACGACGAGATCCGGCTTCTGGCCTTCCAGGGGCTGAGATAGGTAGGCTTCCCCACCCGGCTGGCCGGCTGCGGATGAAGACTCAAACAGCGACGCGGCGCTGACAAGCGCGCCGCCCGCCGCTATTTTTTTTAGAAAATCTCTTCTGCTGATGGGACTCATGGCTTCCTCTCCGGGTTCAGGTAGAGCAGGCTGATGCCGGCGCCGGTGCCGAACCAGACCGAGGACCCATCGACCGCCAGGGCGTTGACGCGCCCATCAATCAGCCCGTCGTCCACGGTCAGGCTCAGCCACTGTCCGAGGGCGACGTTCAGGCAGCTCACTCCCCCGTCGCGAGCAACCCACAGGAATTTTCCGTCGGCCGCCAGGCCCTTGATCCATTTGTCCTGCAGGCCGTCCCCGCTGTTGACCGTCTTCCACAGGCCTTCTTTTGTCGAAAAAACGGCTAAAGAGCCGTAGGTCCCGCCGGCCCAGATGTTCGCCCCGTCGTCGGCCAGGGCCTGTATGGAGTCTTCCGGGAGGCCGTCCTTGGTGGTGAACGAACTCCACGTCGCTTTCTGCTTATCGAAAACGGTGATGCCCGAACTGGTGCCCAACCAGACTTCCTGGCCGTGGACAAGAACGGCGTTGACGTACTTCCCGGGGATCTGCTTAGAGGAACCGAAAAACGACCAGGTGGCGTCTCTTCTCCTGAAGCGGCCCAGGCCTTGGGTGGTGCCGACCCAGACATATTCGGGTTCGCAGGCGATAGAGGTGATGTCGTTCCCCGTCAGGCCCTGGGCCTGGCCGTAGAGCGTCCAGTGGGGCGCCGGCGTTCTGGAGAAATGGCTCACTCCGAAAACATCTCCGTAGCCATAGAATGTCGTGCCAAACCAAACGGTGTGGTCCAGGTCAACAGCCATGGCCGTCACATGGTTGTCTTCCAGGACGTTTTCCCAATGCAGGCTCGAACGCGTTTTCCGGGCCTGAGCCTTTCCGTCTTTGGTCGTGGTGACGCTCCATTCCCCGCTCGTCTTGGCCAGACAAGAAGCTCCGCCGGCGTAGGTGCCGAACCAGACCCTGTCTCCTTCCAAGGCCATGGACAAAACCACGTTACTGGACAGGCCGTCGGCGGTGGTGTAGTACCTCCACCTGCCTTTCAGCCATTCCTTCCTTAAGATGAGCTGGCCCGCCCGCAGAAGATCCATCAACCCGCGCTGGGCCGGCCGGAGCTTGGCCTCTTGTCCGGCTCCTGCCGGCCGGCTCTCCGGGCCAAGCTTCGCCGCGCGGACGAATGGAGTGAATAAGAACTGACCGGCCAGGAGAAGACAGGCAAATTTTTCCATACTGATTTGGGCTCTATTCTATGCCAAATTCACTTCAATATCCGCAAAATGGCTAAAAGGAGGAGGAAACCCGAGATGAATCCCCAGGTGGCTTCATGCTCATAGCCATGGCTGTGGCTTTCTGGAATTAATTCGTCGGAAACCACATAAAGCATGGCTCCCCCGGCAAAGGCCAGGCTGAAGGGCAGGATGGGTTTGAAAAAGGAGATAGAGCCCGCGCCCAGCAACGCTCCCAGGGGTTCGGAAAGGCCGGAGGCCAAGGCCCATAAAAAACATTTCCAGCGAGACAGCCCGCAGGCCCGGAACGGGCCTGCCACAGCAATCCCTTCCGGGATATTATGCAAAGCGATGGCCAAGGCCAGAATAAGGCCCAGGCGAGGTTGGGCCAGATAGCTAGTGCCGACGGCCAACCCCTCCGGGAGATTGTGCAGAGTCAAGGCCACAAACAGTAAAAATCCACGCCGGTAGGTTCGCAGGTCCGTGCAGCCGACGGGCACATGCTCATGGGGTAAAAAACGGTCAAGGACAAACAGGGAGGCGGCGCCGATGCCCACCCCGATCAAGGCCGTCAGGGTGGTCCCCCGGGTATAAGATTCATGGACCAGGCCCAGGGTGGCAATAGCGGTCATAACGCCGGCGGCAAAGCCGAGAAGCCCGTCATACATGCGCATGCTGAATTTGGCGCGCACGACCACAATCGCCCCGCCGAGCGCAGTTGCCAGCCCGGCCAGGAGACTGAGGAGGACCGCATTCAGGATGGCCATTTAAGGCTATTAAGATAAGTGCCGCACTTGGGACTGTCAAGCTCATCCCAGAAGCATCCCTAATCAAGTGATTTCAAAGAGGTGTCGGAATCGTCCCTCCGGCCCCCCTAGCGGAGGGGGGTCCCGTCGGTTTTTCGACGGGGGGAACCGACGGGACTGGTTCCCCAGGGGGCCGAGGGAGATTCCGGCACCGATATAAAATCACACAAATTGAGATGCTTTCGATCATCCTTTTTTTGGACGGGGCAGGCCAACCTTGGTATAATGAAGCGATTTTGCGGCCATGCTGAAGAAAAAAACGAAACCCCGAGTGTGCGTCATCGGCCTGGACGGCGTGCCCTACGGCCTGCTCAGCCGGCTGGCTGAAGACGGGACAATGCCCGCCGTCTCGGAACTCATCCGCAGCGGCCGCCTGCACCGCATGAAGGCCAGCCTTCCGGAGATTTCGGCCGTGAGCTGGACCGATTTCATGACCGGCGCGGACTCGGGCGTTCACGGCATCTTCGGCTTCACCGACTTTCGGCCCGGCGCCTACGACCTCCGCTTCCCCAACTTCCTGGAGGTCAAGACCGAAACATTCTGGGACGCCCTCGGCCGGCGCGGCCGGCGCAGCGTCGTCATCAACCAGCCGTCCACCTACCCGGCCCGGCCCATTCCCGGCTCGCTCGTCTCGGGCTTTGTGGCGGTGGACCTGGCCAAGGCGGTTTATCCCCTGTCCCACAAGGCCGCCTTGGACAAAATGGGCTATCAGATTGACATCGATACACTCCGGGCCAGGGACGACGCCGAGTTTTTCTGGCGCGACCTGGACAAGACGACCCAAAGCAGCCGGCGCGCGCTCGATTATTTTTGGAAGGAAGACTGGGATTATTTTGAATTTGTCATCACCGGCACGGACCGCCTTCACCATTTTCACTGGGACGCTTGGACGGAGGAGAAACATCCTGATCACGGACGGTTCCTGGATTATTACAAAAAGGTGGACGGGCTTATAGGCGAAATCGTCTCGCGGCTCAAGAATTGGGGTGGGCCGTCCTCCCTCTTCCTCCTCTCCGACCACGGCTTCACCGGGATCGAACAGGAAGTCTATCTCAACACCTGGCTGATGGAGCACGGCTATCTTAAGTTCGAATCGGCAACACCCCAAGACCTGACTTCGACCTCCGCCTCCAGCCGAGCCTTGGCCCTGGACCCCGGCCGGATCTATATCCATTTGGAAAACCGGTTTCCCCGCGGATGCGTCAAAGTCACGGACCGTGAGGCTTTAAAAAAGGAAATCAGCGCCGCGCTGGGCGAGCTAAAATATCAGGGCCGGAAAGTCATCCGCCGCGTCTTCGATTCCTTCGAAATCTATCACGGCCCCCTCCAGGGCCAGGGGCCGGACCTGGTCGTCCTGGCCGAGAACGGGTTCGACCTCAAAGGATCGATCAAGAAAAAAGAGGTCTTCGGCCCTCCCGGCTTGAAAGGCATGCACACCTGGGATGACGCGGTCTTCCTGGCCGAGGAGGATTTCGGCCAGGACCTCAAGATCGCCGACCTGGCCAAGATCATCTTGAGCAAATTCTCATGAGCCGACCCAGAATGCGACTCCATCCGGCGTTTCTGATGGTGGGGCTGCTTTTGGCCATGGCCGTTCCGGCCGTCGCCTACATCGGGCCCGGCGCCGGTTTCGCTTTCCTTTCTTCCTTCCTTATTCTGTTCCTGGCTATCCTGCTGGCCATTTTCTCCTTCCTGTCCTGGCCTTTCCGCCTCCTGTTCCGACTGCTCAAGGGCCAGAGGCCCTATCGCCATAGCCGGATCCGGAGGGCGGTCGTCATCGGCCTGGACGGCCTGGAGCCTTCCCTGGCCGAGCGGTACATGGACGAGGGCTTGATGCCCAACCTGGCCAAACTCAGGAAGACGGGAAGCTACGCTCGACTGCAGACCACCACTCCGGCCATTTCGCCCGTCGCCTGGTCGTCCTTCATGACCGGCTCAAACCCGGCCAAGCACAACATCTTTGATTTTCTGAGCCGCGACCCGAAGACCTATCTCCCCGACCTCAGCTCGGCCCGCATCGGAAAGCCCGGCCGGGTCCTGTCCCTGGGCAAGTACAACATCCCCCTGGCCAAGCCCTCCATCCGCGGGTTGCGCAAGAGCATCCCCTTCTGGAAGATCCTGGGCGAGCGCGGAATATTCAGCACCGTGCTCCGCGTGCCTATCACCTTTCCGCCGGAGAAGTTCGCCGGCCACCTGCTGAGCGGAATGTGCGCGCCCGACCTCAAGGGCAGCCAGGGCACGTTCTCCTTCTACACTTCGGACCCGGACAAGGTCCGCCGGCGGGAAAGCGGGCTGGCCATCCCCGTGGCCGTGGCGGGAGATCTCATCACCACCACTATCTCCGGCCCGGAAAACACGCTGCTCAAGAAACCGGAAGAAATCCGGCTGCCCATGAAGGTCCGCCTGGCCAAAGACAGGCAATCGGCGGTAGTCCAAGTCTCGGGCCAGAAGATCCTCCTGAGGCCGAAAACTTTCTCGCCCTGGGTCCAGCTCACCTTCAAGCCCGGCCTGGGGATGAAGATTAAAGCAATCTGTAAGTTCTACATCTCCCGACTCGAGCCCCATTTCGAGATGTACCTCACCCCGCTCAACATCGACCCGGAACGGCCCGCCCTGCCCATCTCCCACCCCACCATCTATTCTGTCTATCTGGCCAAGCTCCTCGGCCCGTTCATCACCCTGGGCGAAGCCAACGACACCTGGGCCTTGAACGAGGGGGCGCTGAGTGAAGAGGCTTTTCTCGACCTCACCTACGCCAACCACGCCGAATGGGAGTCCATGCTGTTCAACGCCTTGAAGAAAGCCAAACGCGGCCTGGTAGTGTGTGTCTTCGAAACTACGGACAGCATTCTCCATATGTTCTACCGCTACCTGGACAAAGGCCATCCCGCCCTGCGGCCCGGCCAGGACGGCCTGAGCGCCGAAGTCATACGCGACCTTTTCCGTAGGATGGACGGCCTGGTCGGCCGGGTGGCGGCCAAGCTCGGGCCCCGGGACCTGCTGGTGGTCATGTCCGACCACGGCTTCAAGCCCTTCCGTCGGGGCGTGAACCTCAATTCCTGGCTGTACCGAAACGGCTATCTGGCCCTGAAGGACGGCCGTCTCCAGAGCGAGGAATGGTTCAAGGATGTGGACTGGACCAAGACCAAGGCCTATGCTTTGGGCCTGGGCGGGCTGTACGTCAACATGAGGGACCGGGAAAGCCAAGGAGTGGTGGCCGCCGGAGAAGAGACGCGGCGGCTAAAAGACGAGCTCATCCGCGGTCTTCAGGGACTGCGGGATGAGGCCAAGGCGGAAACAGCCATCACCCGGGTGTATGACCGGGACGCACTCCCAGCCGGCCCCTACCAAGAGAACTCTCCCGACCTCATCATCGGCTACAACATCGGCTACCGGGCCTCCTGGGATTCGGTCACGGGCAAAGTGTCGGACATCGTCTTCGAGGACAACATCAAGGCCTGGAGCGGAGACCACTGCATCGACCCGGCCCACGTGCCCGGCGTGTTCTTCAGCAATTTCAAGATCAAGACCCAGACGCCCTCCATCATGGACGTCGCGCCTACCGTGCTGTCGCTGTTCGGACTGGCCGTGCCCGGCCACATGGACGGCCGGCCTTTGGTCGAGGCCGCCCAGGCGAAACCGGCCGTGGCCGCCCCTTCCGCCCGGCCGGGGAAAAAAAAGAAGAAACCATCATGAACAGAAGACAATTTATAAAAGCCGGCGCCGCGGGGGCCGCCTGGCTGGGAATGGCCTCCACGGCCGGCCTCGGTCAGCGGATTATCGGCGACAAGGAGACGGCCCGCAAGGTGATCGTCCTGGGCTGCGACGGCCTGGACTCCGGCCTTTTCCAGCTCTGGCTGAAGGAAGGCCGACTGCCCGCTTTCGCCAAGCTCATCGGCCGGGGCGACTTCCGACCCCTGGCCACCAGCATCCCGCCCCAAAGCCCGGTGGCCTGGTCGAACTTCATTACCGGCTGTGACCCGGGCGGTCACGGCATTTTTGATTTTATGCACCGCGACCCTAAAAAATATTTTCCCGTTTTCAGCGCCTCCCTGACCCAGGAGTCCAAGCGGACTCTCCGTTTGGGGAACCTGGTCATTCCCCTGTCCGGCGGCCGGGTCGAGAACCTGAGGAAGGGCCGGGCCCTGTGGCAAATCCTCGAAGAGCACGGCATCCCGGCCACCATCTTCAAGATGCCGGCCAACTACCCTCCCGTGGCCACCCGGCAGAGAACGCTGGCCGGGATGGGCACGCCCGACATCATGGGCAGCTACGGCATCTGCAACTACTACACCACCAAAGCCACCGAGGTCAACGAGGACATCGGCGGCGCCCGCGTCCATCAGGTCTATGTCATCGGCAACCGGGTGGACGCCAAGCTGCCCGGGCCGGTGAATGCCTTCCGCCCGGACCGTCCCGAGGCTTCCATCGACTTCAAGGTTTGGCTGGACCCGGTCCATCCCGTGGCCAAGGTCCGCCTCCCCGATCAGGAATTCATTTTAAAGGAAAAAGAATGGAGCGGCTGGAAGCAGGTCCGCTTCCACCTGGCTCCCACTCAAAGCCTGGGCGGCATATGTCTTTTCTACCTGAAGGAGGTCCGGCCCGAGTTTAAGCTGTATGTCTCGCCGGTCAACATCGACCCGGCCGACCCGGCCCTGCCCCTCAGCACGCCCCAGGATTACGCCCGGGAGCTCAACCGCGTTTTCGGGCCTTTTTTCACCAAGGGGCTGCCGGCCGACACCTCGGCCCTGGACAACGACCTCCTGGACGAGGACGAGTTCCTGGCCATGGACAACAGGGTCCTGGAAGAGAGCAAGGCCATGCTCGACTACGAGCTGCGGCGTTTCGATTCGGGCCTGCTCTTCTACTACATCTCCAGCACCGACCAGCGTCAGCATATGTTCTGGCGGCTGTTGGACAAGGACAGCCCGACTTATGATCCCGCCCTGGCCGCCCGCTTCGGGAACGTCATCCCCGACATCTATGTCGAGGCCGACCGCATCCTGGACCGGGTAATGGGCCGGGCGGACAAAGACACGGTGATCATGGTCATGTCCGACCACGGCTTCAACCCTTTCCACCGGGAATTCAATTTGAACACCTGGCTCCTACAGAACGGCTACCATAAGCTCATCAAGGAGTGGAAGGGCGGCGACATGGCCTTTTTTGAGAACACGGATTGGTCCCGGACCAAGGCCTACGGCCTGGGATTGAACGGGCTGTACCTCAACCTCAAGGGGCGTGAGGCCGAGGGCATCGTCAACCCCGGCCTTGAGGCGGAGAACCTGCTTCGGGAGATCGCTTCCAAGCTGGAACAAACGATAGACCCCAAAACCGGCCGACGGGCCATTCTGAGGGCCTTCCTGGCCAAGGACGTTTACCACGGCCCCTATGTCGCCCAAGCGCCGGACATCATCCTGGGGTTCGACCGCGGCTACCGCATCTCCTGGGGATCGCCCACCGGCCGGATGCCGGAGCAGGTATTCGCCGACAACCTCGAAAAATGGAGCGGCGACCACATGGGCGCGCCCGAGATCATCCCCGGCATCCTGGCCGTCAACCGCAAGATCCGGGCTGAGGCGGCGGCGCTCTATGACCTGGCCCCCGCCATCCTGAGCATCTTCGGCATCGACCGGACTAAAGAAATGCGGGGGCGAAATATTTTTTAGGAGATGCCAGCCGGTAAGGAGAACGCCATGGGAACGATCAAAGTCAAATTGGACAAGGACCTGGTGGACAAGGTCAAGAAATTCGCCCAGCTCTCCGGCTACACTTCGACCGAAGAGTTCATCGCTCATTGCCTGGAGAAAGAAATCTCCAAACTGGAGGGCGCGGATTCGGAAGAAGAGATCAAGAAGAAGCTCAAAGGGCTGGGCTACATATCTTAAAAAGGGATCAAAAAGAGGAGGAACCGCCGGACAATGGGTGCCGTCAATAGCGTGCTGAACACGTTGTTCGACCTCCTGTGCGCCCCCTTAGCCCGCCTCAACCCCTGGTGGGCCATGGCCTTTCTGTCTCTCCTCACCGGCCTGTTGATGCTGCTCGTTTTTCGATTCACTTCCAATCAAAAGGGCATCCGCCGGACCAAGGACCGCATCAAGGGACATCTCCTCGAATTCCGGCTGTTCAAGGACAGTCTGGGCGTCACCCTGCAGGCTTTCGGCAACATCCTTGTTCAGAACCTTCGCTATCTTGGCCATGCCCTCAAGCCGCTGCTGGTCATGATCATTCCGCTGCTGCTCATCCTGGCCCAATTGAACGCACGGTTTGGCTACCGGCCGCTCCGGCCCGGGGAGCAAGTCCTCCTTAAAGTGAAACTTGCCCGGGAGACAAACCCCCTGGACTTGGATATGAGCATCGTCCCGTCCTCGGGCTTCACCGTGGAGACCCCTCCCCTTCGTATCGAAGAAGAAAGTGAGATTGACTGGCGGCTGCGGGCCGTGGAGCCCGGCCGCCACGGCATCGTCCTCCGCTGGCCGGGTCAATCGGTGGTCAAGACCATGGATATCGGACCTCCCGGCTTGAGCCCTCTGGCCCCCCTCACCACAAATCGCGAATTCTTCAATCAGCTTTTCAACCCGGCCGACCGCCCTCTGCCCAAGAGCGTTCCCCTGGATTCCATCGAGCTCATGTATCCCGGCCGGAGCTTGCGCTTCCTGGGTATGAACATCCACTGGCTGCTGGCCTTCTTTGTCCTGTCGCTCATCTTCGGCTTCAGCCTCAAGGGCCTGTTCAAAGTCGAGATCTGAAAGAGGGACGCTATGAAGATCGAACAGTTCAAGATGGAGCGGATGCAGTCCACTTGGGAGAACGTGGTGGACTACAACCTGTCGGAAAGCGGAGTCCATCCCCTGAACCTTCAGGAACTCGTAACTGAAAAAGAGCTGCAGGAAATTCTTCGCCTGGAGCTGGGCTACACCCAGACCAACGGCACTCCCCCCCTCCGGGAGAACATTGCCCGGCTGTATCCGGGCGCAAGCCTGGAGCAGATTTTGGTCACGGCCGGCTCCTCGGAGGCCAACTTCCTATTGATGTGGAGGACCCTTGAGCCCAGCCAGGAAGTCATTTTTGAGCTGCCCAATTACATGCAGATGTACGGCCTGCAGCGGGCTTTCGGGGCAAAGCCTAAATATTTTTGGCTGAGAGAGGAAAACAACTGGGCGCCCGACTTGGACGAGCTCTCCCGCTTGGTCACGGACAAGACCCGGATGATCGTCCTGACCAACCCCAACAATCCCACGGGTGCTATCCTAAGCGAAAACGAAATGACGGCCATCGTTAGCCTGGCCGACAAAGTCGGCGCTTGGATCCTGGCCGACGAGGTCTATCAGGGCGCGGAGCGCGAGGGCCGGACCACGTCCAGCTTTTGGGGCAAGTACGATAAAACGATCGTGGTCAACGGACTCAGCAAAGCCTACGGCCTGCCCGGCCTGCGCATCGGCTGGATGGTCGGGCCCCGGGACTTCATCCAGGCCACCTGGCCTTATCACGACTACACCACCATCTCCCCCAGCGCCCTGAGCGACCGGCTGGCCACCATTGCCCTGGCCCCCGGCAACCGGGAGAAAATTCTCAGCCGAACGCGCGGCATTTTAAAAAAGAACTTTCCCCCGCTCGAAACCTGGCTCAAAGGCCACGGCCCTCTTTTTCGCTTTATTCCGCCCCAGGCCGGGGCCATCTGTTTTGCCCGCTATAACCTGAAGGTCAACTCGACTAAACTGGTGGAAAAGCTCATCCACGATAAAAGCGTTCTCCTGGTGCCGGGGGATCATTTTGAGATGGACGGCCATCTGCGTTTCGGGTTCGGCTCCGAGGAGGAGTATCTGCTCGCAGCTCTGGCCCGGGTGGATGAAGCCCTGGCCGCCTTGGACTGAAATGAAAGTCCGCCTATTGACTGAAAAAGAGATCAGAGGCCTGATCGATTGGGGGGAAGCGGTGGAGGCCGTGGAGAAGAGCCTGGCCTCCTTCTCCTCCGGCAAGGTCATCAGCCCCGACGTGGTCAACCTGGACCTGCCCCGCTTCCAGGGCGAGGTCCACATCAAGTCCGCTTACCTCCCCGGCGAGGAATTTTATGTGATCAAGGTCGCTTCGGGATTCTATCAGAACCCGGCCCAGGGCCTGCCCGTGGGCAACGGCCTGATGCTGGTGTTCGAGGCCAAGACCGGACGGCCCCACGGAATCCTTTTCGACAACGGCTACCTGACCGAGATGAGGACGGGCGCGGCCGGCGCCGTAGCGGCCAAACACCTGGCCAGGGATAAAATTTCCATCGCCGGGCTTATCGGCGCCGGAGCCCAGGCCCGCTTTCAACTCCGGGCCTTGATGGAAGTCAGGAAGCCGGCCGAAATCCGGGTCTGGAGCCGCGATCCGGCCCATGCCCGCGCTTTTATCGAGGAAATGAAGCCGGTTTGTCCGGCAGAATACATCGCCGTCGGCAGCCCGGCCGAGGCGGTGGGAGGCGCGGACCTGGTTGTCACCGCCACTCCCAGCCGCACGCCGCTGGTCAAAGCTTCCTGGCTCAAAAAAGGAGCCCACATTACCGCCGTGGGCAGCGACGGCCCGGAAAAACAGGAGCTCGAGCCCGAAGTCCTGGCCGCGGCCGACCTGATCTACTGCGATTCAGTCAAGCAATGCCTGCGCTTGGGCGAAGTCCACCATGCCCTGGAGAAGAAGGTCATAACCCGCGCCAAGATCAGCGGAGAATTGGGCGAGATCATCTTGGGCAAGAAGCCGGGACGGTTCGGGGACGAACAGATCACCGTGGCCGACCTGACCGGGCTGGGCGCCGAAGATGCGGCCGCGGCCGCCGTCGTGTATCGGAAAGCCTTGAGCTCAGGCGCGGGGACCCTCGTCGAGATTTAGCTTGTCGCCCTGCGGCGATCTTTTGCCCCTCTCAGGGTGAAGACGCGGCGGAGGCGGGGCCGCTCTCATTTCAGCGGCAAAACAGAACGACCTTCTGTTCGACATATCCGGGCTTGGCTGCGGCCGAAAAAGTGATTTTTTGGTTACGGATTCTTTTTGATCGCCAAACGCATAGCCTTAAAGGTATCGCTGAGTCCTCTCTGCAATAGTCCGAAATCCCAGCCGACGCTGATCAGCTTGTAGCCCGCCTCGATTTTGGCCTTGATATCCTCCGGAGTCGCGTCGATCGCAGAAATGACTCCACGTTCCCGGCACATCTTGAGGATACGTTCGGCATCCGCATCCGGGATGTGGACGGTCTCTATGGCGCTGAGGCCGGGCGTTTCGACGATCTCTCGGGCGTGACGCACGCCTTCTTCGGTTTCGATCATGGCCACGACCAGCAATTCGCCTTTAGGATTGAGGGGCCACACGTCGCGGCGATCTTTTGGGATATTGAGCCCGGCCAGGGCCGATGTTTCCGCGCCCCGGACAGCCGAAACGGCACGCTCCATGTCGGCCCGGCTCTCGACCATCGGGATCCAGACACCCATGGCCGGCCCGACCTTGAGCGATTCCGCAATTTCATAGCGCGGGTCCCAAGTCGCTCTGTTGGCCAGCTTAACCAGGACCACGGGCGCAACCCTCGGCTCCGTTCGATAGCGATTGCTGAAATCCTGCACTTCCAGAAGAAACCGGTGGAGCATGCTGAAGTCGTAGATGTCATGCTCGACATCGGCCACGATGAAATCGGCGTCGCTCGTGGCGAGCACTTTAGTGATTCGAGGTGCCGAGAGCGCGCCGGTCCAGACGCCAATGGCCGGCTTTCCCGATTCCAAGATTGAGATCAATCGATTAACCCGTTCCTCGGCGATCGCCCGCTGCGGCAACCAGGAGACAACGACCCAGGCCAGCCCTAATCCAAGAATCCTTTTCGTCTTGATTTTCATGGCCGGTTTTCCCCTTTTTCTACGGTCAGGAATCATACTCTCCGAAAAACGAAACTGTCAAGGCCGCGGAAAACTGTTCGGCTGAATCTTCCATAAGCCTGAAGACCGGCTGTTTACCGGCAGAGCAAGACGACCTTAATTCTTTAATTTTGCCGCAGGTTTCCAATCTGGATTGATTGCCTGGCCGTCAACCTGAGTCACTCTTTTTTGGTCGGAACCATCGGCCTTCATCACGTAAATTTCGTAATGGCCATCGCGGATACTTCTTTCGAAGATCCGCAATACAGCAGAGGCGGTAAAATAAAAATGAGCAGATTGGCCAGGGTGTTTTTCATGGCTTCTATTTTATTCCTTTCCGTTCTTTGCTGCTTCCATTTTGGCTTTCACCTGGGCCGCGACCTTGTCGGAAGCCAGAGAGAAATGCATCTGCACGATGAGCCATTTGCCGGCGCGCTTTTCCAGCACCCCGGTCCAGCGCTGATCCTCCCCCCCGAACCGTTTCCCGTCCCACTCGACCACGTCGTCCAAAAAGGCCGAAAACCAGGCGACATCACCGGAACGGGACAAATGAACACGCAAATCGCGCACCTCTGTCCGAACGGCCTTGAACCGCGGGTCCATCCATGTGGCGAACTGCTTCACGTGCTGATCCCAGCCGTCGACGGTGTCCATCGAGCCCGGCCCGAAATAAAACAAATCTTTGTCCTGGGCCATGGTACTATCCCGAAGTGCCGTGTCCTTGGTCAGGGCCCAGCAGATGGAGTCGCGGATGGTCTTTTCGATCATTGCCTTTTCCGTGGCCCGGGAGCCTCTGGCCGCGGAAACGCCCATGGAGCCCAGGGAAAAAAATACCGCCAGCGCAGCGATCAGAACTCTTTTAATGCTAGCCTCCATAAAATTGTCTTTCTAATGTCAAGGGATGGCATATATCCGTATTCACCCGGTCCTTATCCAGGAAGAAGAGGCGTTCCAGCGCCAGTCCTTCACCGGTCCAGGTGGCGGTGGAGAAAAGCAATGGTTTCGGCCCACGACCGGTAGCCTCCCCGGGCGTCCGCCTGGGGCGACCCGCCGCTGGGGTCCCCATCGATGAGCAGGCCGCGATTGGCCGTGACTAAAAAGGGGAGGCAGGATGAGTGGCCGCCTTTTTCGTTGCTGAGATGCTTGACCTCATAGGGGAAACCGGCCTTCTTCAGCCTGGCCATGATGGCTGCGCAAAACTCCTCGGCCGGCCAGATCTGGTCGTCAGTCCCTGAGATGAGCAGGATTGGGGCCTGGATCTTCTCGACGGGGATCGCCGCCTTCTCGACCGTCGCCGGATCGGCCTGGGCTAGAGAATCCTTGAAAAACTTGACGAAGGAAGCGAGTTCGCCCTTCATTTCCAGCTCTTTATCCTCGGGAGAGACCTTGAAGGATATGAAAGGAAGCGGCTGTCCGCCGAGACTCCAGGAAGACACCGGCTGATAGTCCGGGGAAAAGAACTTCATGGTGTGCCCTTCCCACATGTGGGCCGCCGGGGTCATGGCCACGACGGCCCGAAAATCGCTATTCCGGGAGGCCACAAGAAGGGCCGCTTCGCCACCCTTGGAGCCCCCCATCAACCCGAGCCCTCCTGCTTTGACCTTGGGTTGAGCCTTCATCCAGGCCGTCGCCCGGTCGAAGTATTCGAGGGGAATCTCAACCAACTCCTCAGGTAGGCTCGGATACGCAAACCAGGCCAGGGTCAGGGCCGCAAAGCCGTTGGAGGCGAAGGCCCGGGCCCACCCTTCGAACAGCCCGCCCTCAGATCCGCCCAGGATGATGACGCCGGGGAACGGGCCGCCTTCCGCCGGATAGTAAAGAAAACCTCTCAGGCCGTCTTGTTCGAGAGGGACACGGACGAGGGCTTCGCCCGGCCTCTGATAGACGCAGCGGAACCTGGTCGCGGCCGTGGTCCCAACCGAATTCGTGGCCGTCAGGTCCACCGTCCAGCCATTGACCCCATCATTGCGGTAGGCGATCGGTTTCTTGGGATCGGAGTTGGTTGGCTTCATGGACCACAGGAGCCCGAAGATGTCCGCCTCCCCATAGCCGCCGGAGACGGGCGCCTGACGGCCCACGTCGACCCCTCCGGACGCATCGGCTTCGAAGACGGCTTCCGACTCCCAAAGAATCATGCGCGCGTCCTTGGAGCCGGCCTTAACCGTCACCCTCTCACCCGGCCGAAGGCCCGTGACCTTCCAGGAAAAAGGCTCCCCGTATAGCGCTACGGAGGGAGCGGCGACGATCTTCAGCTCCGTCGCCCCCCTTGCCGAAGCCGTCCAGGCCGGCTCGCAGCCGAGGACCACGACGAAGGCCCAGAGAGCCGTCCGGAGCCATAATTGTCCTTTTCTCATGTCCGACCTCCCTAGGGGATTTTCGGCGGCTGGTAACCGCCTGCCCCGATATACGTGAACCGATCCCTGATAGCGGTTGGCCGCCCATCATCCCTTTAAACGAAAAGATAAGAAACAGAGTTCCATCCTTTCATTCATAGCCAGCGGCACCCTGAAGTACTGATAGGAATAGGTGAGGCTCGAGCTTCGGCGGCGTATTCTGTGCCGGTAAGCTTGACGAGCCGTTCAAATTCTAAGCGTGGAAAAAGGGATAGCCATTAGCTGAAAATACTGCTATATTTGTTCATGTCAGTGCTCCGACCTCCTGGGTTAAGTTTTCAGACAACTTTATTGTACTCTGGTCTGAGTTTTTCTAATATTTATTTTGGACAAGAGTGCGCAGAAATAAAATACCGCACAGCCGGTCTCACCGGCACATCGGGAACTGCTGTGCGCCTTTTGAAAGGAAACATCGCCCGTTTTAGGAGAAGAGCATGAAACGACCCTTCCCGCTGCTTTTGGATTTTTATCGAATGGGGCTTGCCGGCGCGGCCCTGATGATTTTTATGTGCGGCCTGGCCTCAGCCCAGGGCGCGGCGCCTTTCCGGTTGAGCGTGGACAGGGAGGCGGGAGAGTCCACGGAAACCCCGGGAATCAATATCATCAACGTCGTTTTCACTTTCTCCTTCGGGCAGCCGGTGGGCAAAGGGGATATTGAACACATTTCTCTCAAGGCGAATAACGTCGATATTTCGAAGCTTTTAGTGAGCCCCAGGCGGCTCGAGCACGTGGACGCCGGCACTTTGCGCGTCGCGATTCCGCTTCCGGAGATCATGGAGGCGGGCGCCTCATTTTCGTCCGACGGAGCTTCGATGCAGTTCGACTGCACTGTGAAGCTCAAAGGGAGCCCGCCCCTGCAGGCTTCCAGCGCCTATAATTTTGTCGAGCAGAAGGAAGTCTCGCCGCCTTCTCAGCCTCCCCTGGAGCCGACCAAACCATCCGGAAAAAAATCACCGATTTCCACGGATATCGATGTCACCAATAAGAAACCCCAGGAGATCATCCCCAAGAGCCAGCTCGAAGAGGGAATGCCTCCCAAGGGTCCGGATGAAATCTCGGTCGCGATCACGGGACCCATCACGGACGATATAGAAAACAGGATATACAGATATCTGGGGGCGCTCCGGATCGACTTTCTCCTGAAAGTGGACAAACTCGACCAGGTGATTTCCGCGATCGCGCAGGTCTCCAAGACCACAAAGAAAAGAATCAAGTATCTCGTCATCGCCGGGCACGGCTCTCCCGATCCGAATCAGGCGGGTTTCGGCATCGGCGGCTGGCTGTTCGGGCTTGACCGTGTCGATGTTCCATCCATCGAAAAGGACTATTCCAATGAGATCCGGAACAAGAAGGAAGAAATGCGGGCGCTCGCCGATCTCACGATGAAAATCGATCTCGCCCGTGGAAAGCTTGACTCCCTGGACCAGATAAGCGAAGAAAGCCAAAATCCCGAGCTCGCCAAACTCCTCGCCCAAAAGAAAGCCCTGGACGGCGAGATCGTCGTCGTGAAGAACAAATTGAAAAGGCTACACACCGTGCTCTCCGACATCGACGATGTCTGGGGCGTCATGGCCGATCAGGGCGTGATCGTTCTTTTCAACTGTTACTCCGGCATGCAGGAGCACGTCGTGTTCGCGGAGGCGATCGGAAGCGTCCTTTTCGGCGAGCGAAACGGTACGGTTATCATATCGGAAAAGACGATCGGCATCGGAGAGATTCCGGAGTATGAGAAAACCAATAACCCGAACACATGGTTCTGGCAGAATTTGACCACGTCGATCTTCCAGGCTGTCGGCTACGTTACCGAAGGCTACTGGAAAAAGCCGGGCGAAGCCATACTCTGGTTTGACTACGAAGCGAAGCCGATCGAAGGGCAAATCTACAAGCCGATTCCAAAAATCCTGGATGTCGATTTCGAGCCCCCGGTGATGGTTCTGAACGTGCCCGAGAGGGTCGAGGTGCAGCCGCAGGTCGCCAAGTTCCATAACAGCGGAACGGTCGTCCTCGATTGCGGCAGTAAAAGCGATCCGTCGAAGTGCGTGATCGATCCCCAGGGGAAAGAAGGCCGGCTCGTGGAGGCCACGATCAAGGCCAGCGACCAGAAGGGACGCAAGGGCGAGGGGGAAGTATTCCTCTGGGTGAAGGGGGGGAACGTGGAGATCGAGCTCTCGAAAGAGTCGCCTCCCCCCGGGGAGGTCATCACGGCGATCGCCCGCCTTGTCCGTGGCGAAATGCCCCCGGAGAGCAGCTGGATCTGGCGCGCAGAGGGCGGGCTCACCCTTGCCTCCGAGAATTACAAGCAGGCCATCCAGGTCCAGGTCAACGGGCCGGGAACGCTCACCGTCATGCTTTACGGACTCGGCCCGTTCGGCAAGGAGCGGGTGTACGCCCAGAGCCGCGCGACCATCACGCCCGGCAAGGATAGAAAGCAGTTTAAGCAATGCTTCAATCCGATTGGAGCCGATCCAAGCCTCATCGTGTGCGTCGAGTACTCGTACATCCCCGAGAAGCAGACCGCGGCCGGGACCGCCGGATGCATCATCGACGGGACGGTCAAGATTTCCAAGCAAGGAGGCCCCCAGGCTTTCGAGATCGAATACAAGAACGGCGTCATGGACGGCCAGTACGTGGTGTACGGGGATACCGGCCAGCCGGGCATCAAGGGAAATTTTAAAAACGGGCTCGAAGAGGGCCGGTGGACCTGGTGGTACGCAAACGGCAACAAGATGAACGAAATCGATTTTTCAAACGGCAAGGTCAACGGCTCCATCCTGTCGTGGTACGAGAACGGGTTAAAACAGTCACAGGGGAAATGCAGCCAGGGCCGGAAGGTCGGCACCTGGTCCCGCTGGAGAGAGAGCGGGAAGCTGTTGAGCGAGACCGTCTACACCGAGTACGACCGCACCGAGACCTCGTACGACGGCGACCAGAAATACACATCGACCGAACGGGGCACTTGGTCGTCCGGCGCGCCTGATACGCTCGTCGAAACGGCGTGGAGCTTGACCGCGATTCCCGAGGGATGCTCGAAGGGCTATTTCAACAAGAAACAATAACCGGAGACGGTTGCTATAAGCAGGCCGCTGAAAATCCCCGGCCGGCCTTGTCGAAATAGGAGCTCGGCCGCGCCGGCCGCTTGAACCCGATATCGCAGGCCTCAAAGGCGAAGCGCGGGATGAGGCCCTCCAAGGCCCAGGACCTGGCGGCCAGGATGAATCAACCGGCTCAGGCCGGCGGTCAGGCAACCTTTCCCTCATCTGAATTGTATATCCTTTTGGAAATATGGTAAGAATAGTGAACTCATGAACATGAATAATGGCCTGGCCCGGAAGCTGGGTCTCTTCCCCCTGACCAACATCGTCATCGCCAATATGATCGGGGCCGGCATCTTCACCACCTCCGGCCTGCTCATGGCCCGCCTGCACCACCCCCCTCTGCTGCTGGGGCTGTGGGTCCTGGGCGGGCTGATCGCCCTGTGCGGCGCGTTCTCCTACGGCGAACTGGGCGCCGCTTTTCCCCAGGCCGGGGGTGAGTACGTATTTCTTTCCCGGCTCTATCACCCTCTCTTCGGGTTCTTGAGCGGCTGGGTGTCCTTCCTCGTAGGATTCTCGGCGCCCATCGCCGCTTCGGCCATCGGCCTGACCGAATATGCGGCCCGCGCGTTCCCCGTCATTCTAGGCCAGAACGCCGTACAGGCCGTCATCCTTAAAAAAATATACGCCGTCGCGATTATCGGCCTTTTCACCTTCATCCATCTGCAAGGCCTCCGTTTCGGCTCCGGAGTGCAGAATGTCCTGACCGGCCTCAAAGTCGGCCTGATCGTCGCGCTCATCCTGGCCGGCTTGTTTCTAGGACATGGGAGTTGGTCCAACCTGACCGGTTTCGAATCTTTCCGCTTCAGCCTGGGCGGCTGGAAGGGCATCGGGCTGTCGCTGATGTGGATCATGTTCGCCTACAGCGGCTGGAACGCCTCGGCCTATGTCGGCTCGGAAATCAAGGACCCGACCCGCAACCTCCCCCGCTCCTTGCTGCTGGGAACAGGGGCGGTCATCCTCCTCTACATCGGCCTCAACCTTTTCTATATCTATGCCCTGCCTTGGCCGAAGATGAGCGGCGTCATCGCCGTGGGCGGCCTGGCGGCCGAAAACCTCTTCGGCACATCCATCAACAAGATCGTCACGCTTTTGATCGGCTTCGCCCAGCTGTCTTCTTTAAGCGCCTTCATCATCCTCGGCCCCCGGGTTTATTATTCCATGGCCAAGGACGGCGTTTTTTTCAAGTTTGTTTCGGACATCAACCCCCGCCACCAGGTCCCGGCCAAATCGATCCTCCTTCAAGCCCTCATCTCGGCGGTTATCGTTCTTTCGGGGTCCTTTGAACAGATCCTGACCTTCATGGGGTTTTCCCTGGGAATTTTCCCCTTGCTGGCCGTTTTTGGGGTTTTCAAGCTGAGAAAACGCGGGACCTTGCCCTACCGGATGCCGGGCTATCCCCTCTTGCCCTGCTTCTATCTTCTAGCCGGAACCGCCATCCTCTGTTTGGCTTTCCTGGAAAGGCCGGTGCCTTCCTTGATTGCCCTGGCCACGGTAGCCGCCGGAATCCCGGCCTATTTTTCCTTCAAGCTGCTGGTCAAGGCCAGTTGAGTCACACCGGCCGGCTCATCCCCCGAAGCGGTTGAACCAGGCGATCTCCGCCAACGGCTTCTTGGGCCGCGGATGCGGCTCGGGCGGCTCAGGGTAGCCCAAGGCGATCAGGCCGGCGATCTTGTACCGGCGCGGAATCTTGAAAAACTTGCGCGCCCGGCGGACGTTGAACCAACCGATCCAGCAGGCGCCCAGGCCCAACTCAGAGGCCTGCAGTACGAGCTGCTGGCCGCTGATGCCGATGTCGAGATAATGGAAGGGAATGCCCTGTAGTCCCTGACCCAGGCGGTTGGCCAGGATGTCGGGCTTGGACAGGACCAGGATCAGCACACCGGCGTGCTCGGCGAACCGGGTCCGGCCGTAGATGCCGGAGAACGCCTCCCGGCCGAAAGCCCTCCTCAGGTCCGGGTCATCCATGACCACAAACCGCCAGGGCTGGACGTTCTCGGCCGAGGGCGCCAAGCGGGCCGCCTCCAGACAGGCCAGGGTCTTGTCCTTTTCCACCGGCTTGTCCAGAAACCGCCGGACTGATCGCCGGCGGCCGATGATCTGCTGCAAAGGTGTCTGGTCCATGGATTCTCCTTGCTCAATCCTGATCCTTCCTATTCTAGTTTCAGCCGGGGCGCGAAGCAATTCTGGTAACATCTCCAAATATGTGATTTCAAAGAGGTGCCCGAATCGCCCCATAGGCCCCCCTAGCGGAGGGGGGCCCCGTCGGTTTTTTTGACGGGGGGAACCGACGGGACGCTCGGCTCCATAAAGCTTGCCGGGGGGAGCCGAGCGTCGGGGAATCCAAGGGGGTATGCCCCCTTGGTCGCAACGCGGGGTTTATGCCCCGCGCGAGAAGGGGAGGCAGCGAGCCGTGGCCTTTTTGCGGCGAGCGTTGGAAGGGGGAAACGCGAAGCGGGTTCCCCCTCCAAGGAGACTGGTTCCCCAGGGGGCCGGGGGCGATCCCGGCACCGATAGTGAATCACATAAAAGGAGATACTTCCAGCAATTCTTATAGGATTGCAGCGGCCGGGCATTTTTGGTATATTTCTCTGGTGTCGTGCAGTGCACACATCCATTCATCACCCCAGGAGGGAACTCTCATGAAAAAGGCCATCGCTTTATGCGCATCACTTCTTCTCGTCTTGTTCGCCTTTACGGCCTGCAACCCCAAGGTCGGGGGCGTGGCCGCCAAGACTCAAGACCTATTGACCCTGGTGCCGGCCACCGTCCAGGGCGTGGTCCTGTTTGACATCCAGAACGGCCTCAAAGTCCAGGCCGTCAGCGACATGCTGAAGAAGGAAGAAGCCCAGGCCCAACTCAAGGAATTCAAGGAAAAAACGGGCATCGATCCCCTGAAGGACATCCGTTTTCTGGCCGTCGGCTTCCAGACCGGCGCCAGCCCGGACCAACAGGAGGGCGTGGGAATCCTCAACCTCTCTTACAACAAGGACACTCTTCTGGCCTCTCTGAAAAAACAGGGGGAGGTCAAGGAAGTCCAGTACCAGGGCTTCACCGTTTATGTCTTAGCGAGCGAGGAAGGCAAACCGCCCATGCACGGTGTCTTCCTGGATGAAGCCAACATCGTGGCCGGCTCGCCTAAAACCGTGGAAGCGGTCATCGACATCTTCAAGGGCCAGAAGGACAGCCTCCGCAAGAACGCCGAGCTGATGGGCCTTGTTCGAGAAGCCAACAAGGCCGCCCTGGCCTGGGGCGTCTTCCTCATCCCGGCCGACGCCCTGGCCAAGGCCGGGAGCCAGATGCCCATGCTGAGCGGACTGGAGGCCCTTAAATCCGGAATACTGGCCGTCGACTACCAGAACAAAAACATGCTCATCGAAGTCAAGGCCAAGGGCAAAGACGAGGCCAAGCTCAAGCAGATCGCCGATATGCTTAACGGCTTGAAGGCTTTCGGAGCCATGGCCGCCGCGACGAAACCCGAGATCGGTGAAATGGTCAACAAGCTGGAGATCACCTCGGGCAAGGACTTCGTCCGCATCTACGCCAGCATCCCCGAAGAACTCATCAAGAAGCTGGCGGCCGAAGCAACCAAGCCCAAGCCCGTGGAAGTCCCCCAGGAGGAAATCCCCCAGAATCCGCCCGACCAGCAGTAGAAGCCTAGTTTTCGAAAAGATACTCTTTTAAAGAGAACGTCAGACAGGCCGCCGCCAGAAAGACGGCGGTCAGGATGAGGAGGACCAGCACGGCCGTGAGGGGCGGGCTGGGCTCCAGGTTGAAGCGGAGGAAGGCGAAGCCCGAACTGGGCGGCTGAGGAATCAACGACTTCAGGTAGTGGGCGATGGCCAGCTTCTGGGTCAGCCCCGGAAAATAGATCAAGACATTCTCCCAGCCGAAGCAAAAGAGCAGACCGAAGAGGACCGCCCTCTTGAGGAGAGCGCCCAGGAACGTGAACAAGGCCAGATAGCAGAGCAGGCCCAGGTCCAGGACAGCCAGGTCCCGCAACAGGACCAGGTCAAAAGAAAGGTCGCCCAGTCCCTCCGCGTTCAGGATCAGGAAAGAGGCGACCAGGCCGATGTCGATCATCAGCAGGGCCAGCATGGCCGAAGCTCCGTACTTGCCCAGGATGATAGACGGCCGAGGCAGGGGCCGCGAAATGAGGTAAGGCAGAGTCCGCCCCTCCACTTCCTCCAGGACGATGGAGGTCCCCAAGAAGAGGGCCAGCATCAGCACCAGGAACTGGACATAGAAAGGCAGGATGACGTTCGAATAGAAGAACAGGCCGGTGATGTTGCGGCGGGAGGGGGACAGCGTCTGCTGCAGCCTGAGGAACAAGGCCAGCAGGACCGGTAGGGAGCTGAGCATGAAGAAGAACTGCGTCCGCCGGGATTTCTTCCCCAGCCTGGAAAAAAAGCTAAAAACCCTGCCCAGGGCGCTCATCTCATTTTCCCACCAGGTAATCGAACACGGCTTGCAGGTTGTCGTCGGGCGAGGTGATCTCCGCCACAGCCAACCCCATGTCCGTCACCAATTCCGGCAGGAGGCTGAAGAACCGGTCCCGGTTGTTGGTCTCCACGATCAGGCCGTCCGGCTGCCCTCCCATCTGGACTTTGAGCACGTAGGGCTCGGCCACCAGTCGGGCGGCCAGCTGACGCGGCCGCTCGCAGCGCAGGGCGATGATGTGGGGATGGCTGTCGATCAAATCCCGCAGGGTGTGGATCTCGCCCGAAGCCAGGATTTTTCCTTGATGAATAAGAATGATGTCCTTGGTCAGGGCCTCGACCTCGGGCAGGACATGGCTGGAGACAAGCACGGTCCTCCGTTCATTCTTGAGGTCCTTGATCAGGCGGATGATCTTGCGCTTGCCCAGCGGATCGAGGCCGTTGAGCGGCTCGTCCAGGATGAGGAGGTCGGGGTCGTGAGCCAGGGCCTGGGCCACCTTCAGCCTCTGCCGCATGCCCCGGCTGTAGCCCCGGATGAGGCGGTCTTTGTCGGCCAGAAGCTCCACGGTGTCCAAGGCCCGCTCGGCCCGCTCCTCCGCCTCGGCCGAGGAGAAGGGGAAAAGCCGCAGCAGCCCGGTTAGGAACTGCCAGCCGGTCGTTTGCTCATAGAAGCTGTCATGCTCCGGACAGTAGCCGATCCGGTCAAAAAGCGCAAAGTTATTCCAGATTTTTTCTCCCCAGATGAGGGCACGGCCCAGGCTGGGCCGGAGCTGGCCGGTCAGAATCTTCATCAGGGTGGACTTGCCCGCGCCGTTGGGACCCAGCAGCCCGGTGATGCCCGGCTGGATCTCGAGCGAAATCTCGTTCAGGCCGAGAATGTTCCCGTAGTATTTGGAGAGCTGGTGGGTCTCGATGGCGGCCGTCATTTGATCACGTTGACTCCCTTGACTTTTTTGGCCAGGACCAGGGCGGACAGGACTATGACTACGGTGAGCAGAACATAAGAATAGCCCCAGGGCAAGTTCAGGGGCGGTTTCAGGCCGAAAAGCGGCACGGCCGCCAGCTTCAGGTTGGTTCTCATGGACAGCAGTCCGAGATAGGGGTTGTGGAAGATCCCGTACAAGATGTTGAACAGCATGTCGGAAAAAAGATAAACGCCGAAAATAAGCAGCGAGACCGCCCGGCCGTTCCGGCTGAGGGAGGACAGAAGCAGGGCGTAAGCGGTGAGGAACAACGTGAATAGAAGAGAATAGGCCAGGACCGCCAGGGGCAGCCAAGGATTCTCGCCCAGGAGGCGGAAGCTGCCGGAGAAGATCAGTTTAAAGATGATCAGCAGCAGGCCGGGCACCAGGGTCAGCAGCAAGAGGAAAAAGAATACCACCGAGGCCTTGCCCAGCAGGTAGTCCCGTTTGCGGAGAGGCCGGGCGAAATAGAGCTGCAGAGTATTGTGCTTGAGGTCGTCGGCCACCAGGCCGGCCCCGCAGAAAACAAGGATGATGACGGACATGAACAGAAGGAAATCGACGGTCAGGTAATTGCCAAAGTACTTGGGCGTTATATCGAGCAGGATGGATTCTCGGCGGACCATATGTTGGAAATCGTCCAGCCGCTCGGAGATATAAATCCCGGCCAGGAAGACGACGGCCGGGAGGAGCGCCGAGCTGAAGACAAACCTAAAGAACTTGCGTTTAAAGGTCAGCCGGATGCCAAGCCTGGTGATCGGCCACCAGGGGCGACGGCGCTGGATAAACTGGCCGTCCCAATGGTGATAGCCCTTCTCCCGGATAGTCATCCTTCCACTCCCACGGTCTGGGCGAAGAGGTCCTCCAGCGAAGTGCGGCTCTGGAGGAAATGCCGGACTTGAACCTTCTCTTCAGCCGCCAGGCGAAAAAGCGTCCGCTTGTCTAGGTCCGCCGGCATGAAGACGCGCAAGAGCTGGTCCTCGGTCTCCTCCACACGGCAGCCGACGCCGGCCAGCTTTTTCAGGAAGCCCTCCCTTTCCCCTTTTAACTTGAGCTCGAACAAATTGAAATGGGTCTGCCGGAGGTCGGCCAGCAGGCCCTGGGCCGCCACTCGGCCTTTATTTAGGATGATGACTCGGCCGCAGACGGTTTCGATATCGGAAAGGATATGGGAGGAAATGACGATATGGATGTCCCTCTTGGAGGCGATGTCGATCATAAGCTCCAGGATCTCCTGGCGGCCCTGCGGGTCGAGGTTCGAAGTCGGCTCGTCCAGGAAAAGGAGCTTGGGGTCGTGGACCAAGGCCTGGGCCAGCTTGAGGCGCTGTTTCATGCCCGCCGAGTAAGTCTCCAGCAGCCGGTAGCGGGCCTCGCCCAGCCCTACGTAAAACAGGACTTCGTGGGCCCGTTTCATGGCCTCCTTGCGGGGCATGCCGCTTAGCTCGCCGAAATAAGAAGTGAAGGTGACCGCGTCCATGCCGGGCAGGAAGCAGTCATCCTCGGGCATGTAGCCGACGCGGCGCCGAATCTCGGGCTGTTGGGTCCGGATGTCGTATCCCAGGACCTGGCCTTGCCCGTGCTCCGGAACCAGGAAACCGAGCAGGATCCGCAGCAGAGTGCTTTTGCCCGCGCCGTTGGGGCCGAGCAGGCCGGTAGCTCCCGAGCCCAGGACCAAACTGACATCCTGTAGAGCATGGATACGGCCATAGCTGAAAGCAATATCCTTGAGCTCAATATTGGCCGGCGCTGATATGCTCACGATTATTCCTTTATATGATTACTGATCTCTGAGGGCAATTCTTCTTTCAAAGTTCTTGTCATCCGATCCTTCTCCCCTGTCCAAAAACGATGGCCTCATAGGCCTTCCGGACGCGACCCCAGTTCTCCTCACGGTCAAGCGGCCAAAAGCGGCCCATGACCGTGACCACCCGCCCGCAGTCCAGACGGCGGCATTCCTCTTCCACCTTTTCCAAGTAGATCGCTCCACTCTCCGGCTTCTCCCCGCGCCGGCCGATGAAGGCCTGGATGAAAACGTGCGGAATTTTTTTGTCCCGAGCCAGCTGGAGCAAGGCAAAGAGGTGCCGGAGCGTCCCGTGCGAGCTGTAGTGGGAGACGATGCCCATCAAGTGCAAAGCCTTCCCCGGCCGCTGGGCCTGCTCCATGGCCCAAAGGAAGGCCGGGTTGGAGGCGAAATCCCCGCTTTCCACGGCCCGGTCTATGCGCACCCGGTCCAGGAGCACACGTCGGCCGGCGCCCAAGTGCAGATGACCGGCTTCGGAATTCCCCACCGTGCCCGACGGCAGGCCCACCGCCTCTCCCGAGGCCGACAGCACCGCGCGCGGAAACCCGGACCACAGGGCATCGAAGTGAGGGGTTCGGGCCTGGGCGATCATGTTGCCGAAACTTTCCTCTCGAACGCCCCAGCCGTCCAGAATGAGAAGGAGGAGACGGCGGCGGCCGGCCAGGTCTGTTTGGCCTTGAACCAGATTGCGGCCGGTCATGGCCGCCGGCGTCGGCAGCCCCAGGAGGAGGAGAACGGTGGGCGCCACATCGGCCAGTTCTCCCTCGGAGGCCAAGATCATCCGGGCCGTGTCGGGGGAAGCGTAATCGGCCACCAGGAACGGCACCCGGCTTCGGGTATGCCCGGTGTTGATCGTGCCGTCCGGATAGAGCCAGTCTTCGACCGTGCCGTGGTCGGCGGTCACCACCATGGTCACCCTGTTCCGGCGCGCCGCGGCGGCGATGCGGCCCAGCACGGCGTCCACCGTCTCTATCGCAGCCAAAACCGCTTTTTGATCCTCGATATGGCCCACCACATCCACGTTAGCCAGGTTGACGACCAGGACATCTTTGGATTCGTCGGCCAGCGCGGCACACACCGCTTCTCCGATTTCCTCGGCCTTCATCTCCGGCCGGTCGGCATAGCTCACCTCGCCCGGCAACGACGGGATGATGATCCGCTCCTCTTCTGGAAAAACCTCGTCCCGCTTGCCGTTCAGAAAAAAGGACAGATGGACGGCTTTCTCCGACTCGGCGATCTTGACCACGCGGCGGCCGGAGCGGGTCAGGACCTCGGCCAGCGTGTCCCTGAGCCTGGCTTCGGGCTCGAAGGCGACGCGCGCTTTGAGTCCGGGCGCGTACTCGATCATGGTCACGAAGTTGAGGCCAAGACCGCGCCGCACCGGAAAATGGGGAAAATCGTCCTCGGTCAGGCTCCGGGTCAACTCCACTTCCCTTTCGCCGCGGATATCGTAGAAGATGAGAGAATCCCCCGGCTGCGGCCGTCCAATTGGCTCACCGGCCCCGTCGGCCAGGACGATGGGCTCCAGGGACTCGTCCTCCTGGCCCAGGGCATAGGCCGAGCGGATAGCTTGGGGGAAGGTCAAACGCTCGATCATATCGGTCATCTTTGGCCTAAAATAGCCTCTACTATAAAAACGGCGGAAGGGGTTGTCAATTCAGCCCTGTCACTCCAGAGGCTAATTCGTTGTATACGCTGCATCAATCTTTTGCACATATTCACTCACTATTTCAATGACCGCGCTCACCGCTTTTCCAGTGATTTTTTCCGGAATATCATTCAAGGTATGAAACAATATTTCTTTTCTAAAGATACCTGTAGGCATTCCAATAATACTTATGGTTTCTATTTTTTCCCGTGCAAATTGACCGCCATCAGTTCCACCTCCGCCGAAGGGAATTGCGGTGATCAATGGATCATGCCCGCAATCTTTTGCAACCGTCCGGATATTCTCTACAAGGTTCTTTGATAATCTGGTGAATCCATTTCTATCTCGTTTCACAAGTGCGATATCTGCATATTCATATATACTTTCGATATTTATCACTATGGTTTTGATCGCCGTCAGCAGATCCATATTATTCTTGATAAAGAACTTGGCACCTTTTTGCCCAACTTCCTCGCCATCGGTAAGCACAACAATAATTCGGGTGTTTTTAAGACCTTTATCACCATTATGAAACAGATCGGCAAGCTTTATCCCTATCATACATCCAATCAGATCATCACCCGCTCCAGGTGATGATCTTTTGGATATGTAACCATACATAGGGGCAACAAAAACTACTCCGAGAATCAGTGCATAGTTGATCCAATTGGGAAGTTTCGGAATATTTCCTGTAAAAAGCCCAAGCCACAATGAATATGATGACACTAAAAAGCAAATCAATAATAAGAGAATGGGTATAAATAGCCTCACCGGGAATAGTGAAGGCATTTTTTCATAAAAGGGATACACGTAAGAACTATCATGATGACCGACGATAACGACTTGCTGCTGAGCGGTAGCTTTAGGTTCAATAACACCAACAATGTTATTTCCTACTGTTTTGCTAAACAACCGATCGAATGTATCTAAGTAAAGTATGAATTGCGTTATGCAAAACACCGACCCAAAAAGCATTGAGATAACCCCTACTCCAATACTTATTATGCTGTTCAACAGAAAGGCAATCATCCCAACCAGATATATTACGGTAAATATTTTCCCAATTGAGTAAAGAGAATGAGGATGTATCCAAAAGGATTCTCTTCTAACGGTTGAGCAATACTTCCCCAATATCATCTCAAGTTCAGTCGCAGCATTGGTACACCCTTCTGTTCCGCTTACTCTAGGCCCAAACTTTTTTATTATCTCGACCGTCATACTTAAGGCTTCTTCAGCGCATTCATTATATATTCTTTTCACGCTACCTCTTTTCCCAGCACGAGAATTGCATAATATATCACTTGGCTTTGATTATACGAAATCTCCTCTCTCCTTCCCCTATACCCCTCCCCTCCGGAATGTCAACCGAAATCATAGAAGCTCTCTCTCCTCCCACAACCCAGTTCATTCCTGCTTATTCAGGTTTCATCTTCATAAGAATTTGCTTTTCGGCAACGCCTGCCCGGGGGCTCGGTTTCGCCTCAATGATCCCAGCCAACCATCATGAGGGAGCAGAAACATGAGCGCGGGCCCGGCGGCCGGACCGGTCCTCACCTAACCCGGTCGGTGACGGCCCGATGCCCCGCCGGCCTTGCGTTTTCGGGAGAAGCCGGGTTGATATTAAGGAAAAGCCCGTATATATTAGGCGCAGTGTCATCGCCACGAAATCTGGCGGCAAAAATCTCCATTCTGGCCCTGGCTGTCGTCTGGTTATCCGCTCACTCCTTCGGGCAGGATGTCGAAAGGCCTTTTCTCAAATATATGAGCTGGGCCCTTTTTCAGGCCATCCCTTCGCCTGTTGTCTATGATGATTCCGGCGGCTCGGAATGCACGGTCAAAGCAGGGCTTCGCTGGCAGATCATCCCCGTCAATTATTCCTTCTCCGCCAACCGTTTTGTGTCGAACGCCCAATTCTTCATGATCAACCCGGTAAGGCGATTTGCAGGCTCCCTGGAGCTGTTCCTTCAGCCGGAAGCCGTCTTAACCGATTTCGATCATTCCCGACTGAAACGATTCTGGGTCAGCGCCGGTTTCCGGGTCATCATTCCCATGGTGAACTACGGGGAACTCCTCTCCGGGTCGTTGGGGGTCAAGGCCAATCTCCATGGGGCCCAACAAGGAGGCGCAGAAAATTTTTTCGGCCTGGAAGCCGGTTTTTATCTGTACGGGATGCTGGGCGTCCAGGCCAACCTGAATTTCCACAGCGGCAACAGGTTCAGCCTGGGGCTTTACCTGAAATACTATTGACCTGGACACTTCATAAAAATGAAAGCCATAAGAATCCCCCTCCTGATCGTCACCTGCCTCGGCACACTGGCCTGCGGCCTCTACGGACCGAAAAATATGTTCGACCTCTTCTTCGGTTCGACGACCCAGCCGCCCATCATCACCAACCCGGTCCGCGAAGATGTCCGGCTGGCGGTGTTGTGGGCGGGGCGGTCGACCATGCTTATCCAGGTCAAGGACAAGCTGATCCTGACCGACCCCTTCCTGTCCGACTTCGCCGGGGGGATGATGCGGCGGGTCGTCTCCGCGGGCATCGACCTCGGGTCCCTTCCCCGGCTCGACCTGGTCCTCCTCTCCCACGCTCATTTCGACCATCTCTGCTATGTGGGCCTGAGGGTGATCGCCGAACGGTTCCCCGGCTCAGCCCTGGTCTTCCCCCAAGGTGTGGAGCCCTTCCTGCCCGACGTCCCCCTGAACCTGTTGAGGCTGAAGACATCCTACTTCAGGGAAGGAGTCTTCGGACAAAAAGAAACGGTCGAAGGGGTGGCCGTGACTCCGGTCTACGCCAGGCACTCGGGGGGTCGTTATTTTATCGACTCATATATCTGGGGGGACAGGGGTCACTGCGGCTTCATCCTGGAATACGACGGACTGACCGTCTATTATTCCGGAGACACGTCGTATGACCCGAAAGCCTTCAAGGAAATCGGCCGGAACTATGACATCGACGTGGCCCTGGTCCAGGTCGGCCCCTGCCGAGAATGCTACGGACGGGGAACGAGCCAGCACACAAGTTCCTCTGAGTCCCTGGAGATGTTTCTCGACTTGAGGGCGGACTTCATGATCCCCGTTCATTACGGCGCGCTTCCCGAGGAGACGGAACCCCACTATCCGGCGCAGGTGCTCAAGGAACTCATCGGAAAGCGTGAGGCCGAATCCCCTGATCGTCCAGAATGGAGAACACCACGTCTCAGGCCCGTCGGAGCCGAAAACATTAAGGCCCTGAGCCTTCAGGACCGAATTCTCTTTCTCACCGAGGGTCAGCAAGTTCTCTTTCGATGACCCGCGGCTCGGCCCCGGGAGCTTACCGCGGCCGTCAGGTCGAGAGGCCAGGCTGGGCCGCCAAGCGGAGCCGGAAGCGCGGCCGTAGGATGGCCGATCCCTCCAGAGTTCTCGGGGCCGAAGTTTTCTGTCACTCCAGAGCCAGGCTCAGCAACGACAGCGGGTCGACGCGGGCGCCCTGGAGGCGAACGCTCCAGTGGAGGTGCGGTCCGGTGGCGCGGCCCGTGCGGCCCACCAGGCCGAGGAGGTCTCCCCGGCGGACGGTTTGCCCCTCCAGGACCTCCAGCTTGGAAAAATGACAATAGAAAGTGAAAAGTCCCAGGCCATGGTCGAGGATGACCGAAAGGCCGGAAAAATAGAGGTCCTTGGCCAGCACGACGCGGCCCGCGTTGGAGGCCGACACCGGCTCGCCCATCTCGGCCGATATATCCACGCCCGAGTGGGGGGAACGCGGCATGCCGTTAAAAAATCTTTTTTCTCCAAAGTTAGGCTTGAGCTGGCCGGGATGGGGCAGCTTGAAGCTCCCCTCAGCCAGCCACTCAATGCTCGACTCGTGAAAGACCTTGGATAGAATCTGCTGCTCGCGAGCGATCCTCTCCGCCGCCTCAGGGGGAGGAATGATCAGGGATTCATTGTCCAGGACAATATCGGCCCTGGGAAAAGATTTGGCCTGGATGCGGATATAGCGTTCGACAAGCTCTTTTTGACCCGCGCCGTTTCGGAATTCGGCCTTAAGCCGGTAGGAGCCTGGCTTTGTCTCCAGGTCGATGCCGAGCAGCGCGAAGGGCAGGCCGTCCGGCCCCTTGGCCGCCAATCCATAACGCTTGCTCAGGAAGGTCAACTCCGCGGCCTGGACATCGGGAACGCCATTCAAAACCGCCAGGATGACTTCGCCCGGCTGGAGCGAGCGGGCAGAGAGCTCGACGGCCGCGCCGCTGGGAGCTTGGAGGCGCAATACGGCCTGGGCCGGCGTTAAGCTTCCGTTCAAGATCAGCAGGAAAATGATTAGCATGCAAAGCATCCCTGTTCCCCTGAATCGTTGGGAGGGGTGGCACGGGGGATGCTTCAATTTAATCTAGCCTATTTTTATCGGCCAGAGGCTTGAGGATCTTGCCCGGCAGACGGCCGGTGTGCTCTCCCCTTTCTACCACAACCTGCCCGTTGACCAGCACATAATCGATCCCCTCCGGATACTGATGCGGCTCCACCCAAGTCGCTTTATCCAATACCGTATCGGGGTTGAACACGACCAGGTCGGCGAAATATCCGGCCTTCACCAGGCCGCGCTTGCGGAAATGGAACTTGTCTGCGGCAAGGGAGGTCATTTTGCGGATCATCGTCTCCCAGGGCAGGATTTTTTCTTGACGGACATATTTGCCCAGCACCCGGGCGAACGTCCCGTAATGCCGCGGATGGGGCTTGCCCAGGCCCAGGGGCCCGTAGGGCGCCAGGGAAGAGCCGTCGGTGCCCAGGCTGACCAGAGGGTGAGCCAGGATCCTCTTCAGGTTCTCCTCCTTCATCATGAAGATGACCATCCCCACCCGGCCTTTTTCCTCGAGGAGAATATCCCGCATGAAGACAAAGGGTTCCTTGCCGGCCGCGGCCGCCGCCTCCAGGATGTTCTTGCCTTCGGCGAACTTGTTTTTCTCCGTGACCACGTCGGAGATGACCACTTTGTCCCAAGAGCCGAGTTTTTTCTCCGCCTCGGCCAAGTGCCCGCGGATCCTGGTCTCCAGCGAGCTGTCCTGGAGCCGTTTCAAGAAATCCTCGGTCGTACCCTCTCGCGCCCAGGCCGGGAAGTAAAAACTGAGGCCGGTGGCCCCGGCGATATAGGGATATCGATCGCAGAAAATGTTCAGGCCACCCTTCTTGGCCGCATCGAGCCGGGCCAAGGCCTCGTCGATCTTGGGCCAGTTTCTCGGATAGGCCACCTTGAAATGAGAAATCTGGAGGCTAACCCCCGATTCTCTGGCCACGCCGATCGACTCATCCAGGGATTCCAGAAGCCGGTCGCCCTCGTCCCTCATGTGAGTGGTATAGACGCCTCCCCTCTCGGCCACCACCCGGCCAAGGGCGGACAGTTCCTCGGGACGGGCGAAGCTTCCCGGGGTGTACTCCAGCCCGCTCGACATTCCGGCCGCGCCGTCCAGAAGGTTCTGCCGGACAAGCGCTTTCATTTTGTCCAGTTCCTCGGTCGAGGGCGGCCGGTCGCCGTAGCCCATGGCTTCTCCGCGGATGTCGCCGTGGCCGACCAGGGTGGAATAGTTGAGCGCCGTGCCGTTCTTCTCCAGCCGGGCCATAAATCCTTTTATATCCCGCCAGGTGAGGTCCAGGTTGTAGATTTCCTTCAGGTCAGCCACCGTCTCCTCATAGACCTCGTCGGGAACCGTGCAGCCCGAGGAGCCGCAATTGCCGCTGACGATTGTGGTGATGCCCTGCCGGATCGAGCTTTCGGCCTTGGGGTTGACCAGGAGCTCCACGTCGGTGTGGGCATGAAGATCGATGAAACCCGGCGAAACAGCCAATCCTTTGGCCTCGATCACGGCCGCCGCCCGATTCTCCGGGATCCGGCCGACGGCGGAGATCATCTCGTCCCTGATGCCGATATCAGCCCCAAAACCCGCCCGTCCCGATCCATCATAGACAAGGCCGCCTTTGATGACCAAATCAAAGTCTTTCCTGGAAGCGTCGCCCTTGAGCAGCAGGCCGGGGCCGCTCAGGCCGGCGGCCGCCGCCGCCGCGGCCGTCCCTTTCAGGAACTCCCGACGAGTGATGATTCTGGACATTAGGGATCTCCTCTAGAAACGGCAACTTAAGCTCAAACCCATGGGCGTGAGGCCCAGGCTTACTGAAGCTTTTTTGTCCGCATTTTTGTTCAGGCTGGCGATCTGGCGGGCGACAAAATGTCCGATGGCCGAGCCCAGGAACACATCCGAAGCCCAGTGCTCGTTGTTATGCACGCGGGAGAGAGCCACCGCGACGGCCAAGGTGTAGGCCACGATGTCCACCACCGCGCTGTCCGACTGCTCGGCGATCGACGTCGCGGCAGCGAAGGCGCTGGCGGCATGGCCCGAGGGCATAGAGAAAAAGCTGGACCGAAAAGAGAAGGGTTCAAAATAATTCGGCGCTTTTCCGGTTTCCGGCCGGGCGCGGCCCATCAGGCATTTCAAGCTGAGCACCACGACGCCGGTGACGGCCAGGCTCTCCAGGCCCAGGACGGCTGTCTGGCGCAGGCCGAGGCTGGACACGATCTCGCCGGTGGCATAAAGCCCGGCCAGGAACGCGACAATATAGGCGGCGTTGCCCATATCGGAGAAAAAGGTCATGGCCCTGTCGGAACCGGGAGACCTCCGGGCCTGAACCCAGTCCTGAATATCGCCGTCAAAAGCATAGATCAGGCCTGAAGCGCCGACTACCGCCCCAAAGCACAGGGCCTCGGAAGCCTTCCAGGAAAAAGGCGCGGTCAGAACCCCGGCGGAATCCTTGGCCAGATATGTCCAGAACTCGCCGTCCAGATGATAGAGGCGTTTCTCCGCGGCAGCCGGCTCGTCGGCAGCGCTCAGCAGGGACGGTACAAGAAGGGCGATAACGAGAATGATGATTCTCTCTCTCATCTTGGTGAGGTTCATCCGGCCATCAGGGATTCGATCACACGGAGGGTCTTATCGGTCGCGCCCTGGAGGCTGTCCAATGTCCGGCGGGCGAGCTGTCCCATCTTCTCCAGCCCGGCCGCATCTCGAAACAAGAACATGGCCTTCAGGTCCTCCGGCCCGCTGACCCGGCGGGCTGCTCCGCTGTGGAGGAACTTTTGGGCCAGGTAGGCAAAATTGCTCATATAGGTCCCGAAAAAAATCGGCTTTCCGTAAGCAGCCGGCTCGAGCAGATTGTGTCCGCCCCAGGGCACCAGGCTGCCGCCGATAAAAGCCGCATCGCCCAGGGCGTAAACCCGGGCCAGCTCGCCGATCGTATCCAGGAGGAGAACGTCCCAGGCTTCCCCCTCCCGGACTTCGGTCCTCTTCCTGACGGACAGGCCCGCCAAACGGCAGGCCTTTTCCACTTCCGGAATCCGCTCCATATGCCGCGGAGCGATGATCAGAAACGCATCCTTTCTCTCCCGCCTCGCTTCGGCAAAAGCCCGCAGGAGCTGTTCTTCTTCGCCCTGGCGGGTGCTACCGGCTACCAAGATTTTGCCGGCGGGAGCCGAAAGTTTCTTCCTGAACTCTCGCAGGGACTCGACGCTAAAGACGGGGGGGGTAATCTCGCACTTGAGATTGCCCGCCACTTCGATTCTGGCGCGGTCCACTCCGGCCCGGCTCAACCGTTCTTGGTCCTGTTCGGTCTGGACCAGGAACCGGGTTACGGCGCTGAACAAACGGCCGGTTAAAAAGGCTAGACGCCGATAGCGTCGAAAAGAGTGGTCTGAGACCCGGCCGTTGATGACCAGGACGCCTTCGGTGCGCCGGCGGCCGTGACGGAGAAGGTTCGGCCAGAGTTCGGATTCGGCCAAGACCAGAAGTTCAGGTTTCAGGGCCTGGAAATATCGCCTGACTGTCCAGCCGAAATCAAAAGGGACATAGAAAATGCGGTCGCAAACCTTCATCTTTTCGCGGGCGATCCTCATACCGGCAATGGTCAAGACGGAAAAATACACGGCCCATTCCGGATGACGGGCTTTAAGCTCCCTAACAAGCTTTTGCAGGGACAGCACTTCGCCCACGGAAACAGCGTGAATCCAAAGGGACTTGGCGGCCCCCACAGGCTCGGGCAGGGACAGCGCCAAGCGCTGAGCGAGGCCCAGCCTCTCCCCTTTCAGGACCCGGAGCTTGATGAAATACACGGGGAGAAGCAGGATCAGAGCCAGGCTGAAAACAAAGGAATAAAGAAAGTACACGGGAACCCGACTATACACAATTCACTCCACTCGCGCAACAGCCTATTTCCCGGCCTAAACGAAATGGGGTTGCCATCCCTGTTGAAATCTGCTATGATGCGCGCTGA
>Ga0315293_10000231_pt1 | contig 48960 bp, 39 predicted proteins | sample YL17G13_20_MG_FD_203071 | JGI IMG/M metagenome (GOLD analysis project Ga0315293, IMG submission 203071) | Sediment microbial communities from Yellowstone Lake, YNP, Wyoming, USA - YL17G13_20 | ecosystem: Environmental > Aquatic > Freshwater > Lake > Sediment | place: USA: Wyoming | collected... | reverse complement strand
CGGGGTAGAGAACGAAGAAGCCGAGGATGGCAGCCGCCCAGAGGGCGTTCCGCGTGACGACGAGCGCCTGGCCCGCCCAGATGCACCAGGAGGCGTCTTTGACGGTGCGCGCCGACTGGATGCGCTGCGCCTCGGGGAACCAGTCGATCGCAGTCGCCATGCCGAGGCCGCCGAGCACGCCTATGATGAGCATCGTTATGAACCACGCGACGGGGAACTCGCCCCCCGAGAATCCCGTGAAGCTGAACGGGTTGAGCATGCTCGAAAGCCCCATCTCGTGGAGTCTTTCGATGACCACGTGCGGCCCGCCCGCGGCATGAAGACCCCAGATCGACACGAAGGCGATCGCGATGAACGCGATGATCCCCTGCTGGAAGTCCGCCATCACGACGCCCCAGTAACCGGCGGCGAGGACGTACACGGCGCAGAGCGTCGAAAAGAGGGTGAGCCCGATCCAGGGCGGCCACAGGAAGAGGAAGTGGCAGACCTTGCCCATGGCGATACCGACCCAGCCGAGGATGAACATGTTGAGAAACACCTGCCAGCCCGCGACCCATCCGCGCAGGAGCTCCGCCGGCATGCCTCCGTAGCGGAGCGTCTGCCATTCGGCCTGGCTGTAGGCGAGCGAGCGGCGGAATATCTTCGTCGAGACGAACGCGCTCACCGCGCACCACGCCGCGAAGAAGCCGTACCAGAGACCGGCGAGGCCGTGTTTGTACACGACCCCCGCCACCCACATCGGCGTGTCGGTCGCCGTGTGCGTCGCGTAGACCGAAGATGCGGGGAGCCACCACGGAAGCCCTCTTCCCGCGAGAAAGAAATCCGCCTCCGAACGCTTCCCGAGGCGGTAGAAGAGGGCGCCGCTCCCGATCATGAGCACGACGAACGTGACGAGCCAGAACCAATCGAGGAACGCGAAATGAACCATGGCACCATCCTATTCAATAACGATCTCGTCGGCGAAGATCCAAGCCTTCTCTCCCGCTCCCTTGTGCCACGCGGGGCAGACGCCGATGTTCTTCGCCGTGACGCGCACGTAGCGCGCTCGCTCGTCGATTCTTCCCGAGGCGAAATTCTCGACGCGGATGCCGTCTTCTTTCGGCGGAGCGCCGGGCGCCAGCTTCGCCGCCGGCGCGAACGTTTTCCCGTCGCTCGAGATGAAATACTCTACCATCTCAGGGAAGAAAATCCACGAGTTTTGATTCTGCAGAAAACCCGTCGTTATCCGGCCGATCCGCTGCACGCGGCCGAGATCGACGACCGCGTCGAGATCGACGCCGTGGTATCCCTGCCACGTGCCCGTCCTGAAATCCTCTCCGCCGCGCAGGCCGTCGATGAGAGCGAGGTCGCCTCCGGCCGCGTACATGGGGCTGTACGCCGAATTGAGGCGGATGCTCCGGTCCCACGGGATCTTACGAAACACGGCCGTCACGACCCTGCTCGGCGGGAAGCCTTCCTTCATGCCGACGGCCTTCACCGTGGTCGATCTCGTGACCGGGAACGGACCGGCGTAGAGGCTCGACCCGGCGCCCGGCTCCCTCCTGTCGAGCGTGTAGCGGATGAGCGCCCCTTCCGCGCTCGATGCGAGCGCCACCTCGGTCGAGCCGGAGAACATTCTCGATCCGGCCGCGACATACGGAACGCTCAGAATGAGATGATCGGTGATCGCGCTCGGGGGAATGCCGGCCTCCCCGGCGCCCCAGGACTCATTCGGCCGCGAGCCCATCCCGAACGAGAGCTCTCCGCCGGCCATGACGTCGCCGTGCGTCAGGTAGCTCTTGCCGTACGGCTTGCCGCCGAGCGACGCCGACTGGATATAGATGTTCTTCCGCGAGACGCCATGAGCCTTGATGACGAAGCGCCTCCCGCCCCCTACGTCGATCGAGGCCTCCCTGAAGAGCGGCGTGCCGATGACATAAACGTCCGAGCCGGGGGTGACCGCGTAGAATCCGAGCGCGCTCAGAACGTACCAGGCGGACATCTGTCCGCAGTCCTCGTTGCCGCAGAGGCCGTCGCGGCCGGCGTGGTAGAGACCGTCCATGATACTTCGCACGCGCTCCTGCGTTTTCCACGGCTTGCCCGCGAAGCTGTAGAGATAGGCCATGTGGTGGCTCGGCTCGTTGCCGTGCGCGTATTGCCCGATGAGCCCCGAGACGTCGGGGAGCTCCGTCCCCGTCGTCTTCGGGCTCACGGTGAAGAGGGAGTCGAGCCGCGCGGCGAAGCGCTCGCTGCCTCCCATGAGACCGATGAGCCCCTGGACGTCCTGCGGGACGTAGAAGCTGTACTGCCACGCGTTCGCCTCGGTGTAGTTGAAGTTCACCTCGGCCGGATCGAAAGGCGCGAGCCAGCCGCCGTTGATCTTCGCCCGCATGAATCCCGTCGATGGGTCGAAGAGATTCTTGTACGATTGGGCGCGCCGGATGTAGGTCGCGTAATCCTCCTCTTTTCCGAGCGCCTTCGCCATTTGCGCGATGCACCAGTCATCGTACGCGTACTCGAGCGTCTTCGAGACGGACTCGCCGTCCTTGTCCGACGGGATGTACCCGAGCTCGCGGTACGCCTCAAGCCCGCGTGAATCGGCGGCGGCGCTGTGCTTCATCGCCTCGAGCGCCTCCCTCGCGTCGAAGCCGCGGATACCCTTGATATAGGCGTCGACGATGACCGGCACCGCGTGGTAGCCGATCATGCAGTTCGTCTCGTTCGCGGCGAGCTCCCAGACGGGCAGCATCCCCCCCTGCTCGTACTGCGCGAGAAACGTCTTGATGAAATCCGCCGTGCGCTCCGGCTCTATGATCGTGAAGAGCGGGTGCTCCGCGCGGTACGTGTCCCAGAGCGAGAAGACCGTGTAGTTCGTGAAGCCTTCAGCCTCGTGGATCGCGAGATCCCGGCCGCGATACCTGCCGTCGGCGTCCATGAACAGGTTCGGGGCGAGCATCGCATGGTAGAGAGCCGTATAGAACGTCACGCGCTGGTCCCGCGTGCCCCCCTTGAGGGCGATCTTCCCGAGGGCCGCGTTCCAGGCGCCGTCTGCGTCGGCGCGAACCCTGTCGAAATCCCAGCCGGGGATCTCGGCCCGCAGGTTCTTCCGGGCGCCCTCGATATCGACGGCGGAGATACCGACTTTCACGAGGACGGCCTCGCTGGTCCCGGTCGCGAAGCTGACGTACGCCTTGACGTTCGTCCCCGACGCCTCACCGGCGCCGCTCACGAGCGTATCGTTCAGCGCGGCGCCGTACGAGGCGAAGGGCTTCGAGAATCTCGCGACGAAATAGACGCGCTGATCGTCGGCCCATTCGCGGGATCGCCGGTAGCCCTCGATCTCGGTATCGCTCACGATTTTGATGGAGGATTCGATCACCTCGTCCCGGTGCGCGAGATCGATGATGACGTTGGCGCTGTCGCTCTTCGGAAAGGTGTAGCGGTGAAAGGCCGCGCGTTTCGTCGCCGTGAGCTCGACGATCACGCCGCCGTCGTCGAGCTTCACGCGGTAGTATCCCGGCGCGGCCTCCTCTTCCCGGTGGCTGAATCTCGAACAGTAGCCGGATTCGGGACTCCTTCCGTCGCCGCGGGCAAGCCGCACCGCGCCGACGGTCGGCATGAGGAGAATGTCGCCGTAATCGGAGCACCCCGTGCCGCTGAGGTGCGTGTGGCTGAATCCGTAAACGACGCTGTCGGAGTAGTGATACGCCGAACATCCGTCCCAGCCGGTGAGCCTCGTGTCGGGGCTCGCCTGAACCATGCCGAAGGGCACCACCGCCCCCGGATAGGTGTGGCCGTGTCCGTCCGTGCCGATGAACGGATCGACGAAGCCCGTAAAGGCGGGCTTCTTCTCGATCGAGCAGGCGCCGAAGACGATAATCAACATCACGATCAACGGACAGGCCGCTGTGCGCATCGCGTTTTCCTCCGCTCAATACGTATCGGCGAGAGACATTATCCTGAGCTTCTCATCGAAATTCTCGATATTCTCGTTCGTCGTGATGAACCGCACCGTCACCGTGCTCCCGGGGAGCATGTCGAAGTAGTTGTCGTCGAAGTAGCCCTCGTATCCCGGAATCGAGAGATACACGTTCTTGGCGAGCACGCCGGTTCGCAGCGTGAAGAATCGTTCGGTATATTCGGCTTTCTTCGTCGAGAATGCCGGCATCCTCGAGTACAGGAGGATGGCAGGGGGCGGATGAATCTCCCGGATATCAGGCCACGGAAGATCGAGATCCTTCGGCGGCGCGAAGTAGAGGAGGTTTCTCGAGAGGAGCGCTCCTCCCTCGAACATCTCCGCGCACAGCACGACCTCGTTCGCCTGCTCCCCGGCGAGGAGATGCAGGAGGTCGTCCTCGAAAATGCATGTGCTCGAGTTGGCGCGAATCTTCACCCGGCGGCTCGTGTCCCAAATCACGTTTCCGAAAAAGTCGACGAGCCGCATCGCCACGGGACCTTCGACGGGGCTCAGCCGGTCGGAAACGACGTATACGCGCACCGTGTCGTTCTCGATGATGGGCGAGACGAGTACCTCGTTGAACGCGTTCCTCGCGTAGTAGTAGAGCGCCTTCGGGTTGCCGCCGTAGTCGATGCTCGACCACGAGGCCGCGGGCCAGCAGTCATCGAGCTGCCAGTAGAGCGATCCCATGCAGTACGGCTTCGCCCGGCGATGCGCCTCGATACCGACCTTCATTCCTTCGGCCTGGAGGAGCCGGCTCACGTATGCAAATGATAGAAAATCGAGCGGCGTGCGGTAGTAGCGCTCCATGTAGGTCCGGATGAGCTCGTTTCCCCTCGGGTGCTTCTGGTGCGAGAGCATCACGGGGGAGTCGATCCACTGATCTTCGGGACGCGCGAAGCGCATGATCGTCCCGGCCGACGGAAGCGACTGGAATCCGAACTCGCTCATGAACTGGGGAACCTTCTTCGTGAACGCCTCGAACGGCTCGCTATCGTGCCAGACGCCCCAGTAATGCGAATCCCCCTCCGTGAGGCTCCGCGGATCGGCGCGGCCATAGCTCGGCGAGGAAGGCCAGTAGGCCCGCTCGCCGTCGCAGCGGTCGACCACCGCCGGGAGAATCTCGTGGAAGAGTTTCTCGTAGTCGCTCCATATCCTCGCCGAATCGGCCGCCGAAATCCCAAACTGGCGCTGCCAGCCCCAGTTGTGCCACGCCTCGTCGATCTCGTTGTTGCCGCACCAGAGGGCGATGCACGGATGATTCCGGAGGCGCGTGACGTTGTCGATCGCCTCCTGCTCGACGTTTTCCAAGAACGTCGAATCCCCCGGGTACATCGCGCACGCGAACATGAAGTCCTGCCAGACGAGAATTCCGTACTCGTCGCACAGGTCGTAGAAATCGTCTTCCTCGTAAACGCCCCCGCCCCACACCCGCAGCATATTCATTCCTGCGTTCGCCGCGCTCGCGACGAGATATTCACGGCGGACGTTCGACACGCGCGGAAGGAAACAGTCCTGCGGGACGTAGTTCGCCCCTTTCATGAAAACGGGCATGCCGTTCAGCCTGAAATAGAAGCTCGTGCCGGCCCTGTCCTTCTCCCGCACGAGCTCGATCGTGCGAATGCCGATGCGCTCGGCGCGCCAATCGAGGAGATCCCCGCCGCACCGCAGCTCCGCGAGGATATTGTAGAGGTGCTGACCCCCGAGCCCGTTCGTCCACCAGAGCTCGGGCTCCGGAATCGAGAAATGAAGCGAGACCACGTTGCGCCCCGGCACGAGATCCACATCGACGTTCTCGAAGCGCGAGTCTTCGAGAGCGATCGTCAGGGTCGCTGTCTGCCGCTCGACCGACTCCACCTCGAGGCGGGCCGTGAGATCCGCCGACGTTTCAGTGACGCTGTTCTGGATGATCGCGAGCTTCGCGATTCTCGCCGCATCCCACGCGACGAGGCGCGCGGGGCGCCATATGCCTGAGGTCACGAATCGCGGGGCCCAGTCCCATCCGTACTGGTACGCGGCCTTTCTCGTGAGCACCCGCGGGCCCCCGGGGAGCTCGCAGCCGAGCGCATTCCACCGCTCACGCGCCGCGGCGACGGGGGAATGGAAATGGACGCGCAGCGTGTTCCTCCCCTCGAGGAGGGCTCCCGCGCAGCTCACCCTCCAGCGGCGGAACATGTTGTCGGCGACGAGGAGCAGCGAATCGTTGAGATAGACGTCGGCGTACGTATCGAGTCCGTCGAACTCGAGCTCGACGTTCCGGTGCGAGAGGAAATTGCTCCCGGCCTCGAACGACGTGCGGTACTCCCAGTCCTCGTTCTCGATCCACTGGAGATCCTTTTCGTTCGTTCCCTCGAAGGGGTCCTTGATGAGCCCTTGGGCGAGGAGATCCGTATGGACGCACCCCGGCACGGTCGCCGGGCGCCACGCGCTCGTACCGGCCCGGCGGAACTCCCAGCCTTTCCGCAGCTCGATCGTCGATCGTTCGAGGGAAAGGTAGCAGGAGGCCTGTAGAAGCAGCAACACACAGGCGGCGAAGAGAGCCGGGCGATTCGCGGCAAAGAGAGCCGGGCGATTCATCGAGCCTCCCTCGATTCACGGACGGAAGGAGTATACCACGCACCCCCCCTATTTTGCCACTTGACGAAATCGCTCCCTCTCTTTATAATAGTATTATGGTACTATAATGCCATTATAGAGAATGACCGGCTCCGGGGAGGTAATTGCGTGCAGCGACAGATAATCACGATCGACGAAGACCTGTGCACCGGATGCGGCGAGTGCATACCGAACTGCCCCGAGGGGGCGATCCAGATCATCGACGGCAAGGCGCGGCTCATGAGCGACCTCTTCTGCGACGGGCTCGGGGCCTGCATCGGCCACTGCCTCGAGGGAGCGATCACGACCGAGACACGGGAGGCTCACGCGTATGACGAGAGTAAAGTCATGGAGAACATCGTTCGCCAGGGACCGAATGTCGTTTCGGCCCATCTCGCTCACCTCAAGGACCACGCCCAGGACGAATACTTCCGCGAGGCGCTCGCCTATCTCGTGGAGAATGACGTCGAGATTCCCCCGAAGTTCCTCGAGCCGTCGTGCCGGTGCGGGGACCTAGAGCCGCCGAAATCGCAGTTCGCCGGCTGCCCGGGCTCGAGGGTCATGAATCTCGAGACAACGGCGGCGTGCGAGGACCCGGCGTCGCAGGAGCGCGGGCCGGCGGGCAGGCCGTCGCGCCTCCGCCAATGGCCCGTGCAGATCATGCTCGTCCCGCCGCAGGCGCCGTTTCTACAGGGAGCTGACGTCCTCATCGCCGCCGACTGCGTCCCGTTCGCGTACGCGGATTTCCACGAAACGCTGCTCGAAGGCAAGGTGCTTCTCGTCGGCTGCCCGAAGCTCGACGACGCGGAGCTGTACCGCGAAAAGCTCACGGAGATGTTCAGGCGAAACGACGTGCGATCGGTCACCGTCGCGCACATGGAGGTGCCCTGCTGCTTCGGCATGGTGAAGCTCGTCGAATCGGCGATAGGGAACTCGGGAAAGAGCATTCCCCTCGAGACGCGGATGATAGGCGTCAAAGGCGAGGAACGGTAAGTAGTGGCGCGCGGCGCTTCGATGTCATATACTCCGAGAATCGGAATCTGGCATCAGGAGGGAATGACGTGAGAGTAAAGCGCACATTCGGTTTATCGATTCTCGTCGCGATCGCGCTTCTTTCAGTGCTCGCGGCGAGCGGCTCCGCCCGAAAATCATGGCTCCCCGGGAGGCACGGCGCAGCGATCAAATGGACGTACAATCTCGACGAGGGGCTCGCGAAGGCGAAGAAGCAGAATAAGCCCGTGATGATCGATTTCATGGCCGTCTGGTGCCCGCCGTGCAAGGCGATGGAGGATTCGACGTTCTCGAGCCCCGGCGTCATCAAGAAGACCGGCGCCTTCGTTCCCGTCCGCATCGATATCGACAAGCAGCGCGACGTCGCGGCGAAGTACAACGGCCTCGCGCGCAAATACGGCGGCGTCGGGATACCGAATGTTCTCTTCCTGGCCGCCGACGGGAAGAAGCTCAAGCACATCGTCGGTTACTACGGCCCGGAGCAGCTCGTCGCGGCGATGGATTCGGCGCTCGCCGTGCCCAGATAGAGCGTCACTTCTTGAGGTCCCACCACCCGTACCAGTTCATGTAGAGGACGACCTTCTGATCGGTGAGGTCGGCCTCGAAGAACCGGTCCCAGATGTACTCGACGCCGAGCGCGGCGACCGCCCCTCTCGGCGTGTACACTTCGAGCGAGATTCCGAGGCCGGGGCCGACGGAATTGTTGTAGCCGAGCCTTTTCGAATCGGCCTGGTACCGCAGGGTGGCGTACGTATTGAGCGTCAGCTTGTCCCACTTCGCCCAGTCCACCCCCTGCCTGAGCCATCCCTGCAGGAGCAGGTTGCTGTCGCCGTCCTTCGGTATCTCCTGCCGCATCTCACCCCACGTCTGGCCGCGCAGCCCCTCGATGGCCCACACACTCCCCGCGGATACGGCGAGACACAGAATCATCGAAGCAAGCACACGCGCGTTTCGTTTCATGCGCTATCTCCTCCCGTAAATCAAAGCGTCCGTCATTCCCCATGAGTGCTCGATCCTAAAACTTCTCATGAGCCGAAAATCGTCCTCGAAGTATGGATCAAACAGGCTGCAGGGAGCCATCTTGCCGTAAAAGAGATCCTCGCACACGACGAAGTCCACCGGCTCGGCGAATGCCGGCCTCGGCGAATCCGTTTTCTTGAGCTCGAAGAAATTGAGAAACCGGGCGTTCGGATACCGCGTGTCGAATACGTAATCATAGATGACCCCGTCCCACCCGTTGAACGCGACGGTCATCCCGTCGAAGCCCTTCGCCTCGAAGAACTCGATCACCGGGGTCACGTCGGGATACTGTCGCTCGAGCCATCGCAGGTTGTAGAGCCCGTAGGCCCAGAAGATGACGAGGACCGCGACGGTGAAAAAGGCGCGGACGATCCGGCTCTTCGTGCCGTACGAGAATATCTTTGCCATATGATCCACGCCGAGCGCCGCGGCCGGCGTGAGGAAGATGAGCGCGAAGATCATGTTCTTGTTCACGGATTGCTCGGCGCGGCTCGCGAGGTGGAGGATCAGTATCGGCGTCGAGAGCGCGATGAGAACGATCGCGGTTCTGCCGTGCCTCTCGTGAAAGGCGCCGAAGACGGCGAGCAGCAGCACGAGCGCGATCCAGCGGAACGCCCAGTCGAAGATCGTCTCCAGGGAAACCTTGATGTTCGCGTACGTCTCGACCTGAGCGAGCGCCTGGGCGCGCGGCGCGTACCGGTCGAATCCCAGGTACAGAGCGCCGAGGACGACGAGCGGAACGACGCAGAAGAGAAGCGTCCGCCTGAATCCATGCGCGAAGATTACGTACAGCACGAGCGCCGGCACGAAGACGGGGAGAATGTACTTCGTTATCGCGGCGAGGAAGAGGGCCGCCGCGCCGAAGACAAGCCCCGCGTTCCGGTGCCACCGCGCCTCCGCCTTGGTGGAAACGACGAACATAAAGAAGGAGGCGCCGAGAAAGAACGCGGCGATCATGTCGTACGTGCCGAGCTTCATGAGGTAGAGCGTCTGCCCCGTGCAGATGAAAAGGGCCGCCGCGATGAGGCCGAGGCTCTCCCCGAATAGAACGCCCGCGGTCGCATAGACGATCACGGTGAGGGCAAGCCCGATGAAGACATTCAGGATGCGCACCGCGTGAATGCCGCCGGCCGAATCCGCGATCGCCGCGAGCACCGGCCAGATCATCACGGATCCGGTGTGGTGCGGACACCCGAGGCACGGCCCGCCGCCGAGCAGCTCCTTGCCCATCGTGATCTGGAACGCCTCGTCGATGAACACGGAATTGTAGTCGAGATCGAACACGCTGATCGCGAGCCCGTACAGGAGTATCAAGAGGAGAAAGAGTCTCCGGTGCAACGGTTTCATAGCCATATCACCACAGGGTGGCGATCGCATCGGCGATGGCGAGGATGCGATTCACCGCGTTGATGTCCGCTTTCGCGAATTGAACGCCCGCGACGCATTCGGGGAAATCAACCGAGGCGTGGCGCACGACCCGCACGACGATCCCCGGCAGGGAAACGCTTTCGTTTCCGATGACCGCCTCGATGTTCAGCCGGTCCCCTTCGGCGAGATCCTCGCGCGCGGCGAGGAGTATCCCGCTCGCCGACACGTTCCGGATCACACCGTACGACGGTGCGCCGCGATCGCCGTGCACGACGGCCGGCATGAACGCGCGCACGCGTTTCGCGCGGCCCCTGCGCTGCGGACTCGGCCCGAGCCGGCTCTCGATGTACGTCCGGTAACGCGTCGAGTACTCCGCGAGGAATTTCGAGACGGCCGATTCGTGAAGATACCGCGACATCACGTCGAGCTCCCCCGACGTTCCCGTGACGGCTACCCCGGCACGCGTGACCGTGTCGGCTCCGGCGGCGGCCGTCTTTCCGTGGACGACCCTCCCCGTCCCGGCCAGGGTCTTGCGCGGAAGCATGATCTCGAGTCTGAGATCCCGGTCGGCGGGAACGGCCCCCACCGTGATGAGCGAGAGCCCGTTTTCCGTCGCGTCGTCCGCCGCGGCGAGCCGCCGGACCGCGGCGCCCCCCTCATCGTAGCTGAAAAAGACGGGGACCGCGTCGACGATGCGGAAATCGATCCGCCGCTGGTGGAGCTTCGTCCGCGCATAGAGAACGATCGCGATGGCGAGGCCGCTGTTGAAGAGCGCCCAGAGGCTGTTCACCGCGACGATGAACTCGTCGCCGCGCAGGCCGAGGACGAGCTGGAATACGGCCCAGAGGATCGCGACGACGCTCGCGACGCACACGAGGGTCTGCGGAAGAATGAGATGGTACGGGGTCGAAGCGTTCTCCCCCTTCGGCGTCACCGTGAACTGCCGTAAGCGCCGCGGGAGGAACAGCGAGAAGAAGGATTCGAGGTAGGTGACGAACTTGCCCATGCTGAACTGTTCGAGCATGAGGTAGCCCGCGTACCCCCTCCCCATCTCGTTGAACGCAAAGAGCGAGATCGCATAGTACGGAACGAAGTGGAGGAGATACGTGACGTCGAGGGCGTTCATCGGGAGAATGCCGGTGAAGAGCACGATGGGAGGCGTCACGTAGAAGATGAGCTTCTGGAATCCCTCGATCGGGTAGATGAGGCTCCCGAGATAGCAGAGCCGCTGCGGGACGCTCAGGCCCCGCACGAAGAGCGGATTCGCCTTGAAAAAGACCTGCCAGCCGCCGAGCCCCCAGCGCTTCCGCTGGATATGGAACGGGTTGATTGACTCGGCGGCGAGTCCGTACGCGAGCCCTTCGTTGTGATAGACCGAAGACCAGCCCTTCGCGTGGATGCGGATGGAGGTCAGCATATCCTCGGTGATGGAGCTCGTCGCGAAGCCGCCGACGTCGTCGAGCGCCGCGCGCCGCATGAGGGCGCAGCTCCCGACGAAATAGGCGGCGTTCCAGCGGTCGCGTCCCGGCTGGATGAGGTTGTAGAAGAGCCCCTGCTCCGTCCAGACGTACATCTTCTCGTGGTCGGCGCGGTGCTGGAATGAGTCGATGTTGTAGAACTCCTGCGGCGCCTGGGCGAAGCCGAGCTTCTCGTCTTTGAAATAGCCGATGAGGCGGTCGATGAAATGCGGGAGCGGCGCGTGATCCGCGTCGAAGATGGCGATGAACTCGGCCGTTGAATGTTCCAGCCCGAAATTGACGTTGCCGGCCTTCGCGTGCTCATGGCGTTCCCGCGCGAGGTACACGCACCGGAGCTCTTCGCAGAGCGCTTTCACCTCGGGACGGTTCCCGTCGTCGAGAAGGAGCGTGCGGTGCGGATACTTGAGGTCGTTGCAGGCGAGAAGCGTCTTTCGCAAGATGGAAACCGGCTCGTTCTTCGTCGGGATGAGGACGTCGACCGTGCGCCCCGCGAGCGGCGGCGGCGCGACGCGCGACAGGGGCCGCCATACGGCGAAGAAAAAGAGAAACGTCGTGAGCGTGCCGAAGCACTCGGCGATAAAGAGCGCCCATGAGAAGAAGAGCGCCGATTGATTGAAGGTCGCCGTGACCCTCCAGTAGAGGTACTGGAGCGTTACGATCATCGCGATTATCGCGACGACCCGGCGCAGGCCTTCGCCCCTTACATCATTGAAATCTTCCATGATCGTACCGTGCCTCGTGAAGGTATCGTTTCGTTCCGGGTATCCCGGAAGCCCCTATGGAAGAAGCGTACCAAAAACCGTCCCGCGGCGCAACCGCATGGCAGCACTAAAAATAAAGGGGGCCCCGCGCGCTCGCGGGGCCCCCTTGCTCCTCAATTGGCCGCTTTTCAGCCGCTATTTCTTCACGCTTTTCCCGAGCTCCTGAGCGGAGCCGATCGAGGCGCCCACGCCGTAGAAATCGGCATTGCCCGGAGCGAAGAGGAACGGCTTGAGCTTCGTGACGTCGGGCATGCCCTTCGCGTCGAGAATGGACGCGGCCGCCTTCACGTCGACGATCTCGCCGATGAACATCGTGTGCAGCCCGAGCTCTTCCGTTTTCACGAGCTTGCACTCGAGCACGAGCGGGAACTCCTTCACGTACGGGGCGTTGACGAGAGCGCTCTTCACCGGTGTGAGCCCGCTCGCCGCGAACTTATCGACGTCCCTTCCGGAAACGCTCCCGAAATACGCCGTCGCCGCCGCGAGCTGCTCCGAGGGGATATTCACCGTGAACGCCTTGCTCTCCATGATGCTGCCGTACGTGTAGGTCGCCTTCCGGAGCGACACGGTCACCATCGGCGGCTGCGAGCAGCAGATCGCGGCCCACGAGGCGGTCATGACGTTCGGTTTTCCCGCCTTGTCGTACGAGCCGATGACCCACACGGGGCACGGCTGCGCAAGCGTCTTTGCGCCGAGGGAGACCATCGTATCGCCGGCGCTCTTTTCCTGGGCGAGCGGGTTCGCCGCCGGGACGACGAGCGCAATCACAAGAATCGCGAGAGCGGCACATAGAGACAATCGCATGACTTTCTCCCTTTTTTATTTGACGCTCACGAGATCGGCGGTGACCGTACCGCCTCCCGCCTGCACCGGCATCTCGAATATGCCGCGGATCATGCAGCGTGGATTCATCGTGTACATGAATATGGTCGAGCCGCCCGACTCCTCGCCGATCGGCTTGATCTCGAGCTTGAAGCACTCGAAGGTGCCCGCCGCCACCGTGACGCGTTCCGTGCCCGTGACCGCGAGCGTCATCGCCCGCGCCTTCTGCATCTGGAAATCGAACACGCGGAGCGTGGTCTCGTACCCCGGCGCGAGCGGCAATCCGCCGATGAGCACCTCGAGCGACGAGCCGTCCCCGAACACGGGCGCCTGGAGCGTCGCCTCGACGGGCATCGCGCTCCCGCCCATATTGATCGCTCCCTTCACCGCGGTCGCGGTGAAATTGAGGACGACCGTCGCCGGTCCCTGCCGTCCGGCCCAGCGGATCGGCAGAAACGTGCTCCCGTCGACGTCGAACGTATCGATGGACGAACCCATCTCGCTCGTCTGCTCCGATACGATGCGCCACGGAGCCGCGGCGTCTGCGGCGCCTCTCGCGAAGCTCCTCGCAATCTCGAAGTTGATCTGCTGCCCGCCGATGAGCGCGGCGCCCTTGTACACGAGGGACATCGGCCTGAGGAGATCCATGTTCACCTTGGGAAGCGGCGCCGTCTCGGCGGACGCCGGGCCCTTCGGAGCCGCCGCGAGCGCGACCGTCTTCGGATCGACGGTGATCGCATCGAGGCGCTTCTGTAGATTAGCGGGCACATCCTGCTGATAACGCCCCCCGAGCTGCTTCGCGAGGAACTTCTCGACGGCGACGGAAAGCGCCATGCGGTTTTCGGCGCCGACGAAGCCGTGCCCCTCGTCAGGCGCCACGATATACTCCACGTCGCGCCCGAGATCGCGCAGGGCGACGACGATCTGGTCCGACTCCGCCTTCTTTACGCGCGGGTCGTTCGCGCCCTGCACGACGAGGAGAGGCGCCTTGATGTTCTGCGCGGAGAAGAGCGGCGACTGACGCTTGAGCCGCTCGGCGTCCTCGGGCTTCGCCGGGTCTCCGACGCGCTCGTTGAAGGTGGCCTTGAGAACCGCCCAGTACGGCGGGATCGAGTTGAGAAGCGTGATGATGTTCGAGGGTCCCACGTAGGAAATCCCCGCGGCGTAGACGTCGGGGGTGAACGCGAGCCCCGCGAGCGTCGCGTATCCGCCATAGGAGCCGCCGAAGATCGCGACCTGCTTCGGATCCGCGATGCCCTGCTTGATGAGATACCGGACGCCGTCCGTGATGTCGTTCTGCATCGCGTCCCCCCACTGCTTGTTGCCGGCGTTGAGGAACGTCTTGCCGTAACCGGAGGAGCCGCGGAAGTTCATCTGGAGCACCGCGTATCCGCGATTCGCGAAGAACTGCGCGTAGGGATCGTATCCCCACTCGTCGCGCGACCACGGGCCGCCGTGCACCATCGCGACAACGGGAAGGTTCTTCTCCTTGACCCCCTTCGGCACGGTGAGGTAGGCGTGAATGTCGAACCCGTCGCGCGCTTTGTACACGACCGGCTTCATGGACGCGAGATACTTCGAGGGAAGATCGGGGTAGGGCCGATAGAGAAGCGAGGCCTTTTCCGTGTCCCTGTTGTACAGGTACATCGCGCCCGGATCGACGTCGCTCGTGACGCCGTACAGCATGAGGCGATCGTCGTTCGTCGAAGACGCGAAGTAAATGTCCCCTTCAGGAAGCTGCTTCCGGAGCCTCCCGTAGTCCTTTTCCCACTCCTTGTCCCTGAAATAGACCCGGAGCCGGTCCCCGACGTAATACGTTGCGACGAGATCGTCCGATTTCTGGGAGAATTCCGCCCCGCCGAAATCAACCCGGTTGTCGGGGTCTGACTCGACGAGCTCTTCGGTACCCGTCGTGGGATTGAAGAGAATAAGACGCGAGAGATTCACCTCAGCGCCCTTGTCCGTCGACATGTAAACGCGGGCGCCGTCCTTGTGGTAGCGGATCGGGTCGACCGTTTCATCCTTGCTGCAGGCGTAAACCACGACCATCGTGTCGGCATCGACGCGGAGGATCTCGGTGCCCCCGTCGGCCGTCTGCGTGGACGCAAGCCTGAGATTGCCCTCGAGGTCGAATGTCCACGCCGCGATCTCCCGGTCATTCCGCTTCACGAGCGTTCGCTCGCCGGTCGTGATATCGAGGCGGTACACGTCATGGTAGCGCGCGTCGCGATCGTTGAGGCCCACGAAGATGGCGTTGGGCATGCCCTTCGGCAGGGCGTATATCGTCGCCGCGACCTTTTCGTACGGTGTGAGATCGCGCGCGGGAGGCACGTCACGGCCGGGCTCGCTCTTCGCCTGCGGGTCAACCGCATAGACGTGCCAGTTCTCGTCCCCTCCCTTGTCCTGGACGTAGAGGATGTACTTGCCGTCCTTGCTCCAGAAATAGCCGCGCATGGGACGCGTCGTATCGGCCGTCACGGGGCGCGCCGCGTCGAAGGGCTCGTTCACGCCCTTGACCCAGATATTCAGGATGTTCTTGTACGGTTTAAGGAACGAGATGTACAAGCCGTCGGGCGACAGCCGTCCGGCCGCAATCTGCGGATCCCCGAAGAGGACGTTGCGATCAATGATCGGCGGGAGCTTCGCCAGGTAATTCTTGTCGATGGCGGCCCCTGCCACGCCGGTCATCACGACGAGCGCGACCAGCGCGAAAAGCATTCTCTTCATCGAAAACCCTCCTTACATGAGAAACGGGCGGATTCTAGACCCGGTTGCGCGGAAAAGCAATGGCTATTCGGCGATGTAAAAGATTTCGTCGACCGGCGCCCTGAAAAAGCGCGCGAGCTTGAGGGCGAGAAGCGTCGACGGGACAAGGCGCCCCTTCTCCATGGCGATGACTGTCTGCCTCGAGATTCCAATGGCGCGGGCGAGAGCCGCCTGCGAGAGGCAATCGTATTCGAACCTGAACCGTTTGAGATTGTTGCCCAGTTTCAAAACGTTTCCTCCTGCAAGGGTCCCTCCTGTCGGCCTACGCCATAATTATCTTTTCGTAAGCCAGTAATGCATACAATACATATTGTTTCATATGCATTACACATTGCAAATCATATCAGACCGGGATGAAGAAATGAATAGCGCCTATTCCGAGGGTTTTCGAACAATCCTTTATTGCATGCGCGACGACACCTGTTATATGCTAACTCCATGAAACACAAATACCTCTACCTTTCTATCTCCGTAAGCGGCGCTTCAGTGCTCGCGATTGAAATCCTCGGCACGAGAATCCTGGGGCCCTTCTATGGAGTGAGCCTGTTTCTCTGGTCGGCGCTCATCACGGTAACCCTCGCGGCGCTCAGCGCCGGATACGCCCTCGGCGGAAGGTGGGCGGACAAGGGGGCGACATATCCGCGCCTGAGCTCGCTCCTCACCGGCGCTGGTGTATGGCTCCTCGCCGTGCCGTGGATCAGGAATCCGCTCCTGCACCTCGCCGAGCCGTTCGGCCTTCGCTTCGCGGCGCTCATCGCGGCGCTGATCCTCTTCTTCGTCCCGCTCATGCTCCTCGGGATGGTGAGCCCATACGCGATAAAGCTCAGGGCCTCGAGCCTCGAAGAGATCGGCCGTTCCGCGGGGAATCTGTATGCCGTATCGACCGTCGCGAGCGTCGTCGCGGCGCTGCTTACGGGATTCTTTCTGATTCCAAGCTTCGGGGTATACCGGCTGACGCTTGCCGTCGGAATTCTTCTCATCGCCACGGCGCTCCCTGGATTCTTCGGAAAACGCATGCCGGCGGCGAAGCTCATTCTTCCGATCGTGATTCTGGCGGCGGGCGCGGGGCTCATTCGCGGATCTCATGAGAACGAACCCGATCCCGAGCGCGGCCTCGTCTTCAAAGGGCAGAGCCAATACGCCGAGATTCGAGTGGTCGACTACGAGAGTTCCCGCTACCTGCTTATCGACGGCGGAATTCACACCGCAGTCGATACGTCGGCCTTCACGGAAACGCTGATACCCTACGTCAACGTCGTCGATATCGCGCGCAACTTCTTCGAGACGCCGGGTAGGCTCCTCCTCGTCGGTCTCGGCGGCGGCTCGATCGCGAAGCACTATGAGCGCGCCGGCTGGGCGGTCGATGCGGTCGAGATAGACCCTCTCGTCGTCACGGTCGCTCACGAATACTTCGGGCTCGATTCGACCGATGCACGCGTCTTTCTGATGGATGGACGCCGCTTCCTCATTGCCTCGCGCGACACGTACGACGTTGTCGTCATGGACGCCTTCGGGAGCAGCTCGATCCCCTTCCACCTCGTGACGAAAGAGGTGTTCGGCCTCATCGCGTCGAGGCTCAAGCCGGAAGGCGTTCTCGTAATAAACGTTCAGGCGATCGGCTGGGATGATCGGATCGTTCGATCACTCGCCGCCACGCTCAAAACGCAGTTCCCACACGTGCGGGCTCTCCCGACGATGGAGCCCCCGAACAAGTTCGGAAACGTTCTCCTTTTCGCCGCGCGGAGGCCGCTCGACCTTCCCGAAGAGCTTCCCACCCCGACCTACCGGTTCAGCGGGGAATACGATCGGGCTCACGCCTGGGACAACCGGTTCGAGCCGAATACAACTGGGGTTAAGATTCTGAGCGACGAGAGAAATCCGGTCGACCTCTGGGCCGAAGCAATCAATGTCGCGGATAGAAAAGAGCTGCACGAATTGTTCGCGGAGCAAGGCATACGCTGGTAAGGGCTCGTCGTCATTCTTTCGCGCTGTCCGGCATCGCCCGAATTTCCCCCGTCACTTCGACCACCACCTGATACCCTTCGAGGGTCCGGGGTATCCGTTTCCGCACTTCGGGCGTCCGCTTCGCGACGAGCACCTTGATGCAGGGCTCGTTGTTCTCGAGCGCACCGACCGCAACCCCGACGACGCCGGGAACCGCCATGAGCTCCTGAACGTGGGCATCCATTACCCGTATGATCTCGGCCGTGGACATGCGAGGAGCGCCCCCTTCCCGTTCGGGAGTCTTTCTGCAACCGGCGCTCAGCGCCAAGACGCCGCACACGATGGACAGGACAAGAACCAGCGTGAGCACCGGCGTCATATGGATCGTAACGCGGAGCATGGTATTCTCGCGAATGGAAAGCCCGCCTCGCGCGATGCGTGGGCGGGCTTTCAAGGATCCTATGGCAACGCGAGAGCGCTGTAATTCGCTCCGTCCGTTACTGCCCTACCATCGTGACGTGGAGGTAGTTCAACACGTCGTCGATCGGATTGGCCACGGCGATAGTGCTGCTGCCGGCATACAGCAAGCCGACCGCCTTCGGGTTCGTAGTTACATCCTGGACCATGAGCGATCCCGAATCGCCGCTGTTGAGGAACTTGGACCGCAGATTCTTGATGAGAATCTGGCCGGTGTAGCTCACGTTGAAGGTCGCGCCATTGCACTCCTTATCGTAGCCCACCGTGACGCTCGCGTTGATACCGCTGATCGCGCTCCTCGTGAGACCTGTCGTTCGACCGCTCTTCTTCACGGCCACGTTGACCGCGGGAGCGATCGTCGTCGCCGAGATCGTGCCGACTTCGAGAATGGCGCCGTCAGTCCGAACCTTCCCCGCGATGACCTCGCCCATGGCGCAGTCGACGTTGCGCGCCGGAGACAGGCTCGAGAGGGTCGAAAGGTACGCGACATAGTCGTTCGGAATGGCCTGGCAATTCACGTCGATGAGACCCGGTTGATCGATCGGGTCGCCGATTTGGGCGACATCCGGGTCACCGGCGCTCGCTATGATGTCATGCGCCAGAACGTGCGAGTTGCTCAGAACGTACTGCGTGCTTCCGCTGGTTACAAGCGCCCCGAGCGTGCCGCTGCAGCAGTAGCCGTTCGCGAGATCGTAAGCGTTTCCACCGGATGTGCCGAGCTGGATCGGTCTCGTCTGGCGAGCCGTATGGCTCACGCCCCCGCTCCCTTTCATCGCCTTGATCGGTCCGCTGACCTCGACGATGACAGGCACACCCTCAATGCTTGCAGGCATCTCATACTTCTTGAGATCGGACTTGAGAAGGATGAGGATTGCCGGCTTGCCGTCCGTCGTCATACCGGTAGCGGTGCCGACAACCTCCGGATCCGCCATGAGGCGCTGCGTGTGCTTGTCCTGGATCGCCATGACTGCACGCACCTGCGGATTCGCGGCGCTCAAGAGGATCCCTTCATTGTTGCCGACGGGCGAAGAAGGAGTCGACTCTTCTTTCTTCGAGCAGCCGACGAAGGCCACGGCAACGATGAGGAGAACCAGCACGAGCTTGGAGGATAGGGCGAAATGCTTCATAACGACCTCCCGGGCTGGTGGTGAAAAGGTGGATTTACAGTTATCGATTTTAGCACATATGAGGGCTCTGATATCAAGAAAAATCTTTTTCACTATCTGGAATAACTTCAATAGAGCAAAGGATTTTTGACGGCGTCAACAAGTACGGGCGCGGCCCGCCTTCAACGCTCAGATCTGCGGGGCGCGAGTTCGAGATTCGAGCCAGAAGTTCGCACCTTTACATTCAGACCAAATGGGGATATATTATGTATGGCTTCACTGAAGCTTCTCCTGTGGGGGCGAATGGATTCGACGGGGATGATAGAGGCCAGGGAAGCGTGCCGAGGCGCCATCAACCTCGTAAATCAGGTGGCAAAACACAACTGCCGACAACCAGTTGGCACTGGCTGCCTAATTAATTAGGCGACCCGTCCGCTCCAGTCGCGCCGGCGGGGCTGGAAACCGGGCGTCGATCACCGACGGCTAGCGCGCCGACCTGCTCTTGGTTTGCGCGTGAAAAAAACAAGGGCTAGTCTTGTGGATCCCCTGCCTGTTGAGGCTCCACGGGGCGAAACAAACTCGACAGGATACGCACGTAGAAGCCCTCGCGGAAGCATCTTCGGACGCGGGTTCGATTCCCGCCGCCTCCAATTTTTCTATCCATCGGTCAGCGGCGGGTTCGTTTCCCGCCGTGCCCACCGCTTATCCCATTCTGCAGGGATCACTCGAACGCCGTCACACGTGCAAAGCGGTCCTGGTAATGGGCCGGCTTCTGCGCCAATCCGGGCTGATATCACAAAACCTCTTGACATGGTGTCATATTGCCACTATCATCTGAAATGATATGACTCCCTATCGTCCAAGAGATATTTCGTCGGCGGTGAATGACGCTCTCGCCGACATGCCGGTTGTCGTCCTGACGGGGATGCGCCAGACCGGAAAAAGCACGTTTCTCCAGAAAGAGCCGGGACTCAAACGGCGCCGTTACATCAGCTTCGACGACTTTGCGCAGCTGGCCGCCGCCAGAGAGGATCCCGACGGGTTCGTGGCGACGGACGAGCCTACTACAATCGACGAGGCACAGAAATGTCCCGAGATACTCGGGGCCATCAAGCGAAGCGTGGACCGTGATCGAATTCCAGGGCGATTCTTGCTTTCCGGGTCGGCGAACTTCTCCATGCTCCGGGGGATTTCAGAATCGCTCGCGGGACGCGCGGTGTACTTCGTCTTGCACCCGTTCACTCGGCGTGAGATGTCCGGCGCCACAAAGCGCCGGCCGTTTCTCAAGACCTTCTTCGATTCTCCCCTCATCCCGAAAAGGCTCGAGACTATTGCGCCGATCAAACCGAACGAGATCCTGTCGGGTGGAATGCCGTCCGTTTGCCTGGGCGAGGTGAAGAACCAGGCCCTATGGTTTCGCGGTTATGAGCAAACGTATCTAGAACGAGACATACGGGAGCTGAGCCAACTCGGTGATATCATTTCATTTCGCAACCTCATGGGTCTCGCGGCGCTTCGTACGGGACAACTACTGAGTCCGAGTCAGCTCGGCAGGGACGCGAAGCTCAATGTCGCCACCACATCGAGGTACCTGTCACTGCTCGAAACTTCCTACGTGGCATATCGTTTGAGTCCCTACTTACGCAACCGCGCATCGAGGCTCATCAAAACCCCGAAGCTATATCTGGGCGACGCCGGGCTGGCGTGCCACCTGGCGGGTGTTGGCGCCTCTGGAACAGTATTGCCGGAGCCCTTCAAGGGCGGCGTGTTCGAAACATACGTCGCGCAGAACCTGATGGGGATCTTGGGCGCTCGGTGGCCTGAAGCACGACTTCATTTCTGGAACGTGCAGGGCCGGCACGAGGTCGATTTCGTAATCGAAGCCGGCCGCCCATGCATAGCAATCGAGTCGAAATCCGGGACGCGTTGGACGGACCGCGATCTCGCAGGTCTCAGAGCGTTCCTGTCCGCCACCCCTCACTGCCGGGCGGCGATACTCGCCTACAACGGCACCGAGGCCGTTTCTTTGGGAGGAAAGCTATGGGCGCTGCCACTGGGCATGGTTCTATCATGACCTTCCCTCGCTGACCTCCTCCATACAAGGAATCAATTGCAGGACATCCTTTTGACCGCCGGCTCGATGCCCGACGCGCCCAAGCCATGCGATAGCCTTTGCCACCGTTCCATTCGAATTCTTTGCGACAGTGTCCAATTTTTCTATTCATTGATCAGCGGCGGGCTCTCTCACGATCGTCGACAACTGCGTATCCCCGTTCGGCCACATCAACGTTGACGGGATCGAGGAGCGTATGATAGGATACGTTCAGCCGCCCGACGGCAACCGGGGGCGAGCGAAGGTGAAGGCACGCGCCGACGCCGGCGGCGGCGAAAAGGACGACATCCGTTGGATACGCACCGAAATGCAAAACCGTCGAGAAGCACGGGCGCACTCCTCGCAGGCTTTCTTCTCTTCATCGCCGCGGCTACCGCGCTCGCGCCCGGGATTGCCCGGAGCGCAGTCGCGTACGATTTCGAGGGCCCCGTGTACTACCGGCCCGGGGAAATCGTCAAGGATCACTCCCTTATCCTCGTCAACGGCACGTTCCATCTCTACTTCATCGTTGTCGGAATCAGCGGGGAGAAGAGCTTCGGGCATGCGACCTCCCCCGACCTCAGACACTGGACGAGGCAGCCGGATGTGCTGTTCGCGGGGCCGGAAACCTGGGACGCCGCGGCGATTTGGGCGCCGACGCTGGTCCGCTATCCGGTGGATCCCCGGTCTTTCATCATGTATTACACGGGGGTCAACAAGTACTATGCGCAGCGTATGGGCTTCGCGTGGACCAACGATCTCAACACTTTCTACAAAGCTCCGACCGAATACTACCCTCCGTTCCACGGCGACACGTCTTGGATGTACTGGTACGAGAACCAGTGGTCGAATTACCGCGACCCCGGGTTCTTCAGGGAGAACGGCACGTATTACATGGTCCACACGGCGCATACATGGGCCTGGAAGGGGGCGATCGCCCTCGCCACGTCGACCGACTACCTCACATGGCGCGACGAGGGTCCCATCTACGTGGCCGACGACTGGCACGCGATCGAGAGCGTCTTCCTCATGAAACGGAACGGCCGCTACCATCTCTTCTTCACCGAAGAGACGATCGAGGGCATCTCGCACATGTCGTCCGATTCGCTGCGCTCGGGGTGGAACATCGCGACGCGGACGGTCATCGACCTCGGGGCTGCGTCCGAGGTGCTCAAACTCGGCGACGACCGCTACATATTCTCGCGGCACACGAAGTACGTTACCGCCGCCGAGCCCGTGAGCTCTATACGCTTCGACACGCTCGGGTGGTATGGGGACGAGCCGCACGTGCAAATGACCAATCTCCTCGGCGGATGGACGATCCTCTGGGGCACCGCGTTCGATCGTCAGCCGGTGTTCGCCGACAACCCGCGCTTTCGCGGGGATTTCGCGACGACCATCGGCTTCGAGGGAAATTGGTGGATCGGCACGTACGAGCGGTTCAACGGACCGATCTCGGGCCCCATTCCGGGGGAGATCCAAGGCGAGTCGGCCCGCGGCGCGATCCGCTCGGAGGAGTTCGTCGTCACGGGTTCCTCGATGAGACTCCTCGTCGGCGGCGGCAACTATCCCGACTCGTGCTACGTCGCCCTCTGCGACGCGGCGACCGGCGCCATCCTATGCCAAGAGACGGGGAAGAACACCGATTGCATGGATGAGCGATTCTGGAATCTCGCGCCCTACCGAGGAAGATCGGTCTATCTGACGATCGTCGACAACTGCGTATCCCCGCTCGGCCACATCAACGTTGACGGGATCGAGGAGCGCCTGACGGACGCCCCCCCGCCCTACGAAGAGGGAGAGGGCAGGGGCACGGGAAAGTCACGCCGCAACGGGGCGTTGACCTTCTCCGAGCGAAACGCCACCCCGGGAGACGGCCCCGCGGGAGCGTTGGGTGCGCCGGAGCACGTGTCTCCATCCCTCTCCTCGAGCCCGAACCCGTTCAACCCGGAGACCGAGATCTCCGCGAGGGGCGAGCCGGGGGAGATCGTAACCGTTTCGATCTACGACGTCGCCGGGCATTCTCTCTGCGACCTCGAGGCGCGCACCGACGCCGGCGGCGAGGCGAGGATCCGCTGGAGCGGCGCGGACCGCCGCGGAGCGACGCTCCCGTCCGGCGTGTACCTCGCGGTCCTCAAGAGCGGCGGACGCATCCTCGCGAGATCCAAGCTCGTGCTCGCGCGGTAGGCGATTCTTGTTAGTGGGTCGGCCTTCTTTGTGATATTTTTCCTTCATGAAACGCGGCGTCCTCATCATCGCGGCGGCAGTCGCCATCCTGCTTTGTGCGGAGAGCGCCGCGCTCCGCGCGCAGAACGTCCGCGGGCGGGAGCTCCTGGGACTGCGCAATTCATAGGAAATTTGACCTGACACCCTAGAACGGATCCAGGTTCCAGGGTGTCCGCAGCCGCCATGGAGCGAACGTGCCGCCCGGGTAGGTCTGCAGTTCGACCGGCAGGTGCGCGGCGTCGCCGAAGACGTACAGCTTGCAGGTGCCGTCAGGCTTCACCTGAATCACGGTGATGCTGCAGTTGGCGATCGTCATTCCGAGCCACGCGGCGGTTTCGACCCCCAGAGCGCGGCACCACAGCCAGCGGATGACGTTGCCGTGGCAGACGAGCAGCTCGTGCCGGTCCCCGGCGGGCGAAGGCGTGAAGAAGCGCGCGAACGCTCGCTCCATCTGCGCGCCGCACGCCTCGGCTTCATCGGCCGCCACGGTGGCCATCACGTCCTGCCGCCGGCTGACCGGCGTGCACTCCGCCAGATCGGGCGCGAGCTGCGGCGTCAGGCCGGGCATCGCCCGAGCGATGACGGCGGCCGTCTCCCGCGCGCGCGTCAAGGGGCTCGTCCAGAGGGTGTCGAACGGTACGCCCATGGCAGCCAGCCGCTCGCCCGTTATCCGCGCCTGCGCGCGCCCGGTCTCGGTCAGGCCCTTGCCGACGGCCTCGTCGCGCGGATCATCCTCGTCATAGAGACCGTGGCGAATCAGGTAGAGCGTGCGCGTGCCGGGCGACGTCGCAGCTGTCCGGGGCGCGGCGCGCACGGACGTCGTGTCGCCAGCGGCGAGCAGCAGCGCCATCGTCGACAAGAGCGCGATGTAGACGAAAGAGGTTCTCCGGAGCAGGGATGTCGCTCCTTTCTATTTCTTCTCTGTGCGATTATGAAATGAGTATGAATTTTATGGGAAATCCAATTCCGGGTCAAGCTTTCACCGGGAGCCTTTGCCTTCTTCCGGAAGCTGATTCGGTACATGACGACGGAATGGTTGACGTATGTTCGAGATCACCATAGAATCCATGCCTCAGTATTGAGCCGGGAAAACCAGCGCGTTCGATCAGGAGGGATTATGTTCGATCCGAAATACACATACACGTGCGTCGATCGTTTCTTGCGATACGTCAAATACGACACCCAATCCGACGAGGAATCGACTTCCTTTCCGAGCACGGAAAAACAGAAGAAGCTTTCCGCCGATCTTGCCAAAGAATGCAAGAAGATGGGATTGAAAGATGCCGCAATGGATAAATGGGGCTATGTCACGGCGACGCTTCCCGCGAATTCACCGAAGAAAGTGCCGCCGATCACTTTCATTGCGCACGTCGACACTTCTCCCGCGGTATCGGGAAAGAGCGTCAAACCGATCGTTCACCGCAACTACAAAGGCGGCGATATCCGGCTGCCCAAAGGCGGGCGGGCGATAAAGGTGAGCGAGAACCCCGATCTCAAGAGCATGAAGGGATTCGACATCATCACGACGGACGGGACGACACTGCTCGGCGCGGACAATAAGGCCGGCATCGCCGAAATAATGGATGCCGCACACTATCTGATCACCCATCCCGAAGTCAAACACGGTCCGATAAAGATCTGTTTCACTCCGGATGAGGAAGTCGGGAGGGGAACGGAGAAGATCGACCTGAAAAAGCTCGGGGCGAAATATGCATATACGGTTGACGGCTCCAGCAGAGGAGAGGTCGAGTCGGAGACTTTCAGCGCCGATATGGTAGTGCTCAAATTCATCGGCAAGAACATTCATCCCGGCTATGCGAAGAACAAGATGATCAATTCGACCAAAATAGCCGCCGCATTCTTGGAAAGCTTGCCGAAGAAGAGGCTGTCGCCCGAAACCACGGATAAGCGGCAAGGCTACGTTCACTGCACGACCATAACCGGTCTCGAGGAAGCGACCACCCTCAAGATAATCATCAGGGATTTTGAGACGCCGAAGCTGAAAGAGTATGAAAGACTGCTCGAGAAGCTTGCGACGAAAGCCGCGGCGAAATTTCCCGGCTCAAAGTATGAAATCAAGATAATCAATCAGTACAGAAATATGCGCGAAGTCCTGATGAAGCATCCGAAGGTGAAAAAGTATGCGGTTCAGGCGATGAAGAATCTCGGGATCAAGCCGATCATGCATCCCATTCGCGGCGGGACCGACGGCTCGAGATTGTCATTTATGGGATTGCCCACCCCGAACATCTTCGCGGGCGAACACAGCTTCCACTCGCAACTCGAATGGATTGCCGTGCAGGACATGAAAATGGCGGTCCAAGTGATTGTTGAGATTGCTAAAATTTGGGAGAAGAAGTACTGATCGGAGGTCGGAAACAGGAGTGAGGCTCTTGCCCCCGACCTTGGGCCAGATCTAGCCGCAATGTGCCAGTCTTTCTAGCCGTCGGGCCGATGCTGGACGCGCCGAAGCCATTCTATCGCTTTGGCCACCATCGTGTCGGTGACTCCAAGCCTTCCGGCGATCGACGTATTGCTCATTCCAAGCCGTTGAAGTTGGAACGCCTTAGCCGCGATTTGCTGGTAGACGGGCACGGCGCCCGTGTCCAGAATTTCCGCCTCAATCGGAATCTCCGAAAAGGTTCGAATTCTTTGCGACAGTGTCCACCAATTCTTTCAAGTGTTCGGTATATCCACGCTCAGGACGATGCCCCGACTGAGCAGCGCCTCATCGGAGAATGACGAGCTTTCGTACCACCGCCTGTTGGCCCACCTGCAACCGCGCGAAATAGACACCTCTCCTCTGGGCCGAACTATCTTCCCCTCGACAACTCGATGATCACACGTTGCGTTGCGCCGACTTCTCTGCCATCCGAATGAGCGCGATCGACTTGAATCGCATCGTTGGTGACCCACAATGGGTTTGATTCTACCGACTCCGGGGTCTCGAGTAACGGCCACGTGCCACCTGTTTTGGCGTCGGCGATCCATAAGTCCGCGGCAACAATGACTTCACCCAAGTTGTCCAGTTTCGTCGGTCGCGAGAAGACTATCCAACGCCCATCCGGGCTCCATGAGAACTCATAGTCCGCCAGCACCTCAACCGTATCAAGAACCTGAACCTTTCCCTCGGGGAACGACATTGTGTATAGCATCACACGCGGGCGCGAGTGGATGGGCCCTTCCACAGCGATTCTGTGGCCATCCGGAGACCACTTCATGATTGCCACTGACGCCCTTGCTCGAGGATCGAGCACGATACTGCCACTGTCGACCTTCGCCACCGCGAGTTCACCAGTCAGGAACCGTGATTTCCACACCACACAAGCAATGTACTTGCCGTCCGGGGACCACTGTGGCAGAAAGGAGTTGCCGGTATTCAAACGATTTGACTTCCCCGTTCGGAGATTCTCAACCTCGATGTATGAGTGATAGTGCTCGTCTGAACGCACATGAGCCACGAGTGAGTCGGGTCCCGGGACGTTATTCGCGTCCTCCGAGGGCCGGAGGTATCGGCTCGCGTTCTCGAATGCTATTTCCCCGGGGCGTGGTTCGCGCACGGTGACTACCGTCCAAGGATTCCCGCGCGGTGAACAACCCGCGTCCACCGCCGGCAGAACAATTAGAGCTGTGACCAGCGCAACATAAGCATGTCTTCTCATTGTATTTTCCTCCCCCAAAGAACTGTGGGAGTATAGCATGATACCAGCGAATTGGGGGCACTCATTTCAGTATCGACAGAATCAACCCTCCATCCACCTCAGCGCCTTCGCAACGGTCTTGCCGTCAACACCCAATTGCCGCGCAATGGCCTCGTTGGCAAGTCCCAACTGATTCAAGTGCAATGCCTTTTCAGCGATCTGCTGATACTTCGGAGGCTCCGCTGTTATCAGAAGAGCCACTTCGAAGGGGATCTCCGAAAAGGTTCGAATTCTTTGCGTACGTGTCCACCACCATCCAGTTGGCCCGTTACGCGCGGCGCCTCGCGGACTCATCGAAGTCCTGCAGTCAGAAGATAGTCGTCACTGTTCGGCGATTCGAGAAGCTTAATTGCTTTCTCGCGGTCGACGACGAGCGGTATGCAGCCGGGATGGCGCTGCACGAATCTCTCCAGCCCCCGTAGCGTCCCCGAAGCACTCGACTTCACTTCAATCGCGTATATCTTCCCTCTCAGCTCGACGACAAAGTCGACCTCGAACTTCCCTTCTCGCCAGTAATAGACCTGCCCGCTGGAACGCAACAGCGCCGCACCGACAGCAGCCTCGAAAACCCGGCCATACCACTGAGGATTTGCGTCGACCTCTTCGGGCGACCGGAAGGCGTGAACCAGAGCGTTGTTCAGCGGCACCAGCTTCGGGCTGGAAGCACGCGTCCTCACTTCCGAGCCGCTGTATTTATGAAGTGTGCGAATGAGAAACGCCCCCTGCAACAGATCCAAGTAGTGCTTGATCGTGTTCACATTCCCGGTTTCCTGAAGCTGGCCCAGGAGTTTCTGAAGTGACACCTCTTGGGCTGGATATGCCATCGCAAGCTCGAACGTCTGGCGGAAGAGCGCCGGCTTCTGGACGGAACTGAGACCCAGTATGTCTTTGATGAGCACTGGTTCAATAATCGAGTCCCGCAGATACTTCTGCCACCTCGGAACGTCGTGACACAACAATGCGGCTGCCGGATATCCGCCGAACTTCAGGAACTCGTCGAGTCCCCATCCAAAAGCCTCCCTGCACTCGCCGAGATCCCAGTGATCGGCAGTGATGACCTCGTATCTCCCGGCCAGGCTTTCACCGAGTCCCCGCTGAAGGGACAGGCTGGCCGATCCCAACAAGACGACTTTGAGTCTCTTGGACTTGCGGTCCTGATCGAACATGTGCTTGATAACCGAGCTCCAGTGGGGAATCTTTTGAACTTCATCGATCACGAGGAGGACGCCGTCGCCCATTCGTCTGGCCTTTTCCCAATGCACCGCGATCCACTCCCTGTCGGGAGTAACGATCTCATCCGCCGTGACCATGAGCGAGGGGCCCTCCCAACGTGCGACAATTTGCTGGAGCCCCGTGGTTTTACCGACCTGCCTCGGGCCGACGACCACCTGAATGAAATTGAGCTGCTCGCGCAGCCGGGATGCCAATAGTCGAGTGAAGTGCCGTTCAATTTCTTTCATAGTAGCCACAGTGTATTCGTTTTTGGTAGATTTGTCTAGTATATTTAGGAGGGCAATCTACTAAACTTGTAATTCCGTTGCAACCAATTGTTATAAAATGAGCTGCATTATTAATACTTCTGTATAAATTAGGCAATAAACAGGGGCATCGCTCCGCTTCTTTGCGACAGTATCCACTTCTTAGCAATCGAATTCCGGTTCGATCGAATGACCCGGCGCGGATTACCACGTCGATCTATAGTCTAATCCTTCACACAGCGAACCGAGAAGCCGTAGCGCATATTGTGGTTGTGCCGGGCGATAGCTGAATGATCGCAATCCAGGCCCCGGCCCCACGCGTCGTAAGCACCGTACTCCGTAGAAGCCCAAAAGATGACGTAGCGACCCGTATTGTCGAAATGCCCATCGTTGTAACGGTAGCCGCCGGGCAACGCGGAAAAACCGCTTTCATTAGTGGCGCCTGTGTTGGGAGGGATCCAATGCGTCGTTCCCGCTTCTTTCATTTTGCCGCGAGGCGCTTAAGATCTGCCCGGCATCCAGCGCAGCGCCTTCGCGACGGTCTTGCCGTCGATGCCGAGATGCCGGGCAATTGCCTTATTGCAGAGTCCCAACTTGTTCAATTGTAGAGCCTTTTCCGCGATCTGCTGATATTTTCGAGGTTTCGCGGTCTCCAAGAGGACCGCTTCGAATGCCATCTCCGTCAGGGTTCGAATTCTTTGCGAGCGTGTCCACCATTCAATCCGCCACCGGTCGGCGGCGGGTCAGCGGAGGACAAGGGAATCGCGGCGCGCAGCGGCGATCGAGTTCTGGACCGGCAATGCATGAGGCCCGGGCTTTGAAACGCCCGGGCCTCCTCATGTCCGTTGGACTGCACGCGACGGCCTCGCCGCCGCACCTCGCTCATTCGGGGACATTGTACTTGCGGCACACCTCCGAGTACGACATGGACTTCAGGCCGGCGATCTCCTGCTCGCATGTCGAACCGTCGGCTTGCATCGAGGCAGCCAGCGCTCCGCCAGGGATCAGAACGTAGCGGACTTGATTCGTGCTGGGTAGAATGACCGGAGTCGTCGTCCGGGCCGCAGGGTTGTAGTACACGACCTTGATGGAGCCGGCTGCGGCGCGGAAGTACATGCTGTACCCCACGTCGGGGATCACAAACGGCAACTGGACGATCGCAGGATTGAGTCCCACGAACCGCATGTAGACCTGCACCACGCCCCCATCGATGATCTCCTGAGTGAGCGACGTGGCGGTCATCGTGTAGGTGCGTTGCGCTATGCCGAATTCGGTTTCGGCGTCCCATGTCGACGGGCTGTACCAGTCCGAGTAGATCACGTTGGCCGAGCCGGTGGCGCCTCTCGGGCCCGTTGGGCCGGTATCCCCCTTCGCACAGCCGAACGTCACGAGCGCGACGCATAGCAACAACCAAGAAGCGCTGTGGGACTTCATACGCGACCTCCTTGAGGATTGAAGGAAAATGCATGAACCCGAGACGGACATCCCAGGGCTGCCTTCAAAGCCCCGCAACGCGGAACAGACCGAGTATCGTGCCGACGTCGAGAGAGCAGAGGCCCCCGAGGTACTCGCTTCAATGTAGAGGAGGTTCGTTTCGCTGTCAAGACCGCCCAGCGGTCGATGGAGCGGCTGGGCGGGGTTCAATCAGCGTGATGCCAGGCGTATGAGCTCTGGCGGTCGCCTCCGGCCGACTATCCGTATAGCATGGACGGCTTGGAGGTCCGCGTCTCGCTATGCGTCGGGGCAACGGTGCATGCGCCGACACCAAGTAATGGCCTTGACCGCAGTCTTGTCGCTGACTCCGAGCCTCTGGGCAATCGACGAATTGCTGAGCCCCAGTTTCTGAAGTTGAAAGGCCTTAGGCGCGATTCGTTGGTAGACTGGCTGTGGAGCCCTATCCAGAATCGCCGCCTCGAAGGGGATCTCCGCAAAGGTTCGAATTCTTTGCGAGCGGGTCCACCACTTCTTCTGCAATTGCCGTGGGTCAGACTCTCAGAGTGGTGCCAAAAGCGGAGGCGGCCCAAATTCGACGGCAACTCCCTTCGACGGAAGTCGTTAGGAACGGCTCCCCCCGCGGACATCTCAAACCTGCGATGCATCTAGGGAAGCTCCGCGAAGGGCGCCATCATCGGCGGCGAGGACGAAACGATCCTCATGAATGCGCTGACCTTGGCCGCCTGCCCTTGATCAGATTTTTCCGTGTGCTTTCAGCGTGTCGATGAACGCCTGCATGGTCCGTTCCAGCCTACTGGCCTGGTCATCCCGAACAGCTGTAGTTGCCTTGATGTACGGGCCAGAGTTGGCGGCATCAGCATCGAGCTGCGCAATCAGATCCTCCGTAAAGCTGGAAACATCAGTGCCGGTCACATATTCGTAACCGACTCTCAGCGAATCGTTGTACCCATCGAGCACGACATCGGTCGTATCGCTGTGATTACCTATAATGGAAAGGGTGACATCGGGCGTCAGTGTAATCCCGTTGTCGGTAAAGACATTCGTGATAACCGCTCGGGCCTCGTTCTCGGTCATTAAATCCGGCGGGACCGGCGGGGGACCGGTCACTCCTACCCCCTCGTCGCACGACTCAAGGATAGCGAGCAGCGCAGCGGACACAGCTCCTCTCTTCATCACCGTCACCGCGGCCGGCTCTCTCCACGGCTTGAATACCTCTCGTGGGTACTTCGGCACGGAGTACAATACGACTCGCTTAATCCGCAACATCGGCTCCCCTCCTACTGATCATGCAGTCCTCAATGTATGACGACAGGGGGAATGCCTTATCGTAGAACTTCCTTTCGAACAAGGCAACGTCATGCTTCCATAGTCTATTCGCGAGCTTGTCGACGATCGGCATGAGCATGCGCTCGTGCTCGCAGATGATCGGCGGAAGGGCAGCCAGGCTCCCGGTTGCCCGCCAGTTGACGCATCCGCAGTAGGTCGCGCACCGTCCGGCGAGCGCGCAACCGGCGCACGCCTCCTTATCCCGGTAATTCTCTGCGACGAACCAAGCGCGTCGGGATTCATCGAAACCATCGCGCACGTCACCGATCGAATTGTCGAGATACGAGGCATCATCCGTACCGATGAACTGCACGCAGGGGTAGATCCTGCCGGACGCGGCGATCGCGATCTGCGTGTTGGCCAGGTCGCACAGGTCGCCCTTCCCGTAGGGCTTCTGCGCCCACGTCTTGATGCGCTCGTCGAACGGGCTGTAATAAAGTTTGCGGCCCTTCGAGAGGGATTCGAAATAGAACCGCGAGAGCGAGCCATACTGTTTCTTCAGGCTCCGCAGGTCACCGCTCCGCCACGGTGCACAGTAATCGAGCGTCTGAAGCACGTATCGGAATCCGAATGCGAACAGATGCCTCGCGCCCTCGGCGACGAAGGGGACCGTCTCCGGCACGACCACGGAGACGGCGATGGTGTATGGGTTGAACTTGAGGATATCGGATACGCGCTCGGCGATGCGCTCGTACGATCCCCCACCATCGGCGAATCTGCGAATGCGGTCGTGCTGGACCTGATTGCCGTCGATGCTGAGAACGAAGAACATCTCGTGATCCCGGCAGAACTCGAGGAGCTCCCTGTCGACGAGCGTGCCATTGGTTGACATCCGGAACTGTATGCTCCGCCCATAACGCTCCCGGGAAAAGGCGACAATCCGTCGAATGAGCGGAAACTCGAGCATCGGCTCGCCGCCGAAGAACGTGATTACACAGGAGCCATTGGACTGCGTGGCGAGGAAATCCACGGTCCGGCGAGCCGTCTCGAGCGACATGCGCTTGTTGATCTTCTCGCCGGCGTAGCAGTACGTGCAGCGCAGGTTGCAGTTGTGGGTGAGGCAGAGAGCCGCGTACTTGACTTGCGAGAGTGTCATCGGAGGCCTTCCGCTGGGGATACCGGAACCCGCCGAAAACTACATCAGGAGATTACTTCGCAATCATGCCCAGGGGAAGCTGATCCGATTTCATTATACATCTGCTGCTTGAAGAAAGCAATTGGGATGCTGTCATTCCCGCGGATCGATCAGTGATGAGCTAGTTGCTTGAGATCTGTCCAGAATCCAGTTCAACGCCTTCGCGACAGTCTTTCCGTCAACACCGATCTGCCTTGCAATGGCCTCGTTGCTGAGCCCCAATTGATTCAAATGCAAAGCCTTTTCTGCGATCTGCTGGTATTTCGGAGGTTCTGCGGTTTCCAGAAGAGCCACCTGCAATGCCACCTCCGCAGAGGTTCCAATTCTTTGCGAGCGTGTCCACAACTTCTTTCTCAACTGACCCGAAGAATGTCCGCGTCCTTAGTTGAAACCGAAAACACACTCGCTTCCCCCCACGCCGCGTTCGCTTTGTTGATTCCGGCTACTCACGTGTGATATAATGCAAACAGCTCCAGTCTCAAGTGAATGCAATCAGACGACGCTGCGGCTCGGAGGATTTTCACCGCAGACTCGCGGGAGACGATCCCATGAGGCGTCTAATGAAATCGGTTGTGCTCTGCATTCTCATGCTGTCTATCCTGTACGTCCCCACACTTCAGGCCCAATGGATCGAAAACGGCGTCGCCCTCTGCACGGCAGATGCGCGTCAGGCAAATCCGGAAATCGCGGCCGATGGCGCGGGCGGTGCGATTGTCGCTTGGGCGGATTACCGGAACGGCACGTCTTCCGATATTTATGCCCAGCGGATAGACGCCGCCGGACACGCGCTGTGGGCGACGAATGGGATCGCCATTTGCACGGCGGCATACGATCAATCATATCCCCAGGTCGTCTCCGATGGCGCTGGAGGGGCGATCATCCTTTGGGAAGACAAGCGCATTTCCCGGGCGGACATCTTTCTTCAACGGGTTGATGCTTCCGGTGACGTTTTATGGACCGCAGGGGGTGTCGCGGTCAGCCTCCAGATAGCTTCCCGGTATCTTCCTCAAATCGTGTCCGACGGCTCGAACGGCGCCGTCATCGCCTGGAGCGGGAGCGGCGCCGGCGTATACGCCCAACGCCTCGATGCCGCGGGAAACCGCCTGTGGACCGATAATGGCATCGTTGTCTCGGCCGCCGGGACCATACAATCAACAACCTCGATCGCCTCGGACGGCGCCGGCGGCGCCATCATCGCGTGGAATGATTTTCGCGACGGGAATTATGACATCTATGCCCAGCGGGTGGATGCTGCGGGAAACGTCCTGTGGACGGCGAACGGTTTCCCCGTCTGCACGGCCGCGTATGATCAGATCGCAGCGCAAATCGTATCCGACGGCTCGAGCGGCGCCATCCTGGCCTGGCAGGATTATCGCATTGCAGCCTATCCGATATACTGGAACATCTATGCCCAGCGAGTGGACGCATCGGGAAGCGTTTTGTGGACGGCAAACGGCATTCCTATCTGCACCGAGAACGACGTTCAAGAGAGCTGCAACCTGGTATCCGACGGCGCCGGCGGCGCCGTCATAACATGGTCGGATAACCGCGTCTCGGCGAGCAATGCGGATATCTACGCGCAGCGGGTGAATGGAGCCGGGACCGTCCTATGGACGCCGGGGGGCGTCCCCGTCTGCATGGCATCCGGGATCCAGTGGTATCCCCAAATCGTTTCCGATGACGCGAGCGGAGCGATCATCACCTGGAAGGACTATCGCTTCGACCCGAATGGAGACTACTTCGCGCAGCGAATGGATTCTTCCGGGAGCGCTCTCTGGACCGCAGACGGCGAGGCCGTCTGCACGGCAACGAACGCGCAGGAGTTGGGTAGAATCGCATCCGACGGCGCCGGCGGAGCGATTGTCGTCTGGTATGACAGGCGCAGCATCGTCAGCCTCCATGACATATACGCCCAGAGGATGGAGCGGCACGGATATTGGGGATACCCCGCGGCCGACATCGCTCACGTGCGCGACATCTCGATCGATCAGGGAGGCTTTGTCGAGATCGTCTGGGACGCGAGCAGGCTCGACGCGCTCCCCGATGCGACGATCTCCCGATATACAATCTGGCGGCGCAGCGACGAGCCGGACTTTCGATGGGAATTGATCGACTCTATCGAGGCGATCGGCACCCTTCAATACGCCGACACCGTGCAGACACTCTCGGACTCCACTGCCGCAGGCCCGGCGTTAAGCTACTTTCAGGTCATCGCCCACACATCCGATCCGGAGACCTTCTGGATCTCGACTCCCGACAGCGGCTCTTCAATTGATAATCTCGCGCCAATGCCTCCGAGTGGACTCGCGGGGGGAGTAGAGGATGATCCGCCGGGTTTACGGCTAAAATGGAATTCGAATACCGCTCCCGACCTTTCGCACTATGCCGTCTATCGAGGCCTCTCCGTGGATTTCATCCCTCAGCCCGAGAACCGTATTGCCTCACCGATCGATACGAGCTGCTTCGATGGGGAATGGAGCCCGGCAAGCGGATGGTACTACAAGGTCTCGGCGATCGACGTGCATGGCAATGAGAGCGGTTTCGCACTCTTAACGCCGGATGCGGTGACGGGAGCCGAGGCGCCGGGTGTCACCTACCTCTCGCAGAACTTCCCGAATCCCTTCAATCCGACCACGCGGATTTGCTTCGGCCTCCGAGCGCCCACCGACGTGCGCCTCACGATATGCACAGTCTCGGGGCAGCGTATTCGGACAGTGGTGGAAGGGAGATTCGACGCGGGAAGCCATGTCGTGACCTGGAACGGAAGAGATGACAAAGGGAACACTGTCGCGAGCGGCATCTATTTCTATCGACTCATGGCGGGATCATTCATTCAGACGAAAAAGATGGTGCTCCTAAGATAGGGTCCGCCCCCGATAACTCGGATCCATTCTGGGAGATCAGGTCGCAGCATCCACTTCCACAGGATGGCCGGCGGGAAAGTGATCTATCGTGGAATAACGTGTGATGTGCATATTATCAATCGCCGGGGCACCGTTCGACGCGTCGAAGCCAGGCCAGAGCCTTTGCCACCGTCTTGTCACTGATACCGAGCCTCCTGGCGATCGCCGAGTTGCTCATCCCAACTTGTTGAAGTTGAATCGCCTTAGACGCGATTTGTTGGTAGATAGGCGGGGCGTCCGTGTCCAGAATCGCCGCTTCAATAGGGACCTCCGCAAAGGTTCGAATTCTTTGCGTACGTGTCCACCATTTCAACTCAATCGATATATGCCTGATCATTGCTTCGGCCGAAGCTCCTCTATCACTCGGGCCGCAGCGCCTCTATAACTTCGGCCGAGACCCAGTAGATATCGCTCTTGCCTCTTTCGCCCGAAGTAAAGAAGAGGAACTTTCCGTCCCTTGAAACAAACGGCGTTCCCGCCTCTGCGCCGAGATCGATCACCCGCGGTTCGCTCCAGCCACCATCCGGCGTTCTGAACGACACCGAAAGGACGCTCTTTGTCTTTTCGCTCGGTCTTCTCGAATTGAATACCAGATAGCTCCCGTCGGGCGCTATGAACGGATACATGCTCTGCGTCCCGGCGTTCACCGGCGGGCCCATCCTCTCAAGCGTCTTATACTCCCCGTCGATCTTGCGCGCGACCGCGATGCGTTCGCTGCCGGGTCCTTCCGATATGTCGGTCGTGTATATCGTCCCGTCGGATGTCGAGGAAATGAACATCACCTTTGCCGGGTTGAATGGAGCCCCCGCGTTCTTCGCCGCGCTCCAGCTATCCCCCTCGCGATCCACATAGAATATGTTCATCGGGGGGCCGGTCTGTCCCGGGACGGGTTTCCCGGACATGAAATAGAGCCTTCGACCATCGGGCGTTACGATCGGCTCGAATGACATCCCCCCCTCGACGAACGGGACGATCGCGGGCTTCGTCCATTTTCCGTCGAGCAGCTTCGTGGCCATGACGACCGGGTAATTGAGGTTCGGATCCCTTCTGGCGAAGTAGAATTCCTTTCCGTCCGGCGTGAAGGAGCACGAGAATTCGTGAGCGGGCGTGGATACAAACCCCGGCGCGAAGACTTCGGGGGTTATTCCGGGCGGTTTCTGTCCGAGGTACGGACCCTTCAGCAGCGGCGATCCGGATTCATCCGTTTGACCGTATAAGCTGCAGTCGATCAATAAGATCACAGCAGCAAGCAGCAGTCTTTTCATGGGCGTCTCCTCCATTATGTTATTGAAATCACAAGCATTTTACACAATCGACCGTCATTCGTTCCTGCCGAAATCGGGTAGGGGGAAGTGACCTACCCTCACTCGTCCCTTCCACACAAGGGGTCAAACGCAGTACATCCTTCTAACCGCCGATCCGATGCCCGACGCGCCTAAGCCATGCTATAGCTTTGGCCACCGTCTTGTCGGTGATTCCAAGCCTCTTTGCGATCGCCGAGTTGCTCATCCCAACTTGTTGAAGTTGAATCGCCTTAGACGCGATTTGTTGGTAGATAGGCGGGGCGTCCGTGTCCAGAATTGCCGCGTCAATCGGGACCTGCGCGAAGGTTCGAATTCTTTGCGTACGTGTCCACTACTTCTTTTTCAACTGCCATGGCGAGCATTCGTGCACCCGAATCCATACGCCTTGAGCCATTTGCTTTCATCGCCGTCGGGGCGATGCGCCGGGCATGCTGACGTCTTGCCTCCGCCGCTTGCCACCCTTCGTTGTCTCCCCCCTGCTCGCGTTTGCGGCTCGGCGAGCATGGCATCCGATAGCCGCTGGCGGGATCTCTTTGGGTATAGGCTAGACTCTTTTCCCGTCCTATATCAGGCAATGCGAACGCAGCTCGCAAACATGGGCTCGCAACCGGCCGCGCGATCCCCCGAATGCGATAAAAGGGAGAGACAATAAGGTCTTTAAATGCTATACTATTATCAGGCTAGGCGGTTTGATCCGAGGCTTTTGAAAGGGGACACCCATCGATCGATTGATAATACTTTTCCCTTGAAAATCAATCGGTTAGGCGAGTGGAAGGGCGATTTCCATGAAACGGAAATCAGCCGTATTTTTCGTTTCCCTCTGCGCGGCGTGCTGTTTCGCAATCACACCGGCTCGGGGGAACTGGTTTTTCTATCAGAATCTCCTGAACAACCCGGGGGCCGAGGATGGCTTGGCGTCGCCGGACGGCATGACGATCGTGTTTATACCCGGATGGACCGCGACGGGCGCAGCGACGGTAGTCGCCTATGGAACACCGGGGGATTTTCCTGCCGTGACCGATCCGATTCCCCATGACGCGGGGGAGCAGTTCTTCGCCGGGGGACCCGATGCAACCGTATCGACGATCTTCCAGGCCATCGACGTGCCGTCCGAGCTCTGGCAGTTTATCGACAGCAGCCTCGGCATGATCTATATAATGAACGCGTATCTCGGCGGATTCGGATCCGACGCCGATTTTGTCTCGATAGCGCTTTCCCTGAAGAACGCATCCGGTGACGCGGTGGAAACGAACGCGATCGCTCCGGTGACTGTCGCGGATCGGGACAGCTTGACCGCATTGCTCCCGCGTCTCGTGCACGGGTTCGTTCCGAAGGGGACGAGGAGAATGGAGGTGACCGTCGTCTTCACACGCGTCGACGGATCCTACAATAACGCGTATGTCGACAACGTCGAAGTGCGGTTCCATCCGCTGGATAATGCGCCCGGCTGTTCGTGGGGCAAGCTGAAAGCTCTGTTCAAGAATCGATAGAAGCCAGGAGGAGGAAGCCATCTATTCGAGAATCTTCATTGTCGCCGCCGTTCTCGCGTTTGCCTGGGGGCCGTTTGCTGCGGGGAACGCCGCGACGCCATGCTACATAGCCACGTACGCTGATCCGATGCACTGCGATGTCAACACCTTCACGGGCGGGGATGTCTATATGGTCGACGTGTGGGTGTGGGTCAAACCTTCGGATGTTGGGCTCAAGGGGATCGAGTTCAGCCTGGGATATCCTTCGGGCGCCTACCCCGGGGAGGTGCACGCCAATCCCGACATCTCGCTTGAGCTCGGATATCTTCAGGGCGGGGTAAGCGCCGTATTCGGGCCGTGCCAGACGGACTGGGTTTGGACGCATCGACAGGTCTTTTATGTGTTCTCGACTGAAGCCCGCGGCTATTTCACGATTAACGAGCATCCGACGGCCGCTCCGTATTTCAAGCAGTACGCAAGCTGCGAAGAGGGGTTTCCCATCTATCCCATGGAGGTTTCGGGCTACCTTGCGCTCAATCAGTGCGCCTACATGTGCGGGTGTTGGCCGCGCATCCAGACGGTGCAGCCCCTCACCTATACGAAGGTCCGTGTCGACTTCGGCACGTGCATCGGCACCTACGGCGAACCATACACCGACAATTTCCATCTCTTTGTCAATGGGAGCACCGTCGAGGCGCTCGACGTCGTGGCGTCACAGCGGATCTCGGATGGGGTGTTCGATCTCACGCTCAATGGCCCCATGACCGACGGCACGGAGTACGTGCTCGTCGCTCAGGATATCCCTGATTGCGAGATGGGATGCCCTTGGATCGAAAGCTCAAGCCGGAAGTTCCTGTTCGACGCCGCGATCGCCACTCTCCTTCAGACGCATGATGTCTCGGTCGTCAACGGCTCGGTCGAGCTCGAGTGGACTCTCTCAGAGGTCGATCCCGGCGCCCAGTTCTTAGTGTCGCGCTCCGCTGACGGCGGGGCGTTCGAGGCGCTCTCAGGGACACCGAGCGAGGTGGCGCGCTTGAGCTATCGCTACCTCGATTCGGGTGCGGAGCCCGGGCACGGATACATTTACAGGGTCGAATACTCCGCGGGAGGCGAGAGACAGACCCTCTTTACGTCCGATAGAATCGCGATCCCGGCGGCGGCGCTCGCGCTTCATCAGAATGTTCCGAACCCATTCAATCCGAGAACGACGATCTCCTTCACGCTCCCCGAGGCTCGTGCCGTCACGCTCGAGATATACGACGTTTCAGGGCATCTCGTGACGCGGCTTTTCGACGGCGAGCGATTCTCCAGCGGCACGCATACGATCGATTGGAACGGATTGGACGGCGCTGGAAACGCGGCGTCGTCGGGGATCTATCTCTACCGGCTCCAGGTGGGGAAGACGAGCGTCTCGCGCAAAATGGTGCTGCTCAGATAGAAATCCTTCCCGCCGTCCCGGCATAATCGGCTCGTCGAGAGATTCGTCGGATCGGCCGTTGTCGATCAGCTCCAATCCCTGAACTCTTGTCCATATGGCGATCGATTTGAAATCGGTTCCGCGCGCCCGTCTGTGCAACCTACCGCCCCCCATCGTCGAGCTTGCGCGGTTCCAACGCCGTCGGCGCCCTCGGCTTCGCCGCGGCGATCGTCGAGATCGAGGAGCATCTTGTATAGGAAATCCGCTTTCATGTCAACATCACCGCATGGCGGTTGTGATCGGCTTCATCCGGACGGACGGGGAATTCAGCATAATTCGGGACAGTTGAAGCGCCTTAGGCGCGATTTGCCTTTAGACAGGCATGCTGCCCGTGTGCAGAATTGCTGTATCAATTAGGATCTCCGCAAGGGTTCGAATTCTTTGCGACAGTGTCTACCATTTCAATACGCCATACTTCGCTGGACTTCATTGCTGGGAAGACGGACCTTTCGCGTAGAGAAGTTTATTGGAGGAAGGTCAGTGTTGGTGAGCATCCGTGTCACCGTCGAGGGAGACCAACCTCTGCCCGCTTTGACACGCCCGGGAACACCTTCTTCGTTCAATCGTGTGACAATCTCCGACTTGGAGCGCCCCTGAGCGAATTCGCTGAATACTCGCAGGACTACAACCGCTTTGGCTTACGCCCTACAGTGTATGGCCTTCATGCACTATTTCCAGCTCTCCATCGTTTCCCATCGCCTCACGGCCTCGTTGAAGGTCTTGGCGATATGATCGGCCTTCTTCTTCGTATATTCCTCGGCCTTCTTCACATCGAAATCCAGGTAGCCCGCACCTTCCTCAGGGTAGCGGGTCGTCGCCCACGCGGGCATCAGGGCGTATCCCGGATCGGCTCCGTGGCGCCCGACGTTGTCTTTGCCGAGTCGCTCGTACATCTCCCTGTCGACAAGATCCGGGTTGTAGGATAGGACAAGGGCCGCCTCCTCCAGGTCCCCATGGCCGGACTGAATGGGTTTCTGCTTGTAGACTTCCTCGGCGAGATTCCAAGCAATCTGCCACCAGTCGACGATCATGAAGCGGGCGCCGGTTTCGGCATTGAGCCGGGTGTAAGCCCGTTTCGTCGGTTCGGTGTTGCCGCCGTGGCCGTTGATGATGAGTATGTTCTTGAAGCCCGAACGGACGAGGTGCTTGAGGACGTCATAAATATACTGCTCGAAGATCTCTTCGCGGACGGTGATGGAGCCGGGAAACTGTGAGACGGAAGCGCCCGTGAAACCGTAGTTGATCGGCGGGGCGATGAGGGCATTCACATCGCCGTAGATTCGTTCGGCCAGATTCTCCGGTATGTAATCGTCGGCGCCGATTGCGCAAGCGCCATGTGATTCCACCGTTCCGATTGGCAAGATAACCCGGTCCGTGACCTCGGGCACTATCTGGGCCAGCCGCATCCAGCAGTACTCTTGCATGTGGTGAAACTTCAGATCCTTGACCTTCTTCTGCGAGAACGCAGGGGTGGCTGCAAACAATATCAAAATGAAGATGAACGCTCGCCGCCACGTACGCATGGCAAACCTCCCTTTCTTTAAGTTTCCTTCACTTTCATGCTCCTTTGGCCGACTTCTCACATCTGACTGTTCAATGGAGAGCCGGCGCATCGAGAACACGGCTTCTCATTTCTTCATATCCGTCTGTCGGGACGGCAATTAGCGCAATCTTTTTTTCCATCCCTCTCCCGAAGATCCCTCGCCGGATATCCACTTCGTGCGCGCCACGACGCCGACGATCACTCCAATAGCTATGATCACAAAGGTTGGCGCCGTAACGCGCAAGGCGCTCCGCGGCCTCGATGGCGACGAGACCGGCCGGCGTCGTCCGCAACCGATCGAGGAGGTCGGCCGCAGGAACACTCCAGAATACAGAGACAGTATGAGTCATAGGCAGATATCCTTGGGAGCCGGATACGAGACGGATGATAACAGGTCCGAGACGAAATTGCCAAATATCGAGAAGGTGAAAATGGGGTAACCGATCAATGACCTTCCCCCGCCAAATTCCTCTACGCAAAGGGTCGATTGCAGGACGTCTTTGCTAACCGTCGGGCCGATGCCGGACGCGCCAGAGCCACTCTATAGCTTTGGCCGCTGTCTTGTCTGTGATTCCGAGCCTCTTGGCGATCGCCGAGTCACTCATCCCAAGCTGTTGAAGTTGAACCGCCTTAGGCGCGATCTGCTGGTAGACAGGCGGGGCGTCCGTGTCCAGAATCGCCGCCTCAATCGGAATCGCCGCAAAGGTTCGAATTCTTTGCGTACGTGTCCACCATTTCAAAACAGAAGGCGAACCTTTTGCGCGGCGGATCATCGCGATCCTGCTCACGGTCATCGCGATGCTCCTCAGGGGATCAGGCGAAAACCGGATTGACGGGCGCCGCCTAGAAGCGGTACGCCCCGGAGAGAACGACATCCGTCGTCGAGCGTTCCTGCGTCAGGACCTTTCCCGCGTCTCTTGCCGTCACCTTTTCCCAGCCGCCAATGGCGACGCCGAGATCGAGGGTGAGCACGCGGTCGATCGTACCCCCGACACCGAAGGTGAAGAACTTCCGCTCACGCTCAGCCTTGAAATCGGCGACGATCGCCCTCGGCGTATCGTCGGCGATGTAGGCGACCTCCTCGATAGTCGAGACCTCGAGCGGCACGTACGCGAAGCCCGCGCGGAACCTGACCGGCGCCTGAGGCAGGGTCGCCTCGGCGCCGACGCGGAAGTCCAGGGTCGCACCCAGCACGTGCTCCATGCCCGGGTCGAGCTCGCTCGTGATCGCGAGGCCGTTGTACTCCGTCTGCGAGTAATCGCAGTAGGAGAGGTCGGCGGCGAGCGTCAGCGGGCCCGCCGTGATCGCGAGGCCGCCGCTGAATCCCATAGGAAGGGTGTACTCCTCATCGATGAGCGCACTGTAGGGATCGGTCGTCCAGCCCCCACCTCCCGCGTAATCCCCGACGTACCTCGTCACGCCCTCCCCGGTATAGGTGAGCCACGCGGGGCTCGTGAACGAGAATCCCGCCCTGACGTTGTCGCTGACCCTCATGAGCAGCCCCACGTTGAAGCTCACCCCGTCGAGGTCCATCGTCACGTCGTCGGTCCAGAAGGCCGACGAGTCCGCGTCCGCGTAGTCAATGCCCTCCTCCGTATCGATCTCCTCGTCCCAGAGCACGAGGCTCGCTCCGAGGGAGATCCTCGGGGAAAGATCGACCCCGAGGCCGAACTGGTACTGGTAGATGGTGCCCGACTGGATGAACCGGTTCTCGGCCGTCGCGGGAATGTCGGAAAGGTAGGCGTTCTTGACCGACTCGAGATTCGACGTCCCCGCCTCGAAGACGCCGAAAGCGAGAACGAGGCTCCCCCGGTACGTGGGCAGCGGATAGGCGGCGGCGATGTGCCCGAGGGACGTATGCGAGCTCGACTGAGTCGCGCTCAGATCCAGATACGTGTTCGTGATCTCGTCCGACCGCTGATGGAAACCGATCGAAACCTCTCCCCGCCGCATCTCCGCCAGTCCTGCCGGATTGTAGAGCAGGGAGAAAACGTCGTTGCCCGCCGCGGTGTAGGCGCCTCCCATCGCGAAGGGGCGCGCGCCGGTCCCCATCGTGGAGAGGACCCCGAGCCTCTCGAGGGATAGGCCGGCCAGTATCTGGGAGTGGGCCGCGAACGGGGCGGCGAGCATCAGAGCCGCCGCCGCGGCGAGGATGGCGCATCGAATGTGTTTCTTCATAACGAGCCCTTCTTCTCTTTCTGTCACGGGGTTTTGGTCGATTCCATCTCGAGGGTCTTCCTTCCCGGAGGCTCCTTCTCCTTCACTTCCGTCGCTGGCTTCTCGGGCTGCTTGGGATCGATCGGCCGCGTCGGTGGCGGCGGCGGCGGTGGTTCGTGCCGATCAGGGGGCGGCGGTGGTGGCGGCGGCGGGGGTGGCGGCGGCGGCGGCGGATCTATTATCGGCCACGGCTCGACGATGATCGGTGGAAACGACTCATAGTAAATGATCCGGGTATCCTCCGAATCCTCCGAATCGTCGGCCACTCCCGAGTGTTTCAGGAGTGTGTAGCATCCCGCGAACGATCCGGCGAGGAATATGACAAGGAGCGGCGTCAGGAATCTTCTCGCGATGTTGTTCATGGAACCACCCCCTCAATTAGAGTATAGAGGCCGGGGCCGATCCCATCAATTGCCTCGCGTCTATATCGTTTACCCGCGAGCCAATAAGCGAAGCGGCAAATTTCCGGTGCGTAAGATTTGTAGAGTTCCTGGAAACGCATCTCATCGTCCTCCTATAGTGATAGTAGATATTTGGGGCTCAAAAGTTACAGACAATCGGATGAGGTAACAATGAAGGGCGGCGGAAATATGCGACGGCGTCCTCCATTTCAGAGCATAGGAACAGAATCCCACGTCTGCGCGTTTAACTGACATACACGGCCGGCACCCAAGAATCACTCGGGCAAACTCGGGCATTCCGGGTCGGAGGTTGGACATGGCACAAACGACGAAACGACTGAGCGTAATGGCAGATAGAGTGATTCCACGCACCCTCAGAAGCGCTACATTTTCCTAGTCATCGCGAAGATATTGACCGCATAGAAGCCAAGCAACACCCTTCGCCACCGTCTTGTCGGTGACTCCGAGCCTCCTAGCAATCGCCGAGTTACTCATGCCAAGCCGTTGAAGCTGAACCGCTTTAGGCGCGATTTGCTGGTAGATCGGGGCAGCCCCTGTGTCCAGAAATGCCGCATCAATCGGGACCTTCGCGAAGGTTCGAATTCTTTGCGACAGCGTCAACCATTTCTCTCCAAGAATCTATGTCATTGTTCTTTGCTCCCTTGTCATACACAATGGAGGGCAGTTCATCCGTGCCGCCTCAACTCGTTGAAAAGCATCTCGGCATCGTGGGGCTCTCGTAACCTTTATAAGGGAGGTTCGATCATGGGAAGGCTCGCGAGTTCACTCGCCGTTTTCATGCTCCTCGTTTTCGTCATGGGCGCTTCGCCCGCTCATGCGGAATACGTGAAGGATGGAGCGGTGATCTGCAACGTGGGAGATCGGTACAGTGGTCCCACACTCGTAATGGGGGCCGATGCCACGACGATCGTTGCATGGGCCGACAATCGAAATGGGAACTGCGACATATTCGTTCAGAAAGTAGATTCAACGGCACTCCCGCTCTGGACAGCGGACGGAGTGGCGATCTGTACCGCCGCGGACGACCAGGACAACATCCGAATGATCTCGGATGGCGCCGGGGGGGCCATTCTCGTATGGAGGGATAGACGGAGCGGCACGTGGGACGTCTACGCCCAGAGGATCGACGCGGAGGGGAATGCTCTCTGGGCGCCGGACGGCATTCCCGTCAGTGGGGTCTCCGGTGAACGGTCCGACCCCCAGATAGTCCCGAGCGGCGTCTCCGGCGGGGCCATTATTGCGTGGATCGACGGCCGTGCGGGAACCAGTAACGACGACATCTATGCTCAGGCGTTCGACGGGGATGGCAATGCGCTTTGGACGGCGGATGGCCTTCCCGTCTGCACGGCCGCCGGCAACCAGTGGAGTGTCGCGATCATCCCGGACGGGGCCTCCGGAGCGATTCTCGCATGGGAGGACAATCGCGGCACGGATGCGGACATCTACATTCAGAGAATCGACGGCACCGGAGCCGCGCTCTGGGACGACGATGGTAACCTGGCCTGTGCCGAGCGCAACTATCAGTGGCGCCCGCGACTGGCGAGCGACGGCGACTTCGGAGCCTACGTTACATGGATCGATCTTCGCAACGGCACCGACTATGATGTCTACGCGCAACGGATCGATCAGTATGGATATGCTGATTGGTTAGCGGACGGCGTGGACATAGCCACGGAATCGTACCATGAAGTGGCTATTGATATCGTTCCTGACGGCGCTGGAGGGGCCATCCTTCTGTTCGGAGATCAACGGGAGGGTGCTCCTGGAATGTACGCGCAGAAGCTCAATCAATACGGGTACTCAATGTGGCTTTGGAGCGGGGTTCCCATATGCACCGGTGTGAACGGCCCGGAGAATCCCCAGACCATTCCCGACGGCAGCGGCGGAGCAGTTATCGCCTGGCAGGATTGGCGCAGCGGGCAGACCGATCTCTATGCTCAGAGAATCGACGCAAACGGTGACGCTCTTTGGACAGGGAACGGCGTTGCTATCTGCCGGGCTCTCAATAACCAGGAGGGCATTTGTCTCGTCGGAGACGGGCAGGGGGGAGGAATCATGGGATGGCGGGACGCGCGCAGCGGGAACAAGTTCGATACCTATGCCCAGCGCATCAGCGCGGAGGGACTGTGGGGGAATCCCGAGCCGTCAATCGTATCGTGTCACGACGCGCCGAACGACCAGGGCGGTTATGTCAGGATCACGATGAAGGCATCGTCGCACGATATCAAGCAGGAGAAGGACTATACGATAACCGGCTACAATGTGTGGAGAGAGATACGCTCCCCCGGAGGCGGCTTGCTCGACACGGAAGGCGCATCGCCGACGGCGGGGGTGTCGCTCTTCAGCTTCTTCGAGGAGGCCGCGAAGACTCCCGGCGCACGAATCTCTCGAGCCCAGGCCGCGGCCCTCGGATTCCCCCCCGGCGATTGGGAATCTCTCGGTCTTCATGCGGCGAAGCAGGATACCGTTTACTACTTCGCCGTGCCGACGGCGAATGATTCGACCGAGGGCGGCGCTCCCTGGGAAACCTACGTTGTCACGGCGCATACGCCGACCGCGAGCATCGTGATCGTCTCGAACTGCGACAGCGCATATTCGGTGGACAATCTGGCGCCCCCCGTGACAACGGGGTTCGCGGGAGCCGAGACCGCTTCTCCGCACGGGCTGAGTCTCGCGTGGACGCCGAACGGCGCCGGGGATCTCTGGAAATACGACGTCCACCGCGGAAACGACGCACTGTTTACGCCCGATGAGTCGAACAGGATCGGGACGACGGGCGAGACGGCGCTCTTTGATGGAAGCTGGGTGCATGCGTACAGCTACTTCTACAAGCTCGTCGCGGTCGACCGGCACGGGAACACGTCGGCGGCGGCGCTGCTCAGGCCGGAAGACGTCAAGGTCGGCACCTTGCTCCAGAGCTTCGCCGCTTCGTACTCGCTCGGCGAGATCGAGATTGCGTGGCGGCTCTCGGAAGCCGGGGACGACAAGCGCTTCATCGTCTCCAGGGCGGAAGGCCCCAGTGGAGTATTCGCCGAGATTCCCGACGCCGCGATCGAGAGGGATGCGCTCTCCTTCACCTTCAAGGATGCCCGCGTGGAGCCGGGGACCGAATATCGCTACCGCGTCGAGGTGTGCGAGGGCACGGGCCGGAACGTTCTCTTCGAGACGGAGGCGATTTCGACTCCGACTCTGCCGCTGACCCTGTATCAGAATCATCCGAACCCCTTCAACCCGTCGACGACGATCCGGTACTATTTGCCCGAGAGATGCGGAGTCGTGCTGGAGATATTCGATTCATCGGGGAGAAGGATCGCGCGGCTCGTCGACGAGAGCCAACCCGCGGGATCGCACGCGGCGGTGTGGGCCGGGCTCGACGATCACAAGCGCGGGGTCGGCACCGGAGTCTATTTCTATCGCCTCACGGCGGGGAAGGAAACGACCTCGCGGAAGATGGTGCTCATTCGGTAGAGGCTCGAAGGCGGACCTTTGCCGTCAACCGCCAATGAGTCTCTTGAATAGATTGACCGTGGCTGTCACAAACATGAGCCTGCACACGGCGGCCAGCCGGTATGTAAGCAGGTTGAAGGAGCTCGATAGGATCTTCGCGAAATAGGGCATATTGGCGAAGGCCTGTTTCACGCGCCCGTAGAACGAGAAGTACGCCTTGACAAGCTGTCTTTTCATTTCGCTCGACGACAGGTGATCGAGCCGAATGGTCGGGCAGGTTCCCGTGTAGTGCCGCCAGTCTTTCGTGAGAAGCCGGTTGCGCACCCCTTCGTACAGCTTCGTTCCGGGGAAGGGCGTCAGAATCGTGAATTGAACGCGGTGGGGATTGAGCGCCTTCGCGAAGCGCACGGTCTCCTTCATCATGCCTTTCGTCTCGGCGGGAGCGCCGAGGATGAAGCTGCCCGTCACGCCGACGCCGTTTTGCTTGAGAATCCTCATGGCGCGCAGGGAGTCCTCAACGACCGCCCTCTTGCCGTATTCGTCCAGCACCTCCTGGCTGCCGCTCTCGAATCCGACGAAGGTCCATGTGAAGCCGGCTTTCGCCATCGTCCGCACCATCTCGGGGTGTTTCACGATCGTGTCGACACGCGACCACGCGCCCCATTTCAAATCCCAGCCTTTCGCGATGATCTTTTCGGCGATCGCGACCGCGCGCTCGGGGCTGAAGGTGAAGTTGTCCTCGACGAACGAGAGCGCCCGGTACCCGTGCGTGCGGTACAGGAGCTCCATCTCCTCGAGGACGTTCTCGGTCGAGCGGGCCCTCCACCGGACGCCGAAGAACTGCGACGATGAGCAGAAATGGCAGTTGAACGGGCATCCGCGCGAGGTCGCCAGCGTGGTCGTCGCTCGCCCGTTCATCTTTTCCCGGTATCGGTCGAGGGGCAGGAGATCCCGCGCCGGAAACGGCATGGCGTCGAGATCCTGAATAAAGGGAGCGTCGGGGGTTCTCGTGCAGACGCCGTTTACGAAACAGGAGACTCCACGCACTTCACCGAACGGCTTCCTGCCGGAGAGATAGTCGATGAGCGAGAGGAAGGAGTATTCTCCCTCGTTGCGCACGACGTAGTCCGCGGCGCCGCTCTTGAGCGCCTCCTCGTCCATGAAACTCACGTGCGGCCCGCCCATCACGACCGTAGCGCCCTGGAGCTTTGCGCGCTCGGCGATCTTGAGAGAAACGTGGTATCGCGACGTATCGACCGAGATGCCGACGACGTCGAATGCACCGTAGGGGAACTTCTTCCAGTTTTTCCGCTCCACGTTGAAATCGACGATTCGCACCTCGTGGTCGGTCCTTGCGACCGCCGCAATATAGGCGAGACCGAGCGGGGGACGGCTTATGCCGATGCTGGCATACGAAATGCCGGCCGGCGGGCTAACGAGCAGGATATTCATGGGAGCTCCTCGGTATTCTATCGACCGA
>Ga0315293_10000230_pt1 | contig 49109 bp, 52 predicted proteins | sample YL17G13_20_MG_FD_203071 | JGI IMG/M metagenome (GOLD analysis project Ga0315293, IMG submission 203071) | Sediment microbial communities from Yellowstone Lake, YNP, Wyoming, USA - YL17G13_20 | ecosystem: Environmental > Aquatic > Freshwater > Lake > Sediment | place: USA: Wyoming | collected... | reverse complement strand
GCTTTTTCTTTAAGCAAATACCAGTAGTTACTACCACCCTCAATAGCTGTAATGATCATATAATTTAGCATTCTGAGGGACACCTCAACAGTAAGCATTACCTGTAATTTTTTCATTTGTTTGATTTTTTATGTTTATTAAATGCCTAAATCAGTGTTATCAGTTTCTCCATGTAATGGAATATCGCTATCTGCTGGCTTCATCCATTTTGCACATGTGTCACAGTATTTCTTTTCATGAGCTAGTAATTCTAATTCACAATTTTCACATACTGGAGCACCATCAATCATAAATTCCTCTTCAGTTTTTGGCATTGTACTTCCTACATAGTTGCTGAACTTGGTATGGTAAGCAGGGAAATTATATATGGATTTACTCTTTGGGGCACCCTGCCGCCATGTACCATCTTTATCTTTTGTCCATCCATCTGTTTTGTAATCCCAATCATCCCAATGCGTGACACTATTGTACACAACTTTCTTATATGGATGCTCATACCTTTCAGATAATGTTGATAACTCTTCACACAAAAGGCAGGCATGGTACAATTCATTTAAGTCTACATATTCATTTTTGGAATGATGTGAGTAATACCCACAAGATATATTAAAGCAGGAAAGATCAATGCCTCTATCTACAATATTGAGGGCATCTGTAAATAATCCTGAATTAGGATTATACCCATATTGCTTTAATATTGGCATTACTGCTTTCTTGAATGCTTTAGATATAGTATGTATCCCAAAGTATTTATTTATGAAGTCATGTCCATTCCAGCGATCTATGCCTCCAAGGAATTGGCAATCATCAAATACAGTCAAGTCTATGTTATAGGAACCAGTGCCTCCACTTTCCTCTTGACTGAAGAATATGATTTTGACGTGATCTAACCGTTGTAATAAATATAGGCAAGCAAATACCCCACACTTATCATCTCCACCGACTCCGACACTCTTTTTATCATTGTCACAGGCAAATAAATAAGTCCTCTCACCAGCTATTTGATAAAGCAATTTGAATCCATTGGGATAAGTGTGAACTGTATCTAAATGAGCACAGAAGCAAGGGTACAATTTACTATCACCTTTGATGACTATTATATTTCCATAATCATCAATGTAGTATTTCACATTATTTATCAATTCCAATTCTCGTATAATGTATAGTGCCATACTTGTCTCATTATATTGAGTACTGGGAATTTTGAATAACGCAATAGCTTTGTGATACCATTCTTTGGGCATCACGGGAGCTAGTTTGTTTGGAGTTGATTGAAAGTTGTTTGCACTCATATTACATATGATTAATACTGTTTACAATACATTCCATTACTGCTTTATTATCTTTGATGGTATCTACACATATATCACATAATCCATCTTTATTTATCATATCAAAATCTGTAAAGTAACATTCACATTTATTGCATTGGACTAAATTGTTGCTGTCATCCAAGCATTCTATACATACATGTGTAGGTTCACCATCCACTGTAACCAGACGATCATTCCTTCTATCTTTTTTATAAAATTGATCACAAATAGGACATTTGGCAAATACTCTTTCAAAGCAGGTGGGGCACCAGTGACAATCATCTTGCATTATAGCATTATTAGTCCAATCATCGCAGCGTTCACATCGAGAATAACCGTCACGATCAAGACAAGTCTCACAATACATACTTCCATTAGGCACCGAGTACACCTCGTCATTGGGATAATCATTTCCACAGCATTCACAATGTGAAAAGAGGGCACGAAAGCAATGATTACAATAACTATTATCATTGTGGTGATAAACATCATCTGGATGAATGTCATCATTACATTCAGCACAACTTTCAGAATCTCTTACAGCACGTCCATCACACTCTTGTAGGCTGAATGGAGAACTTATATAATTGGATAGTATCCATTTATTGCTGTGAGATGAGAGTCTACGTAAAGTATCAACGTATGGAGAACCTTCATCCTTCAAATAATCATATGCATTATTAGGGATTGGACATTGTAATTGAATACTATCATTATCCATAAAGTGTATGTAATCACTATTAAAATTTCTGTATGCCCAGCCATGTTCTTTGGCATATTCTATGAGTTGATGATTAACACAATCACTTCCATACACCCGGTCTAAAAATGTAATCGTTTTGTCATCATTGGTTTTTATATTCTCCCACAACAAAGCTCGAAACAATAAATAGTTGTCTGGAGTTTTTTTGTAAACTATCTTTAATTGGGGTATTTTGTTATAAAAGTTGGCATACTCTCGGCATCCATAGTCTCCATTATCTTGCATACAGCTGTTTTTGAGGTATCCACTTGAATCATGTGCAGACATCGCATATATTTCACTGATATTCTTTGTAATGTCAAATACAATATCTTCATTGCTACCACGTATTGTATCTGTAAATATCTCACACAAGCGGGCAATGATTTTAGCTCTCAATGAAGAGTCCTCTATTGTGACACCATGTTCATTTCTACACTTAATATAATTGGTGAATAATAATAAGAATTTGCCTGGCTTCATTTCCATGCGCCCCTCTTTTGTCCACTGTCCTTTGTCAGTGACGGGTTGAGCCCCTTTGCTCGTTGGCCAGCATGTGATTTTATTTGCTTTATTAAAGCAGAAATTATTAAAATCATCACATAAGCTGAATTGTAATGTGAAATCTTTTTGGCTTTCATTAATATAAAAATCAAGCATACAGAAACCAGCATAATAGATTTCACCATTGAGTTTGACCTCCGTTCTCTTGTTAGGAATGATGGCTGCCAAACGTTTGCTGATTAAAGTTTGATCATTTGTCATTTTGTTTGCGGTTTTTAATGATTAATCTACAACCCCAAATAAAATTACGAGTAAACAGAAACCAATCATGAAAGCGGTGAAGATCATGAACCCAATAGTTGTGATCTTTTTGGCTTTCATTTCTTTAGCTTTGTGGACTTCAGCCTGATGGGTGATAATCCATTTTGTTTCAATTGTTGTCATTTTGTTTGTGGTTTTGGTGAATAATAATAATTGAATGTTTATGTTTAGGAAATGGGTGAATGTCAAAGAAAGTTTCAAGGTCACAAACTTGTTTTTGCATAGCAGTGAAGTTTTGTTGAACTCCATCTCCAAATCGTTCTGAGTCATATGATTTCCAATTGTCCATTGGGTTGCGGTTTTTAGTTTTATTTCTAATGACAATACAAAGATAAGTATAATAAATAAGATTAACTAATATTTTTAAACTTATTTTTAAACTATTTTTTATAATTAGTAATTTAGCCCTATTATATGGTGTTTCCCGTGTTATTATTTTTTCTTAATATACTACACATAGTGTATACATTCCGGTCCAATTCCATTCTTAATAGATTCAGGCACTGTCAATTTTCTGCCACATCTCAAACATTTTCCTTCATGAAAGATTTTTACACCTTGCAGGTCATTGGATAGTAAATGACGCAGTGTCCAACCAAAGGCCACTACACTGGGTGCCGTGGGGCTGAGTTTTGATCTGGCGGTGGTCTTAAAGGAAGTGGATCCATTGTTGAAGGTGACAATGCCTATGTATGAATAATTGCTCCAGTTATCTGGCCCAGTCAGAGTGGATATAAAGAATAGATTGGAATTGTCTTTACTCTTTTTTATCTTATAAGTAAAGTGCTTGCCAGTGGGACTTTGGAAAGTGATAATTGCTTTGCCTAAGAAAATTGTTCTTTTGGCATGTTCAATTGATATTTCGTGGTTCATTTATTTGCGGTTATTAATCTAATTAATAATATCGTGTTTGATGTAGTTATCATCATATGAAGGGCATTCAGTTCTCGAAAACTGAGTTTATCCAATCCACGTTGACAGTTTTGATTAACACGTGATTCAGGTGCATAAACTTGGGAAATGAGTGACAAGATTTCTTTTTTCTTGATCTCTTTTTTAGTATTCAACACTGACATTGAATTCTTTTTCATAGCTTTTGGTTTTTGATAGTTTGGAAATTAGTTATTTGTATAAAGAATAAGTATCAAGGTGAACTCCATATATGAGATAATAACAAGAGTCACATCCAGCGTCACCTTCATCTTTGGAGCAATTGAGAAATGCCTCCCGTTTAACATCATTTTCCTTTGTTAGGTGTGAAGATTTTGATGTAGGTAGTATAATACTAATAAATAGTATTAATACAGCTACAAAGCTCAAACAAGCTGCTATGCCCTTTAGCATGGGCATGATTGTTTCTTTCATTTTGATTAATTTTTGATTGTTTAGAAAATTGAGTTAATTAAATTATAATAGATAAGCAAGTATTAATTAGTTAATAGTACCACCCTTAGAATATGTATAAAAAAAAGAGGGGCTGTGAGCCCCTCTTTGAATTTAGGTATTATTCCAATGGCCAGAAGTTAAATGCCTTTAAGATTTGAACCACTAACAAATAATATGTGGTTGTTTGGTTGGTGTTCAAATCTTTGCCCGTTTCTTTAGTATACAGGGCATCCACCTTTGAAATCACATCATCTTTGGCCAAGGTAGGTTCAGTGAGCAACACTCTAGCTATGAGGTCAATTCTGGTTGGTATTTTAACCTTATTGACTTTCACTTTCGGTTCCTTCACTTTCGGTTCTTTCACCATTGGCACATCCACTTTTGGTTCAGGAATGGCTACACCCAGCAATTTTAACAAGGCCATAGCAGCTGGGTTAGTGAATAAAGCTTCCAAAGGGTTGACTGGAGTCGGCTCAATGACTGGAGTCGGCTCAGTGGCCTTTACTTTCTGAACTTTCTTCACTCCAGTGCGTCCGGTGGCCTCTTTGTTGATACGTTTCAAATCTCGACCTGTGATGCCTGGTTGAATAACTTTGGCAGTCAGGTCTTCAGATTTGAGTTGGGCCTTGATACGTTCAGCGTCTTTCCTTTGTGCCATCATCGAGGCAATTTCACTTTCGCTGTAACGTGGTTCTTCAGTGCGTATGCCCTTTAATAGTGAGGCCACCTGTGCGTCCCGTTGAGCTTGTTCCTCAGCCGTGGGTAGGAGGTTTTTGGATTTGTTGGAAATCTTTGCAGATTTCTTACCAATTACTTTTGCGGTTTTCATTTGATTAATAATTTAGAAAGTTTAAAAACTAGAAACACCCTTACTATCTATTATAATAGTAACTAGGTACTATTAACATTAAAATGTCAAAGAACGGAAAAACCATCAGGTAGGATAGCTTTACTGCTACAATCCCACAGGGGCTGGGAGAGTAGGAAAGTCACTTTCCTAATCGTCTGATACTCATCATTTTACTTCCAGAGGGGTTCGCTCACCCCTCATCCACAGTACAAAGGTACTATTAATTCTGACATTTCCTATTATCTTATAAAGAAAGTTTAAAAATAAATTAAAAATAGTTATTAACTAACTATAAATTAAGTAATTGCAAAGCTATAAAAAAACAGATTATAAGTGGTTAAAAAAGCTAAAATAAACAAAATACTGAAATGCCAGAATTGGGTATTTATAGACTCAAGGTTGGTGGCAAGTATTAAAGCTATCTAAAGATATAACTAATGACATGAACGTTGATTTCTGTATATCTATTGTTAATGTAGCAGGGCAAAATGAAAAGTAAGGTTATAAGAGGTGTGAGATAAATAAGGGTATGAGATAATAATAGAATAAGAGTATGTTAATAGAATAAGAGTATATAAGAAAATAGGGTGGAATACCCCAGTCGCTCACCTCTTGTCAATTTACTTTGAAATGGATAGCTGTATTGATAATAGGATAATAGAATAAAGATAACAATCAACAACCACTAATTGGGTAACCCAATGGGTGGGTGACAAGTATATACCCACCCGTTTGACGGGTTGAAAATTGGGGGGACTGCCGGATAGGCTCTCCATAAGCGTAGAAATTTTTTTACATTTCAAATGTCATCCCTAAAAATTTCAAAATTTTTTTTACATTTCAATAGCCGTTTCCCTCATATAGGTATATTAATAGTATATAGGGGAAAGGGAGGTATACATAATTTATTTTGATTCTAAATAGAATGTTAATCCATGGCATTATCTATTGTGTACGTTCATTAGTAAATTCTTATTATAACCTATTACAAAAAATTTTTGAAAAAATTATATGATATGTCCTCAAAAAGTATTATCTTCGTCACAAAGTCACAGACCAAGTACGAAGACAAAATGAATGAACTTAGCCGATACACCCTGAATAGTAAGCGCATTGCTTATCAGTTAGCCCTACTGGGATGCACGGATCGGGAAATTGCCCGGGTGATGGATGTCAGTGTAGAAACACTGGATGCATGGAAGCGTAAACACCTTGATTTCCGTGAGGAACTGCAAAAAGGCAAGACTGAAGCTGATGGACGGGTGGCAGAAAGCCTGTACCGGAGAGCCATTGGATGCAGTGTCAAAGATGTGCACATTGCACTTTTTCGTGGGAAGGCTGTGGTGACACCGTACACGAAGCATTACCCACCTGACACGGCTGCTGCCATCAAGTGGCTGGCCCTGCGTCAGAAAGAGAAATGGAGTGAGGTGCAACGCACTGAAATTCTGCAGACCAATGTCAACATTCTGAAGATTGACCTGAGTAAGTACACTACGGAAGAGCTGGCGTTCATCGAGCGCATTCAACATAAAGCCATCACTGAAAATGCCGGAGACAACTAGTCACATACAACGTACCCGCCCACCGCTTCTCACCACCGTGTCCCCTCCCCGAATACGGGAAATACAGGTGGACATACCCCCATTGGCGGTGACACGGGAGTTGAACAATCGCAGCCTGTTTCATTTCATAGAAACATTCTGGGACATAGTCAGTAGTCACACATTTTCCCCTAATTGGCACATTGCCTACCTATGTCAGGAGCTAGAGAAAGTAGCTTACCAGGTGGCCGAGCGCAAACCCCGTGAGTATGACCTAGTCATTAACGTCCCCCCGGGCAGCACCAAGACCATAACATGTTCCATAATGTACCCGGCATGGTGCTGGACTAAGTGGCACTGGATGCGTTTCATTACAGCCAGTTATAGTTCAGCCCTTAGCATGGAAAGTGCTGAATACTGCCGTGATCTGATTCGCAGCCCACGTTTTCAGGAACTTTACCCCGAGATTGACATCAAGGAGGACAAGGACACTAAAAGTAACTTCAAAGTTGTAAAGAAAGTACCTACCAGTTATGGAAGGATGCCACAATTGTTGATTGGGGGTAGCCGATACAGCACTTCTGTGGGGGGTACTCTGACAGGGTTCCATGGTGACATATTGATAGTGGATGACCCACTGAACCCCACTCAGGCTGTGAGTGATGTACAATTGGGTATAGCCAACCGTTGGTGTGAACAAACACTTTCCACTCGTAAAACCAATAAGGCCGTGACACCAACGATTTACATCATGCAACGGCTACATCAGGATGATCCCGCCGGACACCTGTTGGCCAAGCAAAAAGAAAACATACGTCATATCTGCCTACCGGGAGAATGCCGTAATTTTCGTGACAATGTGAAACCACAATCCTTACTGAAGGAATATAGAGATGATTTGCTGGATCCAAATCGGTTGTCATGGGCTATACTGTCAGACCTGGAAGCAGACCTTGGACAATATGGTTACGCAGGACAAATCGGGCAGGATCCAACACCCCCAGGAGGAGGCATGTTTAAGGTAGATCATTTCACCCTGGTCAATAAACTCCCCAACCCAGTGGACGTCATTAAGAGCATTCGCTACTGGGATAAGGCAGGCACAGAAGGAGAAGGAGCTTTCACCGTTGGTGTAAAGATGAGCCGTTTGGTCAACTCACGTTGGATCATAGAGGATGTCAAACGTGGACGTTGGGCCAGTCATGAACGTGAACAGATCATTCAACACTGTGCCGAAGTGGATGGACGGGACGTTGAAATATGGGTGGAACAGGAACCAGGTAGTGGTGGAAAGGAATCAGCCGAAGGGACGATTCGTAACCTGGCAGGATATGTAGTCCGAGCGGAACGCCCCACGGGAGATAAGGCGTTCCGTGCTGATCCTTATAGTGTACAGGTGAATAATGGTGCTTTTACCATATTAAATGCTGATTGGAATCATGAGTTCATTGAAGAACATCGTTTCTTTCCATTCAGCACTTACAAGGATCAGGTGGATTCTGCCTCCGGGTGTTTCAACCAACTGGTAGGTAAAAAAGAAGTAAGGAGGATCACATAATGTCATTGGGTCAGGTAACGAGCATGAAATATTGGAGATTCAATACTCCCAATCAAGGTAAGGTATTGGATTTTACCACTGGCATAGAGTACCCATTCTACCGCCCTGCCGTGGAATTTGGTACTTCTCCAAAGGTTTGGGATGTCAAAGTACATGACATCATTAGTTACACCTTGGTGGATGGGGTGGCAACGGAGGCAGTTCTGTATAAAAAACACATGAAAGATATGGTCTATTATAAACCCGTTTAATTAATCAAATTATGAAAATTCAACTTGACACAACTACAAAAACCATAAAGGTTGAAGGAATAGTAAGCCTTTTGGAATTGGTAGAAACTCTGGAAAGATTACTCCCTAATGGAGTATGGAAATCTTTTTCTCTGGAATGTGGTTCAACCATCATTTGGTCTACCCCACAAATCGTTCCATTTATTTATCCTACATGGCCGTATTACCCATGGTGGACCATACCCGGTACTGTTACTGCTGGTAATGTTATAGGATATGCAACAGGTGGGGGAGTTACCACCCCGGAAGGGACACAGTATACTCTCACCAATGTCAATGGAGAGAATGGGACATACACTTTAGCACAAGGAACTTATAATATCGAAATATAAGCAAGTTCAATGTAGTATTAACAATTTAAAACTTTACTAAAATGGCTGGAAGTAAAAAAGACAATTTTGAACATGCACTTCTGGATTTAATTTTCCAGAATGCTAATCTTGCAAACATTGGTGATGCAACCGGACTGAGGGGATCAACCACAGCAGGTAACTTTTATGTTGCTCTGTATACAGCTGCTCCTACGGATGCGGCTGCAGGAACCGAAACAGTGTATACCAACTATGCAAGGGTGGCAGTAGCGAGAACTTCTGGTGGTTGGACAGTAACAACAAATAACTGTTCTAACACGGCTGCTATCACTTTTGCTACATGTGGTGTTACAGGAGCAACTCTGTGCGCTTTTGCAATTTGCACCAGTGATGTGGAAACCACTGATGATGCCATCTATTGGGGAGACCTGACATCAAATCTTGCAGTGAGTTCAGGAATTACTCCGGAATTCGCCATAGGTGATCTGGATGTCAATGAAGACTAATCCAAAGTGGGCAAAACATGTACCCGTCTCACAGACGGGGCGGGTACGCTTTGTTTCTAATCATGGGACTAAAAAAGACAGTTTTCACTTTGAATGTCGGTGGGTACAGCCCTGAAATAACAGAGTTGACCTACCCGTTACTACGATACTGGGCAAATAAGATCGGGGCAGATTTCCATGTTATTACTAAAAGGAAATTCCTGGGTTGGCCAGTAGTTTACGAGAAGATGCAGATATTTCAGTTGGGTCAGGAAATGGATAATGATTGGAATATTTATATTGACAGTGATGCCATCATCCATCCCGAAACGATAGACTGGACAGAATACCTGCATAAAGATACGGTGGCTCATAACGGTAATGATATGGGTAATATCCGATGGAAATATGATGGTTACTTTCGCCGAGATGGACGCAACATTGGGTCATGTAACTGGTTGACAATTGCCAGTGATTGGTGTCTTGACCTTTGGCATCCTTTAGAAATACCTTTGAAGGAAGCCCTTACGAATATCTTTCCTACCATACCTGAATTAAACACGGTCATCACGGTAGATCACCTGATTGACGATTATACCCTATCACGTAACATCGCAAAGTTTGGTTTGAAATTTAAGAAATTATCACAGATACAGATTGATTTAGGATTAAGTGATGCAGAATTTTTATGGCATGTTTACACCCAGCCTACCAAGGAGAAAATAAATGGTTGGGATCAAATGATGAGGGATGAAAAGGGGAATCCTAAAAAAGTTCATTTTCCGGGAATAAAAGAAATACTTGATTTGTGGAATATACCTGATCGTATAAGACACTATGCCAAATAACACATATAATAGTACGGCGAATACTAGTTGGACTTGTCCAAAGAATGCTATCTATGTGGTGGAATGTTGGGGAGGAGGAGGAGGAGGTGCAAGTTATGGTCGTACTACTGCTGCTCATGGATCCAATGGAGGAGGAGGTGGAGCCTATGCTAAATCAACAGTAACCTGTGTTAAAGATACAGTCTACACAATAGGTGTTGGTCAGGGAGGGGCAGGGGCTACCACAAATAACAGTAATGGTACTAATGGTACAAATTCACAGTTTAATAATAGTGCCGTAAGGGCTGCGTTTGGTGGTCGTGGATTGGTGGCTGGTTCAACACCGGGTGTGGCTGGAACGGTAGCAAACTGCATTTATACAAATGTTGCTTACCAAGGAGGTAATGGTGCCACTTATGCTTTGATGGTAGCTGGAGGAGGTGGAGGAGGAGCCAGTAATGTTGCCATAGGAAATAATGCATCAGGGGCTACTGGAGGTGTTGGTGGAGGAGGAGGAAGTAATGGAGGTACAGGTGGTGCTTCAAATACATCGGGTACGGCTTCACCAGATAGAGCCGGTGGTGGAGGTGGTGGTGCAGGAGGTAATTTGGGAACCACTATTAAATCGGGTGGGACAGGTAATAATGGTCAGATTATTATTACTTGGAATGACTGGATCATAGGTTCTGCTGATACTACTCAGGCGAATGCTCCCTGTACTGGTACTATACATGGGCATGGAAAATTATATGGTTCATCTGATACTACTGCGGCTAATGCTAATGTTACTGGACATTTAAGTGCCCACATGCCAATATCAGGGGTTTCAAATGGTAGTTGTACTCCTGCTTGTTCTGGTACTTTAGTTCCTACATCGGTAGTTGAATATATTTCTGGTACGACTGGTTTGAGTAGCAAGGTAACAGAAGATTTTGATTTTGATGCAAATCCAATATGGAATAATGCCAACTGGAATCAGGGTATTGGAACAGTCATTTCCGATGCTGGTTGGTATGGTGATTCTGTTTTTGGTAATTCAAATGATCCGGGTAGTTTGGCTTATTATGATGGAATATTTTGCAAGGATCAATATTCTCAAACTTCAATTGCTCATCGTGAAAATGATGATTATTTCTTTGGGGCAGCCGTCAGGGTATCTTTAAATAATGGTTATTGTTTTGGAGTTGATACAAATGGTTACAGGCTTTGGAAAGTAGTTAGTTCTGTATATTCATTAATAACTTCTGGTAGTGTAACAGTTGCTGATAGTGATGTATTCAGGTTGGAGATCATTGGTACTACATTGAGGATGTTTAAAAATGGTGTCCAAGTTGGAACAGATCAGACGGATAGTGATTTAAGTGCGGGAAATCCTGGTGTAGGAGGTATTGGTTGGGATTCATATACTGCAAATGATAACTTTGAAGGTGGTAATCTGCTTGTTTCGGGGAGATTAACTGCTAAAGGTTCTTTAAAGGGTGAAATTCCATTAGGGATAGATATTGCTGTTAATGGAACGTTTGATGGTGATACTGATTGGTCAAAAACATCAGGGTGGACTATCACTGGTGAAGAACTGGTTGCTACATCTGTTCCGGCTTATAATGGGGTAACACAAAGCAATGGTGGGTATGATGTTGGGAAAAGGTATAGGATTGAATATACGATTACACAATATACAAGTGGTAGTGTAGAATTTTATTTTGGTGGTGGGGGCACTGGTAATGGTGCCGATAGAAGTTCGGTAGGTACTTTTGTTGAATATTTGGTTCCAGAAACTGATGATGGATATTATGGATTAGGGGCATTGGGTAGTGGATTTACTGGACATATTGATAATCTTTCTATAAGGGTAGTTGTTGGGTCAATAGTTACGGGTACTCTTACTGGTAAAGTCTATTTATCAGGTGCCTCAGGAGCAGTAACGGTAAGTGATGATTTCTCTTCATCATATAGTCCTCTGCACAATTCTCCAGACTGGGATCAGGCACAGAACAGTATGGCTTCAAGTGGTGGATTGGCTTATCCCAATACTTCTGATGCTGAAACTGGTGCATATCGTGGAGGTTCCTTTAATCCAAATCAATGGGCACAGGTTACAATAACCGATGCTACTGATGCTGGATGTGTAGGTGTAGCTTTGAGAAGTTCTTCTGGTAATTATTATGGATTTTATTATTCAAATTATACTGATGAATGGTGGATTTTTAGATGTACTCCTACTTTCTCATCTTTACTTAGTGGGTCTGGTACTCATACTACTGGTGATGTATTGAGATTAGAAATTTTTGGGGATATTCTTATAGCATATAAAAATGGGGTTAAAGTTGGATCAATCACTTCATCTACTATAACCTCAGGTAATATTGGAATTGTTGGTTATGGTACAGGTGCTGCTAATAACACAATTACTGATTTTCAAGGTGGTTCATTAGTTTCATTTGTAATAGGTACATTAGGAACGGCTGTTGCTGCTGGGGCAATCACTGGAGTGACAAATGGAGTTGCTTCGGTTAGTATGGTTTCTCCACATCATTTAAGAGGTACTACCGATCATGATGAATGTACCAACGGTGGATTTGATGCGGATTCAGATTGGGCAAAAGGTGCTGGTTGGACTATTTCTGATGGTGTTGCTTCTAATCCGGGAGGAAATAATTATGCAACTCTTTCTCAAGGTTCTTATACTATTGGACGAAGATATTCAATTACTTTTAGCATCACTGCTTATACTTCTGGAACAATCCGCCCATACTTTGAAAACAGTCTGGGAACTTATCGCAGTGCCATAGGAACTTATACAGAAGAATTATATTGTGATTTTGATACTCTTAGATTAATAACTGGTGGAACTGGGTTTAATGGAAGTATTGATAATGTATCTATCAGAATAATTGGTGGTGCTACTATTACGGGTGTTCTCAAAGGTAAGGGTAGACTTAGAGGATGTGATTTACTTCAAAACTTAATTCCCAATTCTGAAGAATTGGATGCCGATACTTGGAGTCATGTAGAAGTTGCCCATCTTGCAAATCAGGATTATGATGTGGAGGGTAACCTTACACTTGAACGACTGACTGTTAATCCGGGGTATGAACTTGCACATTTATTTAGTTATGGGTATTATGAAGAATTATCAGTAACTCCGGGTGATACATATCGTTGGTCATTTGATGTTAAGAGAGGTACAATGACCGATATGTGGTGGTGTGCTTATGACATGACCCATAGTCAGAATATTTTCCATGAAAGTTATTATTCTCAAACCAGTGGAACAGTTACGAGGATTTCACGTGAATTTACTGTACCTGCAGGTTGTACACATATTGGTGTATATGTTTTACGTGATTCTGGAGTCAACGGTACTGTTTTTGTTGGCAGATGTCAATTAGAAAAGAATCATACTCCAGTATATGTAAAAACTGGTGCTTCAGCGATTGATGTAACTCAGGTAAGGACTATCACTGGTACTCTTACGGGAAAAGGTTCTTTAGTTGGATATACAGGAGGTATTGAATTATTAACAAATCATACTTTTGAAAATTCAAGTAATTGGAATTTAGTTACACATTGGACTGTTGGTGATAATGTACTTCATGCTTCTAATTGTACCCTTTGGGAACTTGGAGCGTATCAAGGAGTAGGAGATATTAGGTGGAAAGAGGTTGTTTGTACAATGACCATAAAGAATTACAGTTCTGGTAGTGTAAGTTTTATGGTAATACAAAGTGGGGGAAGTACAATACTAGGAACTGAAAGGAGTGCGAATGGAACTTATGTAGAATCAGTTAGATGTGATAGTACTCTAAATGCAGCTGATTTCCGTTGGCAGGTTAGGACTGAAGGTAGCACAATGGACTTTGATGATGTGTACCTGATGATGCTTTATGGTTCCACTGTTACAGGTACTCTTACCGGTATTCCTTCAGGTGGAGGTGCTATTGCAGGAGTAACCAATGGTGTGGCATCGGTCACTGGATTAATATTCTTCCGATTACTTGGTTCAAGTAATGGGGTTGCTACGGTTAGTGGAACTTTGGTTGGGGATGGTAAACTGTATGGTATTATTAATGGAGTATCTTCCGTATCTGTTACATTAGTAGGTCACTGTCATCCTGCAGGAATAACAAATGGAGTTGTTACAGTATCTGGAACTTTAAAAGGTCATTGCCATCCAGCAGGAATAACAAATGGTATAGCCAGTTGTTCAGCCACATTAAAAGGAAGGGGTTTATTAATAGGAGCTATTAATGGTGTAGCTACTATATCAGGAGTTTTACATGGACATGGTAAATTATATGGTATAATAGATGGTGTTGCTAGTTGCTCAGCAACTACTGTTCAGGGGGGAATGGCTGGAGTATCTAATGGAGTTGCTTCGGTTACTGGTCTGGCATTTATTAATCTGTTAGGAGTTGTAAATGGTATAGCAACAGTTAGTGGAACATTGACTGGGAAGGGAGTGTTAATAGGCTTTACTGGGATTGGAATTAATTTATTAGATACTGGTAAAGGAAAATTTGATTCAACTACAGAAGGATGGGTTCCATATGGGACTAATTCTATCTCTAATGATGCCGACTCTTTAAAGATTGAATTTGGAACTGGTGGTAGTCAATATGGTGCTTATGTGTATCTCAGGGAAAGTTCTGATCTTAGTCAGAATTTAGTTGTTGGCAAACCTTATTTGTTACAGGCTAAGGTAAAAGTTAATGCTGGAGCTACAATTTATTGGCAATTCCTTAGTTCTACAACTACTGCGGAAATTATATGTCAGAATACAACTTGGACATGGATTCAATTACAATTAATTGCATTAATTTCAACTACTAATACATTTCGTTTAAGAGGCTTGGGGACTGGAGAAATTGCTTGGGTAGATGAATATTATGTTCATGAAAGTCTTGGGTCAGTACTTTCTGGAGTATTAGTAGGTAAAGGATCTTTATTAGGATCTTCAAATGGAGTTGCCTCTGTTTCAGGAACTTTATATGGACATTGCTACCCAGCAGGCATTTCCAATGGAATTGCTTCATGTAGTGCTTTATTATATGGTAGGGCTGTATTAACAGGAACCACTTCCAGTATTGCTACTGTGACTGGCAGTTTGCAGGGACATGGTAAATTATATGGTACTATTAATGGAGTTGCCAGTTGTTCAGCACGTCCAGTACAATTGACTATGATAGGTCAGATAAGTGGAGTGGCAACGGTTACTGGATTGATGTTTTTTAGGTTACATGCTTCATCCAATGGAGTTGCTGCTGTTTCTGCTACATTAAAAGGTCATTGTCATCCGGCAGGTGTCACGAATGGAGTTGCCAGTTGTGCAGGAATATTAAAAGGATATGCTCTCAAAGCAGGTATTGTAAATGGTATTGCTGGTTGTAGTGCTTCTTTGCATGGGCATGGGAAGTTGTACGGTACAACAAGTGGAGTTGAAACAACCGTAGGGATATTGAAGGGTGACGGAACTCTGATGGGAGCTGTATCAGGTGTTGCTTCGTTGGCTAGTTTGTTTGGAGGAACAGGTACACTGATAGGATTATTGGGTGGAGTTACAGTCACAGCAGCAGAGTTGATTGGTTGGGGAGTATTGACAGGAGAGATTGATGGTGTTGCTTTACTGACTGGTGATTTAGATGAACGTCTGCCAGGAAAGTGTGAAGGAATTATAAATGGAGTGTCATTGGTAGGGGGTACTTTGCCGGGTTGGGGAGATTTGACTGGTGTATCAAATGGTGTTACAGTAGTTACCTGTCTTTGGACTCCTTTATATGTTGGGGAGGAATTATTAAAACCATCATTAATTACCACAGAGATATTTGAACAATCATTAATAACCACAGAACTTGCTTGGCAATCTTTAATAACAGAAGAGATTGGAGATGAATTAGGTGGGATAGCCTTAATAACATTCATTGACATTACTAATCTTGGAGTAGTGTCTTCTGATATATTGGATCAGACAGATATTATAAGAACAATATTGAATGCTGGGTATTCATTACCTATTAGATTTCCGTTGGGGACATATCGTTGTAGAAATTTATATTTACAAAATAATCAACAAATTATAATAGATGGAACCATAAAGAATATTGATGGTATTTTATTTGATATAACACAGGATGCCTTAGAAGGGCAGAATATTATTTACATTGAGGATGCAACATCTGATCAGTTGGATTTTCTGGAAAAGTTAGTAAATGAAGCCCCTGATTATTATTATTATGTAGGTTATTTTGATGATAATTATACTATTGAAGGTGGTGGAACAGATCAGATTCATCACAATGCTTGGGTATCAAGATTAACAGGAGTAAATAAAGTTTCTAAGTATATCACAATGAAGGACAATATTCCTACAATGCCCAATTATTGTGGAGGAACTTTACATGTTGTTGATAATGCTATTGTAGAAGTATTATATAATGTATTTGAAGTTGATGAATGTACAAATCCTAAATTTTCAGGAAGTGGTACTGTTGATGCAAACAGATATAACTTTGTAGACTTGAATCCTGTATGGATTTCAGGTGAAGAAGGTCATCCCGAGTTTGCGGGTTCAGGAGCAAACTTTCTTGAATGTTTCAGTGTTAGATTTGGTTATGGTTTTGAAATGACAGGTGATATAAAGTTGAGAGATGGGAAAGATAATATTATGATGTGGTATATGGATGGGTACATTCATTTGGATGGAGTTACTTCCTACAATGCACATAATAAGAATATTGGTTTTATTATAAATATGATGGATGATTTTCCAGACATTAATTGTTTGGCCGAAAATTGTGAAGCAGATGGATCAGATTATGAAGATGGTTTTATTGGTTACACAAGTGCAGACAATCTCACTATAAGAAACTGTGTGGCTAAAAATTGTCCCAGATATGGATTTTCATGGAACAGGTGGACCTCCCATGGGAACTATGCCGAAAATTTAGAGGCATATAATTGTGGTAACGCTTACAGTTTCAATAGGGGCGGTATCACAGACATATTAACTATTAGAAATATATATTATGAGGGTGGTGGTCAACATGACAAATCTGGTGACTATCAGGCGGGAGTTGAATTGAGGAGTCAGACCGCAATCATTGGAGGTTATGAAGATATCTATAACCTCGGGATGGTTTGTGATAAACAAACCTATGGGATACTGATAATGTATAACAGAAATATTAATTTGATATGGGATGCCACCGCCCCTGCTAAGAACAGACTCTGCGTAGGCAATCTCATACCACCGCACTCTTATGGTTATTGGTTGAGGATTGGATCAACAAGTTACAATATAGTAATAGATGGGGGTGGTTTTTTAGAGGTTAATAATTTTAAGTATCTCTTTTATATAGAGACTGGCTCTACAAATATAGTTATAAAGAATTGCAACTTTAGTAGTTATACGAACCTTGGAATAATAGATTCATTAGTAACGTTTCAGAATAACTGGTTCAAAGGAGTGTTCTTTGCCACAGGATATCCGGGAGTTCCTCTATCAGGACTCCTTCTGCGATTTGATGCATCTCTTGAAGTGACGCGTTCTGGGGAAGATGTATCCGCATGGGGAGATCAGAGTAGTTCTAATAATGACGCAACTCAGATTACAACTGCATTACAGCCACATTATATTGCAAGTGCAGTCAATGGATTACCAGCAATAAAGGGAGATGGAGCAGATGATATAATGGCACTTGCAAACACTATTGTTTGTAATGGAGATTTTGTAGTATTTGTAGTAATAGGAGGAAGTTCTGATCCGTCTTATATGTGGGGGCATAGTTCAGTAATATATACCCGACCAAGATTATTAATCACAACTTGGAGAAATAGCACAACTCATTCCTTTGATCATTCTAATAAACCTTTAACTACTGGATATTTTATACATCACATGGTCAGACGATCAGGGAATGTTAGAAGTTATAGAAACAATGTTGAGAGTTTGACAGGAGCGATAGTAAATACAACACAGTATGCAATAGGCAAATTATTCAGTTATGGAACGAATTTTGGCGTTGGTGCGATAGCCGAATTTCGCTTATATGAGAATCTATCTGCACCAGATGAAGCCATTGTATTGGCTGAACTAAGTACAAAATATGAACTTTATTAAATTAAAATACAATGGGTAAAATATTTGTTGATCAAAGTAGTTTAAGAGTCACTCTGGATACAGGAGTGAATTGTTCAACGGCATTAAGTAGAAAAATAAGATATCGTGATCCTGATGCTATTGAAGGAGAATGGGATGCCTCATTACATCCAACAAATAATAATTATATTTTTTATGATTTACAATCAGATGAATTATTTATGGAAGGTGTTTGGACATTCTGGGCATATGTAGTGTTTGCTGATGGTAGGGATGCTCCGGGGGATCCCATCTGTGTTAAGGTTTGGGAAGAAGGAGCATGTAGTTATAATAAATAAAGCAATGATAAACTTATTTTTAAGACGAATGTACTTTAAACCAGATTACACGATAGGAAACCTATACGTGGGAGATCGGTTTATTTGCAATACCTTGGAAGATACCGTAAGGGATTTGAATGCGGATGGGGATTTGGATGATCCGGGTGAATGTAAGGTATATGGTGAAACTGCTATTCCTTACGGAAGGTATGAAGTAAAGGTTACATACAGTCCCAAATTCAAACGTGACCTTCCTTTGGTGGTGGATGTAAAACACTTTACTGGAATCAGGATACATCGGGGTAATACTGCCAAAGATACTTCTGGTTGTATATTGGTGGGGGAGAACACTCAGAAAGGTAGAATTACGAATAGTGCATTTCATGAAAAAGCAGTCATTGCTATGTTAAAAGCATACATTACGGCAGGGGAGACAATTTATATTAATATAATTAAGTAACTTTAAACTCAGATAATCAATGGAACGAACAAAACATAATAATAAATTGACAACTCAACAGTTGGCAACCTTTGCCAGTGCAATAGTTGGAAGAGCTGACTTGATGACAAGGCTTGGGCAGCAGTATGGTAATAATAGAGACCTATACGAGGCACTTGGTTACAAAAAGACATTAATCTTTACTGACTATTACGCCCAATATGAAAGGCAGGATATTGCAAAGGCTATCATTGATCGTCCAGTAAATGCTACCTGGCAGGGGGCTTTGGAGCTTATTGAATCCAATGAACCAGAAGATACTGAGTTTGAAAAAGCTTGGAATGACCTTAATAGAAAGATAGGATTAAAAACCCGTCTAGCTCGAGTAGATCGCCTCACCAGCATTGGACAATATGGTGTATTACTATTAGGACTGGATGATGTTAAGAATTTGGATGGGTATCAACGTGAGGCTAAAGGTACTCGTGTTCTAACCTTTGTAAAACCATTCAGTCAGAAATCAGCTCCAATCTTTAATTATGTAGAAGATTCAAAAGATATTAGGTATGGGATGCCTCTTCTTTATGAAATTGAGGTGGGTGATCCAACAAGTAAATCAACCAAGAGTGTAAAAGTTCATTATTCTAGGATTATTCATATCACGGATGGTAACTTGGAATCAGAGATACTGGGTACTCCAAGATTAGAAGCTGTGTTTAACCGATTAATGGATATTGAAAAGATTGTTGGTGGAGATGCTGAAATGTTTTGGAGAAATGCTCGTCCAGGTTTCAAAGGTACGGTGGCCCCAGAATATACTATGACTCCAAAGGCTAAAGAAGATTTATTGGAACAATTAGATGAATATGAGCATGATTTGAGACGATTCCTTATCAATGAAGGAGTTGATATAGAAGCTCTTGCACAACAAATTTCTGATCCTAGCTCACATGTGGACACTCAATTAAAGATGATTTCAGCGGAGACTGGTATTCCTCTACGCATCCTATCAGGAAGTGAGCGTGGGGAGTTAGCAAGTTCAGAGGACAGGGGGGAATGGCTAACCTATGTACAGGCTCGTAGGGAAGAACATGCTGAACCTCATATATTGAGACCAATGGTGGATCGCTTTATTGAACTTAAAATTCTGCCTGAACCGGAAAGAGATTACACAGTTAAATGGGCAGACCTATTCTCAATTAGTGAGAAAGCAAGAGTTGAAATTGGTAAGAGTAGGGCTAATGCCTTACGAGAGTATACCTCTAATCCAATAGCAGAAGCTATTATTCCACCTACCGTATTCATGATGAAGTTCTTGGGACTTACTACGGATGAAATTGAATTGGTTGATAGGATTAGAGAAGATGAGATGGAAGAAGAAGTAAAACTAATGGCCAAGGTTAAAAAGCAATTAGAACCAGAACCTGTGGTTCAACCTGCTGGTGGTAATCCGACCAGATCAAAAACAGCACAAGGAGAAAAGAAGGCTAAACCAACCCATGGAGAACCAGTAAAACGTAAACGGAGACCAGCTGTATGATAAACACTTGTGAACATAGTATATTAGTCCAAAGTAGATATGATCCAACTCATACTACAGCATTGAGAAATGCCTTTGCTAGGGATGTGAAACGTAGGTTTGTGGAACTTATGAAGATAATTTGGGTAGCAATAGTTGACAAGGATTGCTTTGGTTTGACTAGTAGGATTAGTGTTTTCCAAGTGACACCTCCAGGGGATGGGGCTTTTGCTTTTTCAAAAAGCAGTAGAAAGGTTGAAGAATTTATGAAATGGTTGGATGAGCAGGTACAAAAAGGATTATTAACCGTAGCAGAGGCAGAGCAGGTAGGGGAATCAATAAATGCGGCATGGACTAATCTATACGTATGGGATTCATATAAAAGGGGAGTCATAAGGGCACGTACAGAGATGGTTCGTGCAAGAATGGTGGTACCATCAATATCTGACTCAGGGGGCATAGATATGATAATGGGGACACCCTTTCATATGGATCGGGTAGGAGTTTTGTTCACACGTGTATATAATGATTTAAAAGGGATAACCGAACAAATGGATGCTCAGATAAGTCGTATATTAGCACAGGGAATGATTGATGGGGACGGGCCAGCATTGATAGCAAGGAAGTTAATAGCGGTAATTAATGGGGAAGGTATTGATAAATTAGGTATTAGAGATACACTAGGTAGATTCATCCCAGCTATGCGTAGGGCAGAGATGTTAGCACGTACAGAGATGATTCGTGCTTATCATTTAGCTACTATTCAGGAATATCGTAATTGGGGGGTGTTGGGAATAAAAGTTTTGGGAGAATGGAAAACTGCAGGAGATGATAGAGTTTGTGAGGAATGTGCTAGTTTAGAAGGAAAAGTGTTTACACTGGATGAGATTGAACCAATGATACCTGTGCACCCTCTTTGCAGATGTCTTGCGTTACCATATATTGAAGAATTACAAAAATATTATTAAAAATAGGAGGACAAAATTATGCCATGGACCACAGCTGATGTAGATAGTCATAAGAAGGGATTGAGTGATGAGCAAAAGAAGAAATGGGTTGCCACAGCCAATTCCGCTCTTACCGCTTGTATAAAGAAAGGTGGAAATGACAAATCCTGTGCCCCACAGGCTATACGAATAGCCAATGGGACAACAGGACATGAAGAAGGGTACGCTACTCATAAGAGTATGCAAGAACCTAATTACAAAGTAACTAACCGCAAACATCAAGGGAAGCAACATTTGGTTGTTCCTGTTATAATGATGGTTGAAGGAGTTCATCATGGAAATCATGGGCTTTTATTCCATTCCATAGATGAACTTGGAAAATACCCTGAATCCTGGAATGGGATTCCTGTAGTAGTAAATCATCCAGAGATAGAGGGTGTGTCTGTTTCGGCCAATTATCCCGATATTATAGATGAACAGACCATTGGTCGTATCTATAATACCTTTATAGATGGAAACAGATTGAAAGCTGAAGCATGGATTGATGAAGAAAAATTAAGAGTATTGTCTGCTGAATTGCTTGCACAGTTGCAAAAAGGGGAATTGATAGAAGTCAGTGTTGGAGTATTTAATGATGAAGAGATTGTGGCAGGTGATTGGAATGGAGAACACTATGTTGCCATTGCTAGAAATCATAGACCGGATCACTTAGCACTTCTGCTCGGCAGTGTTGGTGCCTGTTCTGTGGCTGATGGTTGTGGTATACGTGTTAATATAGATGTTAATAATTTAATTAAAAAGGAGGTTGAAATTATGGCAAATGAATGCACCCCCTGCGTCAAAAACAAGGTAGATGAACTGATTGAAACCAGTCAGGGCAAATACACTGAGGATGACAGGGAGGTTCTACAGACTTTGAGTGTACCGATGTTGGACAAAATTGCCCAGCCCGTTACAGTTGATAAGATTGTAGAGGTGGAAAAAGTCGTTGAAAAGGAAGTTCAAGTGAATGTCCTTTCTGATGAAGACAAAGCGGCTCTTGAGTATGGTAAAACCCAGCTTAAAGAGAATCGTGAGAAACTGGTCAAGAATATTCTGACCAATACAAAGGATGTCTGGACACAGGCTCTTTTGGATGCTAAGGATCTGGATGATCTGAAAAGGATAAGTGGGATGATTAAAATGGAAGATGTAACTGATTACTCTCTGTTAGGTGCGGAGGCAATCCAAATCAATGAGGGTGTTCCGGTGATGCTTCCTATGTTTGTTGAGGATAAGAAAAAATAAAGGAGGGAAACGCAATGAATATTGCTCACAACACGATTAAACTGAAGAAATACTCGGATGTCATTGAAGAACACAAGGCAGGTGGTGCGATATATCCGGGCATGCTTCTCATTATGAGCGCTGAAGATACAGTAATCGCACATAATGATAATGATCCAGCAGCCTTCTGCACGATGGTTGCTCTGGAGGATGAACTGCAGGGAAAAGGGATTGATGATCCCTATGTAACAGGGGATCAGGTTCAGGTTTGGATTCCTTACCGTGGTGATTGGGTCTATGCTATTGCAGAAGATGGCACTAACTATACCGTTGGATCATTTGTTGCATCCGCTGGTAATGGTTATGTAAAGGCTTTCTCATCTGGTGAAGCTTTTGGGGTTGTAGTGAAAGCTATTAACCTTTCTGGTTCATCGGGGGCGGAAGATTCCGAAGCACCCTTTGGCTACAACAAGAGAATCATGATCAGAGTATTATAAAAAAAAGGAGGAAAATACAATGATAAATGTTGATTTAATTGGAAGCGATGGCCAGGTGCGTGGAGAAGTAGCAAACTATTTCGCCAATCAAGGGAGACTTGATCCTGGTTATATGAGACCTTTTGTACATACTGATGGCAGAAGTTATGTATCAGTATACAAAGGTACTGGTGATCCTAAAGATCCAGCAAGTTACAAGTCTATACAGACTAATGCTGGAGCAACTCTCCGCCCGAATGAGTGGAAGTTACTTGATGAAGCCGTACAGAAGGCTGCTGAAATCAGACTTGGTGGTGTGGATGATCTCGTTGGAAGAGGTTTGACATACAACCTTGGAAATGCTATGGGTACGACAGTACTTGAATGGCATGATGTTCAGGGTGACCTGGAAGCTGATCTCACAATGGATGCTGTAACCCGTGCTCTTGGGAACCGTCCTGTCTGGCAGTACAATTACTTGCCAATACCTATCGTGCATGTTGATTATGAAATCAATGCAAGGGCATTGGCTACCAGCCGTAACATGGGTAATCCACTGGATACCACGTTGGCTGAACGTGCTGCAAGAGCAGTGATGGTAAAACTGGAGAACATGCTGTTTACCAATACTACTTATAGTTTTGGTGAAAAGGATAGCAGAAGTCGCAATACCATTTACAGTTACATTAATTTTCCTGACAGAAACCAGGTTTCACTGGGGACTGCATGGGACGATTCAGCAGTAACTGGAAAGACTATTGTTGACCAAGTTATCTCCTGGAAGCAAGTCAGTATTAATGCCAAACATTATGGGCCGTGGATGATCTACATCCCAACGACTTATGAAACCGTTTTGGATGAGGATTATGTTGGCTCAACTCCTGATACAGCTCCCAATACGACTATCCGTGCAAGGATTCTCGCAATATCTGGAATACTTGGCATAAAGGTTATTGACACCCTCCCGGCTAACAATGTCCTGTTCATTCAGATGACATCGGATGTTGTAAGGCTGATACGTGGTATGGGTCTACAGAACGTTGAATGGCAGACTGAAGGTAAATTTATTACCAAATACAAAGTCCTGACCATACAGGTTCCTCAGATTCGTTCCGACGTATTGGGACAGTGTGGTGTAACCCATATTGCCTAATCTGAGAAGGACTAATCAAGTCTCTTTCTTTTAAAAACATAAATTATGGAACGTACAATAAAAAATGATGTAATAAAGTGGAAACATACCGGTGGTGGTATTCTTTACCTAAGTGATCACAGAGTAATTAAACCTGGTGATATATTCTTAGCCACTTCAGATCAAGTATCAATGGCTTTCAGGGATACAATAAAACCTTTGGAACCCATACCAACTGGACCAGAACCCGTAGCAGTTAAGATTGAATTCTCTGTTCAGAGGAGAGGAAAAAGTAATTGGTATGATGCTGTTGATAATCGGGGAAAGGTTATCAATGAGAAGGCTTTGAAAAAATCTGAGGCTTTGGAACTGGTTAAAAAGTTGGAGGGTTAATTATGGAACCTAAAGATGTCACGATCCGTTGGAAAGTTGTTTCCAGCAGAGCTTGGTATTGGGGTAAGAAAATCATGAAACCAGGGCAGATATTTTCTGCTCCTGAAAGTGCCATTCCAATAGAATTCAGACTAACAGTCATTCCTTTGGATGTTACCCTAAATATGCCAGAGAAGGAAGAATCCCAATCTATTCCTCCTCCAGAAGTGGATTTATCAATGGATAAACCCGTCATATACCGCATGAATGAGCGGGAAGATAAACATATGGAAATGGATGCGGAAGGGAAGATTATTTCACATGGTTTCTATTATGATGTAATATCTTCTGAGGGGAAAGTTATCAATGAACAACCATTGACTAAGGAACAGGCAAAGACAATGATTAAAAAACTAAAGTGATGAATTGGGAAGTTCCACGTATATGGGAGGGAGGAGATGTTTGGATTCTTGGAGGAGGGCCATCGGTAACAAAGCAATTTGATATTCCAGACACTCTTGTGCAAGAAGTAATGAATGGGGTTTCACCTCCCTCAATATACTCCCCTTACATGGAAGTTATCCATAAGAAGCATGTCATTGGTATTAATGCCGCATATCTGATTGGAACTTGGATAGATATGGTTTTCTTTGGGGATAATAAATTTTTCCTTCCACATAAGGATAGATTAGCGGCATGGCCAGGTTTGAAAGTTACTTGCCATGATGGGATTAAAGGGTATGACTGGGTTAAGTTCTTAGGTAGGGATGGAAATCATCCAAAAGGAATAACCCCTAATCCAAACATGATTTCTTGGAATGCTCATAGTGGAGGGGCTGCAATTAGTGTTGCCGCCAATGCAGGGGCAAAGAGAATTATACTGTTAGGATTTGATATGACATTAAATGGGAATGGAGAAAAAAATTGGCATAAACTTTATGCAGAAGAACCTACATCAGTAGTACCTGCTGGAAGAAGAGGGCAACCAAGAGATCCAAGAAAATCTCTTCCTTTTCATAAGCATCTGTTAGGATTTCCATATATTGCAAAGGATGCCAGGATGAGAGGGATTGAAATTATTAATATCAGCCCTGATAGTGCAATTGTGGAATTTCCAAAAATGACCTTAAAGGAGTTTTTAAATAATGAAAGTACTAATAATAAATTATAACCGTTTGACTCTTCCAATGAAAATGGCAGTTTGGTGTGATACACATGGACTGACCCCTATTTTCATAGATAATCATTCGGACTATGCTCCATTGTTGGAGTACTATTATGAATGTCCTTATACTACACTTCGTTTAAAAGAAAATCATGGGCATACTGTTATATGGAATAAAGAGGTAAATATACTACAACGTTTAGGAATAGTTAATGAAAGATATATAGTATCTGATCCAGATTTGGATTTGAGTGGAATACCAGATGATTTCCTTACTGTACTGAATACTGGATTGGATAAATACCGGCATATTGACAAATGTGGATTTAGTCTTGAGATAAATGATTTACCTAATACTGAGGAAGGTAATTATATCAGGACTCAGGTTGAACCAAGATATTGGAGGAGTCAGTATGATAATATGTATTATAATTCTCCAGTAGATACCACATTTGCTTTATATCGAGAAGGAGTAGTAAATTATTCCCACTCAGCAGTAAGAACGAATAGACCTTACACGGCAAGGCATGTACCTTGGTATTATTCTGATCTTACCTTACTTTCAAAGGATGAACAATATTATTATCAGACGGCAAATGTAAATAGTGCAACAGGCAAAAAAAGGTTAGTGAAATGAAATTGATTCTTGTAATGACATATTATGAACGGCAGCTCCAACTGACTAAGACTTTGGAATCTTTGAAGAAATCTGAGTATAAAGATTTTGAAGTGATTGTAGTGGATGATGACAGTCGAAATGATATTTTTCATAATATAAAGGAATACCCAGTAACTGTAGTGAAGATGAAGAATAAAAGGTGGACTAATCCAGAACCAGCCTACAATATGGGATTATTTCTGGCAATGAAAGCAAACCCTGATGTTATTATTGTGCAAAATGCCGAGTGTTATCATGTAGGGGATGTTATTTCTTATGCTACAAAGGTAACTGATTCTACATATTTTGCCTTTAGTTGTTTTAGTTTAGATCGGGAAAATACGTTTAAAGAACATAATGTTTTTTACCTGGCGGATAAAAATCGCCGTAGAGCCAATTTTGATGGTGATCTTGCTTGGTATAATCATCCAGTGTATAGACCTAATGCTTTTGACTTTTGTGTTGCCTTAACAGCTAAAAACATGAAGTTGTTGAATGGGTATGATGAGCGGTTTAGTGATGGACATGCCTATGGAGACAATAATCTTATTGAAAGAGTGGGGGTACTTGGGTTACAGGTTAAAATTCCTCTCGTTCCATTTGTAGTTCATCAGTGGCATTATGTTACTCCACATCCAGTAGATTATGTCAGATTGGAGGCAAAGAATAAACTTTTATTACTTGAAATAAGAAAAGAAAATTCATATAGGGCAAAACATATATATACAAGAGACTTATGAAGGTATTGCTTATAAATCCGTGGCAGAGTGATGTATTCCCTTCACCATCACTTGGCTATCTACAAGCTACTTTGAAAGAAGCTGAGGTAGATGTCAAGGCTCGTGATTTAGATGAAGCAATGTATCTCAATGGTGGTAATTTATTTTACACTTTTGAACAGAATATTAAGACATTACAACTTTGGACAAGATTAATAAATGCAGCATGAAAATATTAGTAACAGGTGGAGCAGGAAATATAGGAGAGATACTGATTCCTTATCTCAGGAGTAAAGGACATAAGGTATTCTGCATTGATATCAAACAGAAGTTTGAGGAAGGATACAGAACTGTTGATATCAATAATGGAGCTGATATTGTGAGTGCTTTCTATGAATTTAAACCAGAGATTGTTTTTCATATGGCAGCTATGGTAAGTAGGGTTACTTGTGAACATTCCCCCGTTACTACGATTAAGACAAATGTCTGTGGTACGGAAAATGTAATTCAATTATGTAAGCAGGTGGAGGCAAAACTTATTTTCTTTTCCACTTCTGAAGTATATGGAAATTTGGTGGGTAATTTGTCGGAGGGGCGACGTGACCTACGACCTAACAATATTTATGGGTTAAGTAAATTAATGGCGGAGCAGTTGGTAGAATATGAAATATCCAATGGATTAAATGCTGTTATTGTTCGTCCATTTATGTTTTATCATGAAGATGAATCTTTTGGAGATCACCGTTCAGCTATGATTCGCTTTGTTTATTCATTATTAAGGCATCAGCAAATAACAGTTCATAAAGATAGTTACCGTTCATGGATGCACCTTGATGATGCCATAGTGGTTCTTGAAAAGTTATGTTATCTGAAAGAGTTTGTGATTATCAATGTGGGGAATCCTGAATTATATTCTACACAGGATATGGCAAGGATGATTTGTAAGAAGCTTGAATTATCTTATAAAGATTATGTAATTGAAACAGCATTACCAGAAAAAATGACCTTAACGAAAGCAGCAAATTTTACTTTACAAAGTATATTGACTAAATATAATTGTTCTATATCATTGGAAGAAGGAATTGATAGGGTAATTAAAAAGGTTAAGAAAAGATTATGATTGCTTTGATTACACCAACTGGAGCACGTCCAACACAGATTAAACTCTGTGCAGAATTTATGCATAAGCAGGATTATGAAGGGAAAGTATTGTGGGTAATTGTGGATGATGCCTTGCCGGTTACTACTAAAAATATTACATCCGACTTTCGTGAAAATTGGAAGATATTGAAAATTTATCCACAGAAGAAGTGGATGCCCGGATTAAACACACAGGCAAGTAATTTAATACGAGGTATTGAAATTGTTGAATTTTTTGAAGTTGATTATGTTTTTATAATTGAGGATGATGATTATTATTCCTCTCAGTACCTAAGTACAATGGTGAAGAAACTAAAGGGATATGACGTGGCAGGACAAATGTATACCGTTTATTATGATGTAGTGAATAAGGGATGGATGAGGAATGGAAACATTGGACATGCAAGTCTTTTCCAGGTAGCTTTTAAACCCAATATGCTTAATATTTTCAAAACTATTTGTATACAAAGAAATAAGTTCATTGATATGAGTTTCTTTAGGGCAGTGCACCATAAAAAAGTTAATCTGTTTGATGGTCAGGATTTAGCCATAGGGATTAAAGGACTTCCAGGTAGGGCAGGAATAGGGATGGGGCACAGGATGGATGTTAAAATGACTAGTGATGTAAATTTTGAGAAATTAAAAGAATTGATTGGGGAAGATTATAAATATTACGAATGAACCAACCAATATTCATAACAGGAGTAGAGCGATCAGGTAGTTCCATGATAGCAAAGATATTTGATATTTGTGGAGTGCATAAAGGACTGACATCTACAATGTACGAAAATTTTGGAATGAATTTACTGATGGATGGATTTCTTAGTTCCAAAGTTGGTTTATTCCCTGACATAAGAGGTTTGAGTATTCCTATGGATTGGAATGCTAAGGTGTTGGAGATATTGGAGAGGGAAGAATACAAGGATGGGTCGTGGATGTGTAAAAGTCCTAAACTGGGACAAATGTGGCCAGTTTGGAATTATGCCTTTCCAAATGCACGTTGGATTATAGTCAGAAGGAGAACGGGTGATATAGTGGAATCCTGTATAAAGACGGGGTATATGACAATGTTTAAGGATGCCAATAATTTAAAACGTGTGGGGGCAGTGGATGAAACAGAAGGATGGAAATGGTGGGTACATCAGTACGAGAAACGATTTGTTACAATGATTGAAGCAGGAGTTAATTGCAAGATAGTATGGCCGGAGCGAATGGTAAGTGGGGATTACCAACAGATATATGAAACTCTGGAATGGTTAGGATTGGAATGGAATAGTAAAATAGTAGAAACAATTGATCCAATGTTATTAAAAAGTAGGAGGAAAACAAAATGGCATGTTTAACAACGGCAGAAGAAGTTTTGGAAATAATGAAAGGTTGTACTTTGACAGATGCTCAAATACATCCATTCATTAATGCAGCTCACATTCTTATGGATCGAGTATTTGAATATGATACTACTACTACAACCGATCAGAAAGCAGAACTTGAAAAGTGGTTGTCTGCTCACATTATATTTTCTGTTTATGGCTCGGGAGGTAGTATTGGGGGCAGTGGAGCAGTAAAACGGGAGAAAGTGGGAGATGCAGAAATAGAATATGCAACTACTACCTTTGGCAAAGGGCTTGATTCATCCCCGTATGGAATGATGCTGAAGGTATTGGATACAACTGGTTTGTTAGCAAACGCAGGTAAGAGGGCAGCAAGTATTTATGCAGTTAAAAGCTTTGAATAATGGGAATAGCAGCATTTATAGCAAGTAAATGTGTACAGACCTGTGTCTATTGGGGTTCCCCAGTAGAAGATGGTTATGGTGGTAAAACTTTTGCTGCTCCCATAGAAATACCTTGTCGTTGGGAGGATAAAGAGCAGATCATGGGAACTCAAGTAGGGGGTGAAGTTACTGGTGGAATAGAATTGTCTCGGTCAGTGGTCTTTGTTACTCAGGATTTAGATGAGCAGGGTTATTTATATTTGGGTACATTGGTTGATCTTACTGCGGAAGAGTTGACTAATCCAAAGTTAAAAGAGACAGCTTACATCATCAAACGGTTTGAGAAGACACCTGCATTGGGGTCAACGACTGAGTTTTTACATAAAGCATTTTTAACACCATTTTTAAGATAAAGCAAATGGCATCATCTAGATTATTAAGGAGTGCAAGGTATCACGCAAAGAAGTATCCTAATACTCATGTGAGGGGATTTGAACAAGTTATGAATAATCTTAATGAAGCTATTAAAAGAATGCATTATAAGTCTGAGAGAGGGGCAGTTAATGCAGTGGCTTATATACGCAATGATACAGAGAAGACACCATATATTACTCCTCTTGATTTTGGAAATTTACGAGCAAGCTGGTTTGCAGTATCTAATAGTGGAACTGTCCCAGATCCAATAGGAAAAAGTGGACATTTTAGAGATAATAAGATAAGGAGATTTACTGCAGGACAATTTAAGTCTTGGCATGAGGATGCAATTACTGAAGCAAAAGCATTGGCTGGAATGGATCCAAATAAGAGAAATGTTATATTTGGGTATAGTGCCACTTATGCTATGTGGGTTCATGAGATGTTGGGGAAGCAATTTAAACGACCTGAGTCTGGACCAAAATGGTTTGAAGAATCAATAAATCGTAATCAAAAAAAGATATTACAAATAATTCGAGAAACATCAAAAATACCTGGAACAAGATGAATGCACCATCGGTAGATATACGGGATATGTTAGAGGCAGAAAGTTCACTGGGCTTGGTGTTCGGTGATAATCTGTTTATAGGCAAAGATCCAACAACTCCTCAAAATATGGTTACCATATTTGATACTTATGGACGTCCTCCACAACTTACTTTGGGGGGACAGGAAGAAGGTAATTACTATTATCCATCCATTCAGATAAGAGTCCGCAGTGTTTCTTATCAGTTAGGTTGGAATTTAATATATGACATAATGACATCGTTACATGGCCGGGCACAAGAGACATGGAACGGTACATTATATACCGTTATTTACTGTTCCAGTGGCCCAGCGTTACTGGATTGGGATGATAACGGGCTAGTTCGTTTTATTGTTAATTTTAATTTACAAAGGAGGTAAAACTATGAGTAATGCAATTGCTGGTGTTGGAACAAAATTTTATCGGTGGAGTGGTTCTGCATGGGCAGCTCTAGCCGAAATTAATTCCATCACTGGTCCCAGTATGACCAGAGATTTCATCGACGTAACGTCGTTGGATTCCACTGGTGGATTCCGGGAATTTATTACCGGATTCCGTGATGCAGGTACGGTATCTCTTGCGATGAACTTCACTCACGAAACTTTTTCGATAGTGAAGGCTGATTTCGAGAGTGATACTGCTCAGAGCTATATGATTTGCCTACCGGATGAAGAGGTTACAAGTTTGGAATTTTTGGGTCTTATTACAGAGATACCATTGACAATTCCAACTGATGATAAAATCACTGCTGATGTAACAATCAAGATCAGTGGTACGGTTGACCTTACATCAGGTACGGGAACAAATGGCTAATAAGTAATGTCAAATTCCTAATCAAGGATTTTTTCTTTAATTTTATTAATAATCAAAACAAAATGGAAAAACTTTTAAACAGAGAGAACCTTTTAGCAAAGGAAGAACTCAAGATCGTGAAAGTCGATCTTGGCAAAGATGAATATGTTTATGTTCGTCAGATGACTGGACGTGAAAGAGATAAATTTGAACAATCTCTTATCAAACGCACTCGTGATAGTAAAGGCAAGGTTACTGGGTATGAACAGGCACTGGATGATTTCAGAGCTAAATTAGCGGTATGTTCTGTATGTGATGAGCAGGGTAATTTACTCCTGCAACCAAATGATTACCCTCAACTGAGCCAAATGATGAGTGCAGCGAGACTGGAGAAGATTGTAAATGAATCTCAGAAACTCAATGCAATAACTGAAGAAGATAAGGAGGAACTCATAAAAAACTCCGAAGTCGCCCTTGGCGACAATTCTGCTTCAGGCTCTGTAGAGAGTTAGGTATTATCCATCCTGATTACCTATTGGATCATCTGACATTGGAACAGATACAAGAGTGGGAAGCATACGATGTAATTGATCCAATAGGGAAATGGAGAGACGATGTTGGTTGGGCTTCATTGCAAGCCCAGTTTACAAACTTAATGACTTGGGCACATGGTAAAAGAGCAACAAAACACACAGCACTGGATTTCATGCCTGAGTGGGATCATACTGTTCCAGAAGGGACAACATCTCAATCAGTTGATGATATGAAACGAGTACTTAAAGATATAGCAACGGCACAAAATAAAAAGGAATACATTCCTAAGAAACCACCTAATATTAAGAAAAAATGAACTTAGGCACATTAGTAGCAACTTTAACAGTAGAGACTGCTGGATTAAGAAGAGGCATAATTGATTTTGGTATGCTTGAAAAGAAAATTCTTGCCAGTTCAAATAAAATGGTTCGGCAGTTAGGTACTGTTAATGCAGCAGTAAAAAGACTTGATAAAAATGTCAATCTGATGGCAACAAGTACTGCTATGAGTGTGTGGGAGAAGAAGATGCTTGCAGCTACAAATAAGATGGTTCGACAGTTGGGTAGAGTAACCAATCAAACACGAATGTTGAAGAAGGAATTATTATCACTTCAAGGAGTAGGAAGAGTGACGGGAGTAGGAGTGACGGGAGTAGGAGTGATGGGAGGAGGAGCGATAAGTGCGGGTAAGAACATGCCTGATCCAAATAAACTTGCTAATACTTGGGGGGATAATCTTGGTAGAATGAGTATGAGGTTGAGAAGTTTTGGGTGGTTAGCTACTACAGTATTTACAGCCCCATTAATTATGGGGGCTACTGCTATATCTAAGTTTGGTAGAGATTTTGAAATGGCTATGGCAAAAATAGAGGGATTGGTTGGTATTGCAAAATCACAGACGGAGGCATGGGGAAAGTCTCTTTTAAATATGGCAAAGGCTACTTCTAAAGGTCCACAGGAATTGGCAGATACCTTATATTATGTGGCATCTTCTGGTTTTAAATCTGCCCAAGCTCTTGAAATTACTGAAATGGCTGCAAAGGGAGCAGCCACAGGATTAGGGGAGACTGGGGATGTTGCTAACTTCTTAACCTCAGCAATGAATGCCTATCGTTCATCTGGTTTAACGGCAGCCCGAGCAATGGATGTATTAACAGCATCAGTTAGAGAAGGAAAAGGAGAACCAGCTGAAATGGCAAGAGCACTTGGTACAATATTACCTATCGCTGCTGAATTGGGGGTTTCACTTGATCAAGTAGGTGGTGCATTAGCGTCAATGACATTAATTACATCACAGACTGCCAATGCTGCTACCTACCTGAGAAATGTACTTATGAAATTAATGCATCCATCTGCTGGTACGGAGAAAGCCTTTGCAAGGATGGGTACTTCCACTAAGGAGTTAAATGATATGTTAAGGAGGCAAGGACTAATGCCTACATTGTTACGATTACGAGAATTAACAGATGAATATGGGGAGTCCATGGCAGAAATATTCCCAAATATTAGGGCATTATTGGGGGCATTAAACCTTACTGGTCAGAATTTGATGTACAATAAACAGGTAATGGAAGCGGTTACACAGTCTATGGGAGATTTTGAGAAGGCTTTCTTTATTGCTTCCCAGACTATTGCTTTCAGATGGAATACTGCATTAGTTGGCATGAAAGTTAATTTGATTAAGTTAGGTGTTGTCATTGCTCAACTAATACTTCCCATATTGGAAAAATGGAGTCAGAAGTTACAAAATGTAATTGAGTGGTTCACTAATCTAAACAAAGGAACACAGAGGATGATTGTACAACTGGGTAAATGGCTTGTACTAATTGGTCCAATGGCACTTATTTTTAGTACATTTGGTATGGCTATTGGATTTGTGGCTGATAAATTTAAAAAACTAGCTGGGGGAATGGCTTCTGTAGGGAGGTTTCTTATAACAAATCCATGGCTACTTCTGGCAACAGCAATAGTGGCTGCCACTGTGGCGATTGTAAGACATGTAAGAGCACAAAAGGAATTCAAGGATGTTGTAGGTAATGTGAATAGTCTTGTCGCTGAAGAAATCACCAAATTAACGTATGTATTCAATAGGGCTAAGAAGGCGGCAGAAGGAACTACAGATAGGGCAAATGCAATTCGAGTAATAAATGAACGATATGGGGTATACTTAAAGAATCTACTAACAGAGAAGTCTTCACTGGAAGATATAGAAGAAGTTCAGCGTCAGGTAACAAATGCCATGGTTGCCGCAGCTACGGTAAGAGGAAGTGAACAAGAACTTTCAAGTGTTTATGGTAAGATTTCTAACAAGTTCAGGACTGAGATGGGGGCAATTACTGATGCATTCACTGAGAGGTATGGGGGTGACATGTTAGGGGAATTTGTACAAGACATGTATGATACGGCTGATAAGGTACTTAAGACGGAAGGTGGTAAAATAAAGACTGATCTTTACCTAGTGTCACAAGACACATGGAGGGCTGTACATGATCTGTGGGAGGAATATGTACTAGAAATGTCACGGTCAACTGGAATGTTAAGGTATGATTGGGAAGAGTTTGGAAAGGCATTCTTAAAATTTGCAGCATATAAAGGAATGGCGTCAGGTCCAATAAATATGTTGAATGCTATGATTTCTGCAAATCAGGAGGCTGTTGATTCACAGAAAGAATTGGAAGAATCTATGTCAAGTATTTATGCAAAAATTGACACTCCCGCCATACGGCAAGTATTAATGGATATGGCTGCTATGGATAGGATTTATAATGCGACTAAAGAAGATATGGATGAACAGGGTAAGGAATATGATGTAATAACAGACAAAACTAATTTATATAATGCCGCATTAGTAAAATTAAAAGCACTTGGATTAGAAGAGGCGGGAGAATGGATAAAACATGTAGAAGGTTTGTTGCATTCATTATCAACTGAGACTGGTGATACTGGTAGTAGGGTAGATGAACTTACAAAAATAATGGGTGAGTTCAATAATAAAATGCAAACTCTTAAAGACATAAATGCTGATTCTGCCATGAAGGATCAGTTTGAGGAATATGGAAAGGTATTTGATTTTGTAGGAGAAAAGGCAGATTTACTTTCATCTACCATTACAGAATTAATGGAAAATGGATTTTTCAAAGATGAGTTCACTCAAAAGTTAATTAAGGAATTCAAGGATTTACCAAAAAATATGGGACCAGCTATTATAATATTGGCCAAACTTGGTAGTAAGTTGGAGGCACTTAAGAATCAACGTGAACATATGGAACAGTTTGGAAAGTATGGGGAGACCTTTGATTTTGTAGGTGAAAAGGCTAAATTACTTGAATCCGCTATTACAGAATTAATGGAAAATGGATTCTTTGAAGAAGAATTCGTACAGGGATTAATTGAAGAATTTAAGAATTTACCACCCAGTATACTCTCAGTTATTCAGGTATTGGACAAATTGAGAGAAGCATTAGAGGTAGCACAAGTGAAAGCTAAGTTTGAAGGTCCAAAGTTTGATGTAATTGGTGCAGAAATATCAGCATATGAATCTGCAATAGATGGCATTATTGAGGCAATGAGTAAAATGGAAAATCTGAAAACGGCTACATTCACTATTGAAGTTGAAGGAGTTCAACAGACAATTTCACTTGTAGCCTATTTGAATTTAACATTGCGTGAGTTTTACAATAAACTTGACATGCTTAAAATGGCTCAGCAAACTGCTATTGATCAGGAGATGATAAATCTTTTACAGGCTGAAGCTGATGCCTTTGGTGGGGTGATTGGTAAGGTAAATGTTTTAACCTATGCTCTTGAGGCACAAGAGAAACAACTGAGAAGTATGCTGAAGGCAAATGCAACGAAGAAAGCATTTACTCCAGAGGAAATCCAAAATACTATAAATAATATAAACACCTTAAAATATGCAATAGAGGATTTGAATGCTGCTATTGATATTAAGTATTTGCAGGACATGAATAATCTTTTTGGTAACCTGAGTACCAGTATGGCTTTACTTGATGGGTATATGGCAGTGATGGAAGATCAATTAAAGGCAATGTCTGCCAATGGTATGGAGGCTACTGATGAATTCAGGAATTTAGCCAGTCAACTACAAAAATATAAGAATACCATAATGGTTGTAGAAGAATTTACAGGTGCTATGGATGGTATGATTAGAACATTAATTGAAGGAGGTGATGAAACACAGAGCCTTGGTGAAAAGATGAGTGAGTATTTGTCAGACACCTTAAAAGATATCATAGCTAAACTAATTTCAGCAACCCTTAGATTTGTTATATTTACTAATGTAATAAAGGGATTTAAACTTGAACAGGGTTCATTTGGTAAGTCATTAGCGGATGCATTTGATATAGGAAAGTCAGGATTGAAGTTGATGGACTTTTCTGGTGTACTCAAGACTGGTGGCATTGAAGATTTTACGGATGTTGTAAATAATTTGAAAGATTCTTTAGGGGAACTTAGTAAGATTTTTGATGAAGTTTCCAAAGGGCAGGTTCTAAATACCGGAGTTGTAGAAAAAGGAACAGAAGCATTGAGTTTTGCAGAAGTAGTATATAATGCTCTAACAAAGGCTAAGAAAGGAGAAGCAGTGGCTACGGCTGCGGTAACTGTGGCTGATCAAGTGAGTATTGGAGTTAAGGCTAAAGGGATGGCTGTAGCTGGGACACAGGTGATCGTAGAAAAGGCACTCACTATACAAAAAGAGAAATCAGCATTTGCAACTTTTCTGTTGGCTGGAGCAGAGGCTTTATTAAAAGGAGTAAGAAGTTTAGGACTGGCTGGAATTATTGCTGGGGCACTTTTTGCGGTTGCCGCAATTGCTATGGTTACTATGGCAGTGAGAAAGGCAAAGAAAATGGATAAGGGTGGTATAATTCCACCAGGGTATCCAAATGATACTTATCCAGCATTACTAACATCTGGAGAAGCTGTTATCCCATTAGATCAAATGGAAAAGCAAACATGGAGTTTGGAAGGGGCAGAGGTAAGATTTGAAATTGAAGGAGATCGGTTAGTGGGTATATTAAAGAAACAAATGAAGAAAAAATCAATATACTAATCATGGCAGAGTTATCAGATTATGGACTTAAATACCAGTCGGACTTTTATAATTACTTTGGTAAATTAGTATCAGTAAAGATTTACCGGGTGGATTATGATTTGGGTGTTACCAATCTAAGAACATCTGAAGTGACTATTGAAAGTAGTTATACTGATGATGACACCCCAATTATTGGTAAGGGTGCAAAGATTGTGGTCATAGCTGATACAGAGGAGATGTCTTATTTGGAAGATTTATTGCTTTCTACTGAAAAAGAATTTTATTGTACCATAGAGTATAATTCTCAACCAGTATTTAAAGGGTTCTCCATTTGTGATGTAAATGAACGGCAGTTATTACCATTTGCTCAAGTAACTTTACAATTTACAGATTATTTACATAGGGTAGAGGGACAGTATTCAAAATTATTATTCTCTACAAATGGCGTAGTTCAATTGCATCAACTTGTTAGGGAATTACTTCAGGTCACTAATTTTGATTTCAATCTATTTGTTAATTCTACATTATTTGAAGATTCAATGACAAAAGAGATTGATGATACTTGGTTGGATCAAACGTATGTTCAGAGTTCTATGTTTTTCAGTGATGCCTATACAATTGATAATCTTTATGATGAGATAAATAAAGCCCTTAAATCATTCAGTGCTTTCTTGTACTCTTATAATAATAAATGGGTGCTTGAACGTCAGGAAGATATTACCCGTGATGGTACCTGGGTTACATATGGACAGGAAGTTATTAATGATCTTGCTTCTACAGCACGGCAGTTCGTTAATGATCATTATACTTCTTTATATAATGATGAAAGTGTGGCAGTGTTTAATAGTGGAGTCAGTATAATATTTGGTGGATATTTTAATTTTACGACTCCTACCATTGCAAATGCTACTGGTGATTTGGCTGGAACAGTTAATTCTCCTACTTCAAGTTATACTCCTGGAACGAATGCGATAGATCGAGTATACCCTAATAGTTCTACCGGAGTGCTAAAAATTCTTTGTTCTTATTCTTTAGGGATAATGAGTTCAGCTATTGGTGATCCAGAGCTAACCTGTTCTTCATTTGTAACGAATTGGAGTACACAATTTGCTGCTTCAGGAAATACATTATCTTATAATGAAGATGGGGATGGATGGTATGTTCAAATTGAGAGGGATGGGGCACTTAATACTAATCATCAACATATGACAGGTAGTCTTGATGTAACAATTGCACATATCCAAACTCATACTAATAAAACCGCTAAAGTACAATCCATTACACTCACTGGAGCCTATGGAACAGCTAATATAACAGTGAATGGATCAGGAAATAAATTACTTGGAGTGCCAAGTGAACCTGACCCTGATATAGATACGGTGATAGTATCAGTAACAAATTCATTAAAACAAACACTAAACAAACAGGATGGAGATTGGGAATATGTGGATTGTAGTCAAATGGTTGAATATGATTCAGGATTGCATACCTTAATACTAAATTTGAGAGATCAAAAACTGGATTCTCTTGTAGCCAATAGTTGGCCATCTGCTGATAACATTTATGTTAAATTGGTAAATTGGCCAAATGGAGAAGATATGGAATACAGAACTTGGTATGCTGATGATCATCTTACTGATATAACATCAGGAGAAGATATGTATGATATTGCTCAGTGGGTTCATGCAACGATTAGTGATACTTCTTTTCCGGGAGCAAGATTATGTGGTTGGAGTTATAAATTTGCGGTGTACCCTAATAAGAAACCTGATTCAGCGGAGACTACGCTAACCATAAATTATAGTATGGGAGCAGATAACCTTCCTACTTCTGCCTGTGATTTAGCACTTGACATAGTTATTAAAATTGTTGGGGGCACATATGATGGGGCATTAATGACTGTAGGAGGAAAAATTGGTACTGCAGGTGGTGTTGGTTCGGATGTGTATGGATATGACTCAGATGAAGTGATGATAAATATATTTCCTAAAGACTCATTTTATATTATTGAAGGATATTCCTTCAAATATTGTAGGATTAGTCAATTATTTGATGTTCATCTTGGAGAGCCAAGGAAGTGGGATTTTAATTTGGAAATACCATTGGAAAGTATGCCTGTTCGAGTATATGGTGGTAATACTACATATGCCCCACGCAATGATGGTCTTTGGGCAGTACTGGGTAGTCCTGAATATCAATTGTTCATAATAAACTTTTTACCCCCTCGATGGACTCCAGTACAAAAGTATGATCCTCGTCACGCAGATGTTGCATATGAGTGTATTTGCTTCTCTGAATATTATTTGGGAGATATAGCAGTAACCGTAAACACTGAAGAAATAACCAATAAGATTACATATGTCATAAATAAGGATTTTATAAAGACTCAGGAGATTGATTTGTATTTATTTGATTTGGATAACATGAATTATGGGAATGCTCTTTTGTTAGGTGAAGATGGTATTGATAGGACGAAGTTGTGGTCATCAGAAAATTCTGTTACTTCTGTTCCATTGTATGAAGTACTGGCAAAATGTAAGTTTCGGAAATATGGTAGGACTATTCACCGATTGAAAGGAAAGATACTATCTGATAATATATTTAAACCATTTGCAGTCCTAACGGATGATACTATTATGGATGAATATGGTACAGTAATTTCATTCCTGTTAAATGGATTTACTTGGGACTTGGTAAATGGGACATATGATATAGAAGCAGAGGAGTATTCAGAAGAGAATGTCATAGTGGATGGGGTAGAATATGATGAAGAAGGAGAAATTATATATCCTACTCCTGCTACTCCCATTTGGAGTTCATGCTGGATGGAAACCAGTGGATATAGACACCCAATTCATTTGTCATGGGAACCTGTAGAAGGCGGAATGATTGGTTATAGAGTAGAACAGGAACCATTTTATTTTCCACCAATTCTTGGTACGGGTGGAAGATGGGTTAATGCTTGGCATCAAGTGTGGCATGGGGTCAATACAAATTGTGTAATAGAGCAGAATCCAAGTGCTGATTCTGCACAAACTGTTCATTTTAGAGTATGTGCCTATAATCCTACTGATCAAAGTGCATGGAGTACGTTTAAGAATTATAATTGGACACCATAACATAATGAAGATATGGCAATATACATTTATAAATATTTAGAATATGTTCCGTGGGATGTAACTGGAATTGGAGTTGTCCAGCATACTGCAGGTGGAAAGGTTCTTTCCACTCCACCTACGGACTTATCTAATTATTATACTAAAAATCAATTATCTTCATATCATAGTTCTAGGGTTCACTGGACAAACATTATTTGGGATGGTAAATTAGCGTCATATTTATGTAGTGGAGAAGCCACAGTTACAGGTGTATTAGTTGATACAGCTACAAAATTAGCCAGAGGTTTGATTAATGGGAAAACCACAGTTACAGGTACTGGACGGACATATTGTGATTTCTTAAAAGGAAGTATTAATGGGAGTGGTTCTGTATCAGGTTTTGCTCATCTAAATTATGGGGCAGGAGAAACTTACACATTCCGATATTCTATTGATGATGATTCATCTAATAATGTTAATTTGGTTGGTGATGTATCTGCTCCGGGAAATAGTAAACTATATGGAACGAATAGTTCCGGGGTGCGTGGTTGGTATGATATTCCTACGGCAGGTATTCCCGATGCACATAATGATACCCATGAAAATGGAGGATCGGATGAAATATCAGTGGCTGGATTAAGTGGAGTATTGGCTGATGCTCAAACTCCAGCTACTCACTACCATGACTCTGATTATATTTCAATAGTGGGTACTCCTACGGAAGGTAATTTCCCAACTCTTACAGCAGGGGGTGAATTGGCAAATAGTAGTTACAATGCCTCCAGTTTTCTTTATATTACTTGGGGGTCAAAGTATTCATCCTCAGATGCTGGAACAGTTGGACAACGATCAATTGACGATGATTATATATATATCTGTGTTGCTACGGGTGGGGCTGGAGCAGCAACATGGAAAAAAACAGCATTAATGCAGTCTCCTTAAAAATTTAAAATCATGGCAAAAAGTAAAAACATTCGTAAGAAATTGGAAGATTCCATAGCAGTGGCTAAAAAGATTGAAGAAGAACTCAAACAGGTAGAGCAGGAAGAAAAAGAAATGGTGGAGGATGTGAAGAAGCAAATTGAAACTCTCTGTGAGGAACATGAGTTGATGTGTGGAGTTATACTTACTCCATCTGACATTGTTAAGATTGTGGAATTGGCATTACAAACAAAGGAAAACATATCAATACCGTTTAATCTATACCCTAAATAATTAAAAACTAAAAATTATGGCACAGTATGATGTTTTATTAATCCAAAATGTACATGCTACTTTGACAGAATGGTCAGAGAAGATTGTGCATTTAAACAAAGGTGATTTGTTATCGGCTGCTACAGATCACACCCCTACTGTTCTATCGGCAGGAACAGATGGGTATATGCTCGTAAGGAGTGATGCCGCTGCAACTGGTCTTGCTTGGCAGGTTATTGCTGGTGGGCATACTCAGAATACAGACACTGGCACTACCGAAACGATATTTCATTTGGATAGTGATACGTTTGCAATTGAACTTACAGCGGCATCAGCTTCCAAGTTTGATGTTAAGGTTAGTGGTGGTGCTACGTATGCTGATATACAGGCAAAAGATGCCACATTTAATGCTCTTACTCTGGATGATCTCAAAGCGGCAGGAACTGGATCAACTGCTGATCTTTGGAGTGAAGTAACCACTGGTTCAATAGCTATTGGAGCAGGACTTACTACTGGAACCTTGAATATTGCTGCGGCAGGAACTGGGGCAACTCCCATAAATATTGGGCATACGAATGCTACTATAACACTTGTTGGTGTATTGGATATACCAATCATATCAGCAGTAGCATTAGGTACAAATGGAAGTGGGGTTATTGCAGCAGCATCCACAACTGGATCAGGCACAACCTTGGTATTAGGAACAACTCCAACATTTACAACTTCTGTAATTGGTGGAGCTTCATTTGATGTATTTGATACCACTTCAACTACCATTAATGCCTTTGGAGCAGCTACTACATTGGCTATTGGATATGATGGTACGGGAGCAAGTACAACAAACTTTATTACTGGGGCAATTACAACTGGCTTAACAAAAACCATTAATATTGGTACAGCTGGAGCAACAGGATCAACTACAAATGTTAATATTGCTACGGCTGGTGCGGGTACGGCAGCGATGAATGTTAATCTTGGTAGTGCTTCAGGCGGTACGGTCACGGTAAATAAGGATTTGGTTGTTACGGGTGATCTTACAGTTAATGGTACCACAACAACTATCAATGCCACTACCTTAACCGTAGATGATAAGAATATAGAAATAGGGAGTGTTGCTGTTCCATCTGATACTACAGCCGATGGTGGTGGTATTACCTTGAAAGGAGCTACTGATAAAACCATCCTCTGGGACAATGCCAATGATAATTGGTCATTCAATCAGAGTGTAAATCTTAGTTCTGGGCTTGTTTATAAGATTAATAATGCAGAAGTTCTTTCCGCTACTCAGGTACTGGGAATTACATTGGGAACGATGGCATCGGCAACGGCAACGGATTATGTTACAAAAGCCTTGTATGATGCATACACAGTTCTTTATGCGGACACTGATAATACTCCAGCTGCCCTGACCGTAGCGGCAGGATCAGTCGTAGGACGTATTGCTGGTGGAATTGTAGCGGTGGATGCAGATACTCAATTAATGCCTATGATGTGGAGAACTGATACCGCTCCCACTACTCCAACGAGTACGGGTGTAGCTGGTCAGATATATGAAAATGATCATTATCTATACATCTGTACCGCTACTAATACATGGAAACGTTGTGCATTAGCGACTAACTGGACTTAAAATATATGGCACAGTATGATTTATTATTGGAACAAAATGTACATGCTACTCTGGTGGAGTATTCGGAGAAATTTGTTCACCTGAGTAAAGGTGATCTACTTTCAGCTGATACAAGTCATATTCCTACTGTACTTGCTGCAGGTACTGATGGATATTATTTGAAAAGGGACGATGCTGCTGCTACAGGATTAGCTTGGGTTGTAGCACCAGGGGGGTGTGCTCTCTCTGGTAGTACAGATAATACCATCTGTACTGTAACTGGTGCCAATGCCATTCAGGGAGAAGCTAACCTGACTTGGAATATTAGTAATATATTAGGAATAGCTGGGGATGTAACTTTTGGGTCGGGAGCCGCTCGTACAATCAAAATAGCTGATGGTACTTCCTCTGCTTATGATTTGTATATTAGAGGTCAAGCAACGACAACGGTTAGTGCCGGTGATATTATAATAATGGGAGGTGCTATTAGTTCCGCTTCTTATAATGCTGGTGATATTTATATCAGTGGTGGTATCAATTCGAGTTCTGCTATGGGAGGTGCAATTTTTATTGAAGGTGGTCCAGGAGGAACAGGGGGAAGCGTTTATATAGAGGCTGGAGATGGATCATCTACAGATGGTGATATTTACATAGGGCAAACTCATACAGCATCTATCAGATTGTTAAATAGTGCTCTTAGTAATGCGGATGCTCTTGATGGTGAAATATTATTTTGTGATGCCTCTGATAGTTATAAAATTAAAAGAGCTGATAATGTAGTAATTGGAGCATCTACAAGTACATATCTTGCATTTTGGGATGGTACGAATTCGATTACTGGTAATGCCGCATTAACATATAATACATCAACTTATAGACTATATAATAATCAGTCCTATAATGGTGATGTGAATATTCAGGCACATAATTCCGATGAGTCCGGAGTAGCAGCCAGAGCGACCCTTGTTGCCAGTGCAACAAATGGACCATATGTATATCTGATGGCATTTGGTACAGGATATACTGGTACTCAATTTGGTATCACAGCATCAGAATTGGCATTATTGTACACTGGTACAGGTTCAAGTGCTATGTGTGTTGGTTATAATACTACTTCTGGTACATTATATCTGGCTTGTGGAACATTATCAACAGCAACGGCAGTAAATAGGATTGGATTAGATTATGGTGGGTATGTTGGTGTAGGTGTGAATCCAAGCACATCCTATAAATTTCAGGTTTATTTGAATGAGGCAAGTAAATATGTTGGGTTTTTTGATCAGGATTCATCAACAGGACATGGAGTAAGAATTGATATTGATGCAACAAGTGGATCATATTATTTCTTAAATTGCTATGCTGCTTCATCAAGTGTTGCATATCTGACAGCAGATGGGAAGTGGACAGCAGCAGATTATATATTAAGTTCTGATGCAAGATTAAAAAAGAATATCAAGCCAATAGAGAACGGATTGGAAATGGCTTTAGCATTAAATCCAGTTACTTTTGATTGGAGAGATTGTAGGGATGAATATAATCATGTAGGATTCATAGCACAAGATGTGAGAGAGGTCAGAGAAGAATTAGCACCTAATGATGGGGTATCATATAGTAGGATCACAGCAATTAATAATGCGGCAATACATGAGTTGAACAAGAAAATAAATGAATTAGAACTTACAATAAAAGAATTAAAAAATGGCAGGAGTTCCTGATACAACGACTTTTAAATTGACTGATGTAACTGCGGTTGTAGTGCCATCATCAAACAATCTTGTGGAATGTTTTGCAGATGCAGTAGCAGGGTATTTTGATCCTACTTATGCAGGTTCAAAAGATAGACTTTTAAATTTTAGGAATTATGCAAATGAGGTTCCATTTGATATTGTTTTTGATTCATCAATAGATAATGGCCATGTTTATTATAACAGTACTAATTGGACAACCTGTAGAACTGCAGGAACAGGGACTACAGCATATACCACTGGAGCTTTTGAGTGTTATGTACAGTGGAGTAGTCCTAAGTATTATATATATAGAACATTTCTGAGATTTGATTTGACTTCAATACCATCTGGAGCTACTTGTCTTTCTGCTTCTCTTGAATTTAATATCTCAGCATCCTATGGTTCTTCATACCCCAATTTCATAGGAGTAGTTGGAACCCATGGAACCACATTAACAACTGCAGATTATGATGCGTATACGGTGGCAAGTGTTTTATTTGGTACATGGAGCACTTCTCCTCCAGAAGACCCAGAATTATATGCCTACGCTATTATAGCAGATACGGCAGGACAAAGATCAGCAATAGCAACATATTTTGGAAGTTATTTATATGTTGCACTTTTAAATTCTTATTATGATATAGGAGGTAGTACCCCTACGGATAAAGAAGGACATCAAATAGTGAGATCAGGAGAATTGGCAGGACCAAGTGTTTATATAACATATGGAGTATAAGTTACTTAACCAAAGTTAAATTTAAACAAAATGAAAATTAAAACTTTAAACAATGTCATCCTAAACACGGATGAACAACCAATCCCAAATAGTTCAGGGAAATCCCTGGCATTAAGGGATGTGATTGCCAACTCTATTCTTGCCCCAATGGAAGGGGATGATGAAAAGAAGAAATTTGATCGGTGGGAAATTTATAAGAAGTTGAGGAGTGCTGGGGGTGAAGTAAGCCTGACTGCTGAAGAAATTTCCATAATTAAAAAGGCTATTGGTAAACTTCAACCACCGTTGATTCTTGGACAGTGCTTTGATCTTTTGGAAGGGGCTGAAGCAGAAATGACAATTGAAAGGAGTGATCATAAAAAGAAATAAACTTTTAAATCTCAATTACAATGGACAAAGAAACAGTTAGTACCATCATCAAACTGAATGAAGAGCAAACCCGACAGTTTGAAATCTTACTTAAAGAACGTGAGGTAAATCATGGTCTGAGGATCAAAGGAGTCCAGAAAAGTATAGAAGCTGGATTGGAAGCAGTCGCTTTAGAACTACAGAAGCGAAATGGTACAATCAATAAAATACAGGAAGAATTGTGTGAAGTGAAAGATCACACAAGTTGGTGGAGGTTCTTTCAACGCAATCCCAAAGTGACAGCTACAATCTTTATCCTGACATTTGCAGGTGTATTAGTGCTGTTTGGGATTAAAGTTCCTGAGGATGGGATTGGTGTTTCTTTGTTTCAACATTTACTGGAAAAAATATTTTAGATGTCTAAACTTTAAATTTTATTAGTTATGAAAGGTTCAAAATTTTTCTCATTAGACTGGAAAGACTTTTTCAAAGGTCTTGTCGTTGCTGTGTTTTCTGCTTTCATTACATTTTTGTATGAAGCAATTCAGGCAGGAGAGTTCTGGAATTTGGAAACTCTGAAGAAAGGTGGACTGGTTGCTGTGGCAGCCTTGTTAGCCTACCTATTGAAAAACCTGTTGACCAACTCTACGGGGGAACCACTTGCTGGGGAGAAATAATATGAAAAATGTGCTTATTGGAGTTGGTATTGTTGTCGCTCTGATACTTCTCTTTTTATGTTTTCGATATGGAAAGAAGGTTGGTACCAGGGAGGTTGCCGAACTCATCTGGGCGATAGATAGCATAAATGCCCTACCACCAGATACATTTGTAGTAAGGGACACTATCAAACCTGATCCTGAAATCAGGTGGCGACAGGGAGAGCCAATACTTATTCCTACACCAGTAGATACCTTTGGAATGAATCATTATAAGGATAGCCTCATTAATGATGAACTGGTTATATATGTAAATGATACAATCAAAGGGATCATTCTGAGTAGGGATATAGGATATAAATTGTTTGTACCACGAATCATAACAGAAAGGACTACGGTGATTGAGCAGGTGCCTATTATTGTTGACAATCCAGTAGATTCAGATGGTGTTCTGATCGGTGGAGGGCTTGGTGCAGGAACCGGATTTGGTTGGACTGCAGGAGCCGGATACAAATATCAGAGAAATATTTTTGGAGTTGATTATATGAGATTTCAGGAACAGAACTACTGGTTGTTGACATACAAATACTTAATATTCAAAACGAAATAGGTTTTTTTCATGGTGATTAGGTTTAGTTTAACCCCCGGTTACGAGTTGACTGGGGGTTTTTTATGAAAGAATGTTCCCAAGCCTTTTACATCCACATACTTCCAACTGTATCCTTTACAAGTTTTTCTTTTACCAATAATTGCTTGATGTATATGACTTGTATCTCCATCTACATCACGGGCGGCAGCAGTCATCGTAGGGTAAATTTTTACTATATGTCCATGCCTACCTACACTTGCCACACTCTTACAATTACCATGATGAGTGGCACTCCTTCCAATATCAAATCCAATACCAATAGCCATACATATTCTCATGTGGATAAAAGCATAACATTGATGAGTGGGTAATCTAAACTCATGAATTATTTCTTCAGTTAAATGCTTGGCAGCCTTATCGTATTCCATTGTTAATGTACTTTAGATTTACCTTTGTGAATACTTACTTCAAAAGTCTTATCAGCATAATTAGCCAACACTGGTTCATGGGTAACTATAATAAATTGCAATCCTAACTTAACAGACAACTCTTTGATCATCTGAGAAGCTCTCTCTTGCATGTCTGCCGATAGGAAACGCAGTGGTTCGTCCAGTATTATAACGTTGCGACTACGGGGCTGATTCATGCTCCATGAAGCTATTCTCAGGGCAAAGGCTGCTACATCTACAGCACCACCACCAGAGGCATCCAGTGGATCCACCTTCTCCCCGCTACGCACAAAATAAAGGTCACACTCCGTTTTATTTCTTCTTTGGATAAATTCTACAGCCAAGCCATAAGGATCGTTAAAAACGGCTTCTAAAGCCATAGAAGTGATGTCCGCGATGTGATACTGAAGTTGCTGTTGTGTCTTTATGCCTACTTCCCGTATAATCTCCCTTGCCTGTTCATACCTGCGTAGACGGCGTTTACAATCCGTTACATCCACTTGTAGGGCACTCAGGGTGCTATCTATCTGAGCACGTTGTCCCTTTTGATGTTCCAGGGTGTATCTGAGTTGTTGTGTTCTGTTCATATTTCTTTAGTTAAAGCTCCACTTCCAACGAACGCTAAACTACAGGCATGTTGTTGATCTTCTGCTGAGTATGATAAAGAGGCTTCTGTTAAATAAACATCTCCAACAAATTCAATTTTATCATATACAAATACAGCTTTCAACTTCCCTCCTCTACTCAAAGCATCAGTAAAAACCATATACTCCATTTCTCCAGTACTATTTATTTTGGGTACTTCTATATACCAACGTTTCCATCCTTCAACAAATTCTTCTTCTTCTGGAAGAAGATATAAGTCCCTCTCTAAATTCACAGCAAAATCATAAGAATACCCTAACAACCGATCATTTCCATCATATATAAAAAGACATTTGTTTGGGAAATTAAACAAATCTTCTGGTTTTACTTCAACTGGTGGTTTTGCAATTGGTGGTGGTGGAACTTCCTCAATGGCTCTCATCACTGGTTCAGGAACCAGTGCTACAACGGTAGCTCCGAAAAGGGTGCGGAAAAAATCACGCCTGTTTACCTGCATAGTACACCTCCAGTTCTTCTAAACCAGTTTCAATCTTTTCATTCAAGGTTTTTATTTCCTTGTCCATTTTCTCCATTAGCTTTTCAGCTTCCTCTATGGAGGAGCATTTCCAATCATCCTTGAG
>Ga0315293_10000228_pt1 | contig 49142 bp, 52 predicted proteins | sample YL17G13_20_MG_FD_203071 | JGI IMG/M metagenome (GOLD analysis project Ga0315293, IMG submission 203071) | Sediment microbial communities from Yellowstone Lake, YNP, Wyoming, USA - YL17G13_20 | ecosystem: Environmental > Aquatic > Freshwater > Lake > Sediment | place: USA: Wyoming | collected... | reverse complement strand
CACTAACTAACTCAACCGATATAAATGTTATTTTTAAAAAAATAAATGAGGATATTAATACAAACTCCGCTAAGTATAAACTTGAAAAGATACCTGATAGAACCGCTTGTCAAATTGCCTTTGTAAAAATAAGACCTCAATTTACAAATAAAAAAATTATTATAACAGATTCAAAAAATAATTTAATTTATTTATTTGATGAAAATTCTAATTTTGTTGCAAAAGATCCATTATTAAGTGGTAGATCAAGACAAAAGAAAGACCTAAAAGATATTGCTGATATGACATTTGATGAACAAAAGGAATATCTTAAAAAAACTCTAAAAAGAGAACCAACAGATCAAGAAGTAATGAATTTGACATCATTTTTAAATCCTGCAGTTTATAAGACAGGAAATTCTTTGACCGACACAAACTATGCTGGAAGTGGGACAAATATAAATTATTTAACAAAATTTTCGGACGGTAAATTGGTTGGACCAGCAATACATGGAGTTAAACGTACACCCGAAAGAATAAATGCGTTAAAAAATGCATCATCACAAATAGGGTCAAACTCAGAAACACCAAATGTTAGTAGTAAATATTTACAAAATGTTGATTCAAACGGATTAGAGTTATCTTCTGGTTGTTTAAATGTTAACGAATCATTTATAAACAAATATTCTTTAACAATTGAAAATTCGTTTTTATTTAATATTTCTGAAGATAAAGAAAATTATTATGTAAATAATTTTAACCCATTAATAACAGATCCAACAAAATGTTATTCACCACAAAGTGTGGGTGGCGTTAATGCTGATAATGTTGCGTAGTATGGTTAGTTTCTAACTCAGATTTTTTAATAGAATAAGTTGTAATTAATTTCATATACTTTTTGTAAAAAAATGATTATATTTATATAATATAAACAACTATTTATTATTATGAATTTAAAAGAAATTGTTAGAAAAGAACTTTTATCTGAACAGGGTAAAAAATCAGATGTAATTAGTAAACTTATTAGAGATATTATAATTGTTTTTAAAAATGAAGAAGAGGGAGAATTTTTCTTACCTGAATATTTTAAGGAAAGACAAGAAATGTTATATGACTTTATGACCATGGGTGAATCATTTACAATTGAGTTAACCATTGAAATAAATGATGAGATTGACACGTTTAAAGTAAATGGCGAATCATATTATACTGAGGGGACAATAGTGGTTAAGATAGAATATAACCAAAAAAATAAAACCAAAATAATATACGATTTAATTGGTGAATTAAACGAGTTAGTTGCTCACGAATTGAGACATATAGATCAAAATATTACAGGAACATTTGTATCAAGATCATATAGGGGTAAAGACAATGTAAAGTATTATACTCAACCAAAAGAATTAGATGCTCAGGTATTTGGATTTAAAAGATTATCAGAATTAACAAGGCGACCATTTGAAGAGGTTGCAATAAATTGGTTTGAAACTCACCGTGATATACATCAATTAGATGATAAGGGAATAAAAAAAGTTTTGAATAAATTATTTAAATTTGAAAAGTATGGCGAAATTACCAATTGAAAAGAAGAAATTATTTGAAAGTAGAGTTAATCTCATAAAACAAATAGTAATGGAAAGATCAATATTTAAAAATGATAGATCTAACGTTATATGGAGTGAAATTGATGCAGATTTTACTGTTGATGGTTCTGTATTAGAATTAGTTTTATATGTTAAATTTAACGATCAAGATTGTGGTGATTGTTCTTTTGAACCAGAAGAACTATTTAGTACAATAACAAGACATTTGGATAGTATTTATAAATCTTTGAAGGGTATCGGATTTGATTCAGACTTAAAAATAATTAAAGGAAATTCTCTTCGTGGTGTAAATATTGAACATATAAAATATGGTTTTGGTGAGATCTCATTTGAATTTGGTATTTATATTGATCCAGATTAAATTAAGATCTAAATCTCTCAACTATTTTAATAACCAATTCTTTCACAAAAATGGCTGATGCGGTAACGATACCGTAATTCATTATTCTTTCAACCATCATATTTACATCAACATTTTTTCCAGTATCCTGAACTAATGAATATATTTCGGGTAATAAAGGAATTAAGAAGGTATATGCCATCATATTACCAATTGATGAGATTGTTACCCCCAAGCTTTCAATAAAATTTAAAAATTTATTTTTTAATACATCAGCAATAGATAACGCATCATCAAACTCACTAATCAATTTTCTTTCTTCTATTTTATCTAAAACTTTTATTAATTTTTCTTTATTTTCATTGTAGTAAGTTAAAATAATTCCTGTACTTATTAGAGCGATATCCGCATCTGTTAATGATGGAGACTTATCTTCCATATATCTCGCTATTGGACCCATAAAACCTCCGATTGTAGATCCCCAAGTTAAAAGAAATTTTAGATCTAGACCGGTTTGATTTTTTGTTGAATTTAAGACATTTTTGGTAAAAATTTTCATGTCTTTTAATTTAGTATTAATACCTAATCCAATATTTTCTGATAATATAATACTTTTTTGTGATTCTGTAATAACAATCTTCATAACAAATAAATATATCGTTATATTTATTTATATAATAAAATAATATGGAAAGACAAAAGTTAATAAAAAATGCTCCCCTTGAGGTTGGTGATACTGTTATATGCATTAAAATGAAAGACGATTATGGTGTTCCTGGCGGAATAAAAGGATTAGTAAAAAGTGTTACAAATGTTTTTGGTGACAATCAATATAATGTAAATTGGCAAAATGGGTCATCTTTATCTTTAATTGATGGGGTTGATACTTGGATGAAAGTTAATAATGAACCAATTGAAGAAGGGGTATCAATATCAAAAAAAAAGTTTTTAGAGGAATCTACAAGATCTGTTCCCCAAGAATTTGTTAAGTATTCAAGGTTATATAAAATAGGGGTTATTAAAAAGTTTTTAGATTTATTAAGAGATTCCAGTGTGGTAAATATGTTAAGTGCCGCACAATACTTATATATGGGAAAAAAAAGAATAGAACATGAACACCATTATGATGAAATGGATGATGATAAAAATGAGGCCTTTCAGGATCTTTTAGAAATTGCGGATGATGTAAGACAAGAAATAATTAATGGGGCAATGAAACATTATTTACAAAAGAAAAATAATACCAAAAATGGGGATAATTATGAAGATAATGATGACGCATATTTTAAAGGTATTGAAAGATACATTCGTCAAGACTCATCAAATCTTTTAAGAGTTTGGATGGACATGAAGGGTGGAAGTAAAATGATGAGATAAACAAACTATTTATAATAAAACAAAACTATGGCACAATATTTTTTTAAGATGACAAATGAGGAGAAAAACAATATCCTTAACCAACATAAAACAATTTATGATGGATATGTTACAGAATATGGACAACAAACTAATAAACAACCCTTATATGTTCAGGACTATGCAAACGATAAAGTTGGTTTGGTGGTTTCTAATAAAGGAGTTGTAAAACCATATACCAATATGGGAATTAATGAATCTCACTCAGGTTTAGATATGATTGGTGATAATTCAGAACATTTAAAAAATGGGACTGTTGATTTAGACGATTATGGGTTCAATTCTGATAATGAAGAATATCCATCACCAAATGAAGAAGAATTTGATTATATCTCATTAGGTAATACTAACGATGATGATTATGATGATTATGCCGATGAAGATTATGACGATAAGTTTGATAAAGAATCTCAAGAAATTAAAAGAATAGAAAGAGAATTAGGTAATATTAACGATGATGATGATGATAGTGTAGATGATTATAAAAACCGAAGTATGTATAATCCATACTATGGTGATGAAGAAGAAGACGAATTAGAAGAAGGTTTTGATGATTTTAATATTATGGATTTAAGGGGTGGTGTGGATTATAGTGAAAAAGAATTTCCTAAATCAAACAAATATAAGGTCAATATGTCTGACATTAATCGTGGGGATACTGTTGATAATATTGGTGATGATAATTTTAATAATCTTGATTTTGATTTTGAAGAGGTTGATGAGGATGTACTTCCAGAATTTATGGAAAAATTACACGAATCAATAGATATGTTTCGAAGATTTAAAAAATATAATTAAAATATTCATTTATTATCATATTTACTTAAAATTAGTGAACTATGGAAATAAAAGAAATTATCTCGTATTACATTCATGAAAAGGCGAGAACACTTGAGGTATCATTTACCTTAATGTCAGACAGTGAGGATGAGGTTAGAAATGACATCATTAGTATATCAGAAGCCGAAGATTTCGGTTATAAATTAATACAAGATGATTTTGAGATATTTGAGGAAGAGGATTTTGAGTTTGAGGATGATGAATTTGAATCTATTGACGAAGAAACCTTAATATCATATTTAAATGAATATTACATTGTTAACTCCAATAAATTACCAAAACCAGAATTATTTTAAGTTGATCCATTATGGACCAACTCTTGTCATATAGTATGTTAATGAAACATGGGGTCCAGCATTTCCATATGTCCATTGACCCGTGGTTCTTACAACTAAACTTTCTAATCCATCATCAATTATTTTCCATCTTCTGTTGGTTCCGTCACAATCAAAATCTAAATAACCAAGATCATATATACTATATGGTCCATGAACATAATAGAAATATTCTTTTGTCCAAGTTTTAGATCCATCTTGATTTGGGATTGGTTTAAATCTAATCGTACTATAATCCATATGTAATGATGTAAACCCTATTATTATTGTATCTAACACATCAATTTCAGATGGATTAACATACATTCCGTCTAAGATTACATCAAATTGTAATGTATCGGTATTATCGGTTTTTTCATACGTTATTTTATCTATGCGATATTCACCACTTAGACTTAATAATTTTGGTTGGGAGTACTTAAAACAAGAACTCAGAATAAAAATAACGGAAAATAAACAAAAAACAGTTTTCATAATAAATTTTTTAGTTAATATATATCTACAAAGATAATTCTTTTTTTTTAATATACAACTATTTATATAAAAATATGAAAAATAATTTAAATGATATATTATTTTTAATGGATGAGTTTACTTTTTCACATAACAGTGAATTGGGTGAACAGGATTCTGAACCGGCACCTTCTAGCGGTGGTGGCGGTGGAGGAGGATACCCAACAGTAACAAAATGGGAAACAGGACTCACCAGAAGTGTTGCAAATACAATTGACTCTAAAGTTACTTGGAAGTCATTAAATAAACTCGCTAGAGGAAAGGCAAACACGTTACTATGAATAATGCGGAAGACATATTAAAAAAAATACTTCTTAATATGAGGTATGATGCAAGTAAAACTTTAAAAGAAAATAGAGAAATTATATTTGAAGATTCAAACAAGTCGTGGGTAGATGTTAATAATAATCCAATATCTTTTAATGGAACGGTTTTAAAAACCGCAAAAGCACAATTAAAGGATTTTGAAACTGATTACAATGTAACAGGAAATAAAATTGCTAAAGATATTAGGATTGGTTGTTTCAGATCAATAGGTGATTCTCATTTTGAAAACACGGGTACTGTGGGTTGGGGGTATGATTGGATAAGTGAGTCGTTAAAAAATTCTGAAAAAATAAATATCACACGTAGACAACCCACACCAGAAAAACAAAGATGGGAAAATGATAGGGATAGTTTGAATAATAATAACGATTATTCTGTAGGTGTTGAGTATAAGTCAACCATTCCAGGATGGACTCGAAACAAAAATGGGCAAGTATTTTACAATGATGAATCACATGATGATTACACAAAAGTAATAAGAACGTGTATTAAAAATTCTATAACATATCTTTATAAAGAATTACCTGGAAACATGCCCGGAAAAATTAAAAGTAATGATAAAATATATTCTACTTCAATTTATTGTTATGGCGGGACATGTTTTGATTATTCCTTTTATAAAAGTTACAGTGTAGGATATTATGATGGTAATAATGAAAAGTTAGATATAGATCAAATTCAACAATTACCACAAGTTAATGTTTTTGCATACAAGAATCCCACTATTAATACTAAAACAATAGGAAATGAAGATAAAACCACAACATATTCTTCTGACAAATTGTTTGACTATAAAAAAGAAGGGGATAGATATTATTTTAAAGGAAAAGACAGCACTGAAATGGCAATAAAATACCCTACTTGGAAACAAGCCGAAGGTTCGGGGTTGGAGTCAATAAAGAAAAAAATTGTTTTTACCGGTGTAAAGGATGGGTTAGACAATAACGGTGAGATTAATGGTATAGGCGATGAAATCAACATATTTGACGATGAAGTTTTTATTTTACCGTTAAATGGAAATGGGGATAATTAAAAGAAATATGGAAAAAAATATATTATTAGAATTAAAAAGAATTAAAGAAATTATGGGAGTATCAAATAATTTCTTTATTTCAGAGTCGATGGCTGGTCAGGAACAAAACCAGGCAAAATGGTATGCAGAAGATAGATCTAAGATGGGTATTACGGCATCAAAACCAACTTTTAACATTGGGAAAGGTACTGAGTATCCTTTTATTTTTGAGTTTGGTGATGATAAGCTAGATATTATTAAACTTGTGGAGGGTAGTAAAGTTTTTGTTATAGGTCCTAATACCACTTCTTCTACCATAATAAATGGAGTTGAGACAGGAACCGTAATTAATGCCAAAAATGAATCAATTACAAATCAAGAATATATTCTTAGAGATGTGACAAACAAAAAAAATGGTAAAAAAATTACAAAACAATTATGTTTACCAACAAAAGAGTTTTGGCAATTGTCGTCAATTCAAGGAAAGGTATATAAATTTGCGGTAAAAACTGAGAGTAAGGGAGGTATGGGTTTTGGAACGTCTGGACTTGAAACATTTAGTAAAGAATTTTCATTGTTATTAAAATTGAAAAAAACGGTAGCAGATGATAACATTACCGTATCCACACCAAAAAAACAAACCGCTGTTGAAGCATCTATCAAATGTTTAGGGGGAGATAACGGGTGGTCATTTGATATTACAGCTCCTTTATTTTTTGATACAGAAACATTAAAAGGTTACAACCCAGCAGATTTGAGTAATTTTGACGATAGGTCTGAATTTGAGACTTGGTATGATAATTACGGAGGATGGTTACAAGTAGGTATCGGAGTTGCAGCGGCACTAACAGGTGCCGGTTTAGCCGCAATTCTTTTAGAGGCCACTGCGGGTTCAACAGGAGCTTTTTTTGCTTTTATGTCAGCCAATTATATGGGAGGAAGTACCACTGTGGCATCTGTTATATTACAGGCCGTATGTGAAGGTGTAATGATGGCTCCACTTATTAAATGGCAAATTAGTGATGGTAGAACAAGTGATGCGACGTTAGACATATTGTTTTGTTTGATTCCATTTATTAGTGAAACAAAAGCTGTTTCAGGATTGATATCAGGTAGATACGGTAAAGAAACGGCAAAAAATTTATCAGACAAAATAAGGGTAGCGGGGTTAAAACAAATATTTGATAATGTAAAAGCCGGAATTCCTGGTGCTTCTGAAGATTATTTTAAATTTATAAATAATTTAAGTGGGACTGAGTTTGCAATGTTTAATGAAGGAATGAAAATGTTTGCAACTCAAGAAGGTTGTGACGCATTTCTTCTTGGATTTGAAGAATTGGTTAAGTCAGGTGGGGAATTCGCAAAAGAATGGTCTGAGGCACAAGTAAAACAGTCCACAGAGAAGTTCATCGGAAAGACAGCAGCTTTATTTGGTGAAAAGGCTGGAGTAAAAACTGTTGAGTTTCAGAAAATATGGGCCAAAACAGTGAATCCGTTTACAAGCCGTTACGTTATACCTGGACAAATTTTTAGAATGGGAGCACCATTAATGGTTATAGCTATTACTTTTAAATCATTATTTCGTACTCTGTTAGAACCAGATGAACAAATATCTTTTACAAATAACGTAACCGCTTTTACAGAAAATAATACAGGGTATATTAATGATTTATCGAGTATAGATCCCTATCTAACTGAATCCGCGATTCAACTAACTATGGATAAGATAGTAGACGATCCCATACTCATAAAGAAATTTGCTAATGATCCAGAATTTTGGAAAACAGAAGAAATGAAAGGAATTTATGATCAAGCACAAAAAGAAGTTATTGAGGCGAAGGCCGAAGAAATTAAATCCTTACTAAAAACACCAAATGGTCAAAAGTTTGTTAATGCACTTCAAAAATTTAATTTAAAAAATTCGTTTATTAAAGTTTGTGAAGAAAAACCAAAACTAATTGGTATAACAATTACAAAGATCGAAGTTTCGACGGATTTAAAAACCGCAACGGGAACATGTAAAGACAATAAAGGAAATGAACATAAATTTGAGTTTAAAGATGTTTCGGGAACCCTTCAATTTTTTATTGATGGAAGTATGGTTCCTGAAACAGATTTTACAAATGAAAAAATTTGGGGGAAGGAAACAATTCAATCTAATTCTCCATCCCAAAATACTAAAGTTTACAATAAAAACGGTGAAATTTGGAAAGATGGGACTTTTAAAAATGGTGAGATTTGGGATGGTAAAGTTTATGAATATGATGAAGATGGTATTTTACAACGAATTTTGGTTTATAAAGAGGGAAAATACTATTCAGATGGACAATTGTAATCCCTTATTAACCCAAAAACGGAGATCGAAAAAAATAAATAATTTTATATATTTAACTTTTTTGATAAAAGGTATATTTATAGATTATAGATAAATAAAAAATAAAAAATAATAAATATGAAAAAAGAATTAAACATAATTTCAGAAATTTTTAGAATGAGAGAAATTATGGGCGTTGGTACTTTATCTTACTCTTCAAAAAAATACATACAAGAACAAACTAACGATATGTCCAAATATTTGTTAACTGAAGCTACAGTTCAACCAGACCCTGCCGCCATGGCTAGATTATTTAAAGTTTTGGGAATGGATGATGCTACCGCAGTTATTTTTGGTAGATCAATTGCCGATAATTGGGATGCAGGAGCAAAAGGATTTATAGAATTATTAGAAAAAAATGGACTTGACGATATTACAAAACTTCAGGGAAAAATTGCAGCAATTAGAGGTATAGATGTTTCCACAGTAACAAAAGAAATGGTCGATGATGCGATGGCTAAGTTTTTTAAAAATAATACAGATCTTGCAGAAGAAATTCTCAAAAGTAATTCTGACTTTGTAAAAAACTCATTGGCAGGAAAATCTTTTGCGGATATTCTTAGAACAGTAGATGCACAGTTAGGTCAGGGCATTGACGATTTTGTTAGAAATACTGATATTACATCAGCAAATGCCGGTACTTTAAAAGGAGACCTACTTAATATAAGCAACATGTTTAAAAACTCAGGTTTAGACATGAATGACGCAACAAATAAAGAGTTTGCAGATTTATTAGATGATTATAGATACGCTGCCGAGGCATTAGATGGATCATCCACAAAAATAAAAGAACCTACACCCGATGCTGTGTTTATTCCAAAGGAGGAAATGGGAAACCAAAAAACCATAAAACAACAGCAGGATCTTGATGATGCGGCTGCAGAACAAAAAAGAATAGATGATGAAGCCAGTCAAAGGAGTGCAAATGAAGCTGCCGATTCACAAAGATTACAAAACATAAAAGATGAACGTTTGGGTGATGTAATACCTACTTTAAAAAGTGATGTAAATTATAAGGAAGCATTTTCTTTTATTACGAGAGTACTGTCTTATTTCAAACTTGGGTCGGCGGCCGATTTTCTTGCAAAAGCTGAACGACAATTTTCAAATATGTCTATAAACGATTTAATGAATTTTCAAACTAGTACGACGTATAAAAATTTAACGGATGAATTAAAAATTAAAGCAGAAGGTAGAAATGCTAAAGTAGGTAAATCCACAGAAAAGGCAACAAAAAGGCTTAGTGCTTATACAAAATTCATGAAAACAATGGAAGAATTTTTTATAGCGTGGCCCGTACTTGGTTTCCTTTACAAAGTTTTAAAGGCTATTTTTTCAATGTATTTGTTATATTTATGTCTACGAAATTATGAGTTTGTAAATGATTTCACAGAGAATCTTAAACTTTTTCTTCTGGAAGGAATTTCAAAGGCCATTCCAATTGATGATCCAAGAACTACATTACCCAATTGTTTGAAGTATATTTATGGTTACTACGATCTTCCAATGGAAGTTAGAAATGATGTTAACACTATAGGATTAACTTGTGATAACTTAAAACAAGATGATCCCACTAATTTTGCCAGTAGCATTGTTTTTGTTAAGGGTGGTACTAAATTGGATTACACAGGAAATAAGGTAACAACTAAAGATAAATTTGTTGTAAAAATAGGAGGAAAAGAAGTTCCATTTGAAATCGGTGGAGGTAGCACACCACCAACACCATCACCAACACCTCCAACAACAACACCATCTAATACATACACTAACACACAAGACGATTTTATTAGATGGGTTAATGCTAACCACCCAGGGAAATATGGATCTGATTATGAATGGGATGGAACTGCAGGATATTACTACCCTTCTGGTGGTATAACAGGAAATGCAATGACATTCTCTTCATCAGGTTGGCAATAAATTAAAATAATAAATTAAAAAATATGTTTTGTAAAAAAATTAGGGGTGGTAACACTTGGTCACAAACAAATGAAACCGAATACTTAAATTTAACAAATGATAGAAGATGTAAGGTAAGAACTGGTGATTGTTCGGGATGTTCTGTTACACCAACACCAGCAGTATCAGCTAGAACTCCAATACCAACACCATCAGTATCAGCTAGAACTCCAAGACCAACACCAAGAGCATCGTCATGTAGTTCTCCTTCAACACCGTTTAGTTCTGTATCTGATAGTACTAAATTTAGAGATTTTGTTTATAAATATTATCCATCAGTTGCTGGACAACATGATTTATGGTTATCAACTGACCCAAGATTATTAAGATTATCAAAACAATGGAATACTTGTTCAATTAGAAAGTCATATTCAGAAGTAGACCAAAAGGATCCTAGTAAAAGAGCTATTGGTAATTTATTTTTATTATGGTCACAAGATCCTAACGCTTTGACTTGGATAAGTGGAAGTAATCCACAACAAAATATGGATGATCCTAAAATTCAAATGGGAGTATGGGAAAAATTAATAGAAAACAAACAGATATGGTCTAAAGGTCTTATTCGTAATGTTGGAAACAAAAAAGTTTATGTAATAAAAACAGATCTTAATAATGACACAATAAAATATAAATTAACTGAAGAGGAGTTAAAATCTCCTGATATGACTAAATTTGATTATTTAGTTCTATTTCCAATTGATATGACAAAAAAATATCCTAAAGGTGAGGTAGGTGTTTTATATATGTCAATAAATCAAGATGGTGAACCAGTTGTTAAAATTAAAAAACAACCAACTTGGACTTGGGAACCTGCCGTAATAGAAGATGAATTAAGCTTTGAATTACAAGAACAAATTATTAATAGAGGATCTTCAGGCTTAAATGATAAAGGGGTTAATACTTCTAGTCTAATAAATAAATCAAGCTTAAATAATGGAGCAACTCCTGAAGAAATTAAAAAAGTTATTGAACCGATTAGAACCGAAGCATTGGCTATTTTAAATGATTTAAAACCTATGGCAGATAGAGTTGGAGCCGGAAAAGAAATGGAAGAGGCAATAACATTATTAAATAATTTTGATTCATCAAAGGCATGTGAAACAGGTAACATACAACAAATTAAAGATGCAAAAGCTAAAATTCAAAAAATTCAAAAAGATAAATCCTTTGAATTATCACTTGCTTCCGGTGTCGCCAGAAAATTAGATAGATTAAGTGTATTATTAGATAATGTAATTTCTGAATGTGACCGATTAAGTAAAATATCAAACAATAAAGTAGATGATAAAACAGAAAATAAAACAGAAAATAAAACACAATTAAACAATAATATGGGGACACCAAAAACTAAAGAAGAATTAAGAGTATTTTTTGGTTTTGTTACAAATGATGGTATAACATACAATCCAAAATCCAAAATTCTAAACATGGAAAAAGAGGAAGGAATTGTTGGCGAATTTGATCAAGGTACTGTACAAAACGCAATTAATAAATTTGGTGCTAGATCTGAATATTTCCACAAATATAATGAATTGATGGAAATGGAAGGATTAAGTAGTAGTAGGTTAGTATTACCAGAAGGAGTTTTAGGTGCAGGTGCTGTAATTACAGAAGATAATTATTCGGTTTTAGTACCACTTAAAAGTAATGAAAGTAGTAGACAATTTAAAAAACTTACATTCGGAACATATTTAGATACCACTTGTCCATCAGCAACAATTGAGGTAATGTTTGGTAAAGGATCAGTTCAAAAAAGTGTTGGGTGTTCTTGTGATGAGAGTGAGGAATCAATAATTGAAAAATTAAAAACCTATTTAATTGCCGCATTAACTGGTGACGAAAGTTCGAGACCAAATAGAGAAGGTGCAGCAAAAGAATTTTGTGGGTGTTTTAAAACTGGTAAGTTTGATGAACTTATTGGTCTTAATGGTATTAAACTAGATGCCGCCTCATTAACTGGTGTAAGTAAAACAAGATTACCTAAAACACTTTTTGACCGTAAATTAGGTTGGAAAGAAATTACTAATTTATTAAAAGGAGAGAAAGTTAATGGAACTCAAATTGCTGGTCCATTTCGTATACCTGATTTTGGTGATGATAATTGTAGATGTATCGGAAGTGGTTCATTACAAGAATCTATTAAAAGACATGTAACAAAAGCAATAAATAATAAAAAAACAGTACTTAAAGAAGAAAGAATTATTAAATCAATTTTATCAAAAATAAGAAAAGTAGGTAAATAACCTAAATGAAACTTATCTGACGTAGTTGTCGGGTAAGGATAAACCATCTAAAAAGAAGGAGGTGTTCAGTTTATCTATCAAAGTGGGAATCATTGATTCCCATTTTGTTTTTACTACTATTTATAAAAAAGATTTTATGAAACATATTGTAATAACAAGATGTAAATTTGGTAAAGACGTAGATTTCCAAAAATATTTTGAGGTAATGAAAAAAACTTATATTCCCTCAATAAATTCACAAACAGATAAAAATTTCTCAATTGCGTTAATTGTCAATCCAAGACATTATGATTTAATTAGGGATAAAATTAATAAGGAGATTGAGATAATTCCATTTTCAGACACCAAAAAAGATTATAAAGAATACGTTATAAATAATAATATAACAATTCAAACAAGACACGATTGTGATGATATTATGGAATCAAATTATATTGAGACTATTCGTAAATTATATAATGAAAATAACTCCAAATACGACGATTTTATTTTAAATTTTCACCCAACTAAATTAGTTGTTAACACAGGTAAAGAATATACCCACGGTAGAGATTATAGTAAAGTTTGTTCAATGTTCACTACGTTAATTCAAAAGAGTGTTAAACACGGTATTATGGACTGTATGCACGATTTTTTAAAAGGGTTTACAAGAAATATAATTTATATACCAAGAGGATATGTTAAATTAGGGATTCATGGTAACAATACTACATCTAAATTAACCGATAACGACAAACCATTAAATTAATATGAGATTTACTTACGCATATATAACATATAAGAAAGATGTATATGATCAATATTTGGGTCCTTGTTTAAATAAAATAAAAGATAGGGTTGATATTATAACAAAACCAAATATTAAATCATCAAGATTTCATAATGAAGTTATTAATGAATCCCCAAACAGGTATATTATATTTTCACATGAAGATGTAACATTTTCAGATGAGATGATTAATCAAATTCAAAAAACAATAGAACAAACCCCCAATTTTGGTGTGTTATGTGTTGTTGGAAAAAATGAGGTTAACAAAAACATTGGGGCATTAGGATCTAGTCAATATAACTTAAAATTTTGTGATCCTTGTTTTTTTGTTATTGATAAAGAAAACCCATTAAGGTTTGATGAGGTTATTTTTAATGAGTTTCATTTTGGTGTTGAGGATTATTGTATTGGAAGTCAAGAATTACATAATAGAGGAACATATAGTTTATTAGTGAATTGGGGAAAGGATGATGGTCCTTTTTATTTTAAACACCATAGTTATACCTGTAGAACAGTTAGATATCAGTGGGGAAATTATAATGAATATAAGAAAAGATTAAAACAAAAGTGGGGACACTTAGATAATATTAAACAATTTTAAAATATGAAGGTAGGAGTATTAATACCAAGTAGGGGAGATAGAACTGAATTTTTAAATCATGCAAAATGGTTATTAGATCAGCAAACAAGAAAACCAGATGAAATACTTATTGTTGATTACCCCCCAAAATCAAAGGATTATGACATTACACCAAGATATAGATATGGTTGTCAAGAATTATTTAATAGAGGTTGTGATATAGTATTTTTTTGGGAAGATGATGATTGGTATTCAAGTGAATACATTGAGTTTATGTTAAACTCATGGATTGATGCGGGTAAACCTAAAATATTTGGTATTGGTTACACATATTATTACCACATTTTCGTTAATAAATACAGAAAATTTACCCACTCACATAAATCATCCGCTTGTTGTTCTATGGTAACAAATGAAATACTTAGAATTTCTTACCCTAAAGATAACGATCCTTTCTTAGATACGGCAATGTGGAAACAATTATCACCTCATCCTCATGTACCTTTATGTACAGTTTCACCAGAAAAGATTTATCATCTTGGTATGAAACATGGTATTGGGTTATCAGGTGGAGCAAAACATCATGATAAGAATGGTTATAATCGTAATTTTTCTGATGATTCAAACCTTAATTTATTAAAAAATAATATTGATGAAAAATCGTTAACTTTTTACAATACTTTTAAATTATGATCTCAATAATAATAACTGCATTTAATAATGATAAATATATAGATGAATGTTTATATAGTATTGTGGACTCATTTAAAGATTATGAATACGAAATATTATTAGGTATTGATAATTGTGAAATAACAACAAACCATATATTAAAAAATTTTAAAGGACATTCAAAAAATATTAAGTTTTATTTTTTCAAAGAAAGATATGGTACATACGTTATTAGAAATACCCTTGCTAAAGAAACAAAGTATGAAAATTTATTGTTTTTTGATTCTGATGATGTTATGTTACCAATAATGGCAAAATTATTGGTAAAATATTACCCACATTTTGATATGATTAAACCAATGTTATCTCAGTTTAAAGATAAATACGATTTAAATGACCCTAAACTATTATCACAAAAATCAACATTTGGTGAAGGTGTTTTTGGAATTAAAAAAAGTTTATTTTTTGAAATGAACGGTTTTGAACCTTGGGTTTGTGCTGCCGATTCTGAATTTAATTGGAGGGTAATGTGTAATAGTAAAAGAATTAAACATGTTGAACAAGTTTGTTTTTTGTATAGAAGACATAGTGAAAGTTTAACAAATAGCAACGACACTAATCCAAGGTCAAAATTAAGACATTATTATCATATGATAACTAAAAATAAAAAAATTAAAAATGAGTGTCAACCAATACCTAAATTAGTTATTGGGGAATTTTTAATTTTAAATGAATATTCTGATGAAGATTTAGAAATAATATATAAAACAGGAATTAATGATATTAGTGAAATTACGTTATATCGAGAATTAAAAGAAAAATCAAAATATGCTTTAGGATCAGTTTTTAATAAATCACCAAGAAAAACAGTTCATAAAATTATAAATAAAGAAGAGAAAATAATTAAAGAAATTAATAAAGATACAATTAATTCAATATTAAACAGAGATATAAACACACCAAAAATATTAACTCCTCAACCAAAAACCCCACAACTAAATAATAATACAAATTCAAATAGAGATACTCTTCAAAGGTTATTTTTATCAAAAAAACTTAATAAAAGTGATTCATCATATATGAATATTGGTCGTAAAATAAATAAGTAAGTTTGACATAACAAAATAGTTTTATTATTGTTAAATTATATTTAAACTTATAAAGTATAAAAATATGGTCCCATGATGTAATTGGATAACATATTTCTCTTCTAAAGAAATTTTTCAGGTTCGAACCCTGATGGGACTACTAAAAAATAAAAATATGGACATTTTTGAAGAAATACACAATGAATTTATAAATTCTGAGGAGTATCTTTGTTATTTAAATGAACTTTATAATTACCCTTACGATTTAGAGTAATTCATATATTTATTATATATGGAACTTATTGAGGAAATATATAGAATAAAATCATTGTTATCTGAAAATTCGGATCCATATAAAATTTGGGTGGCAAGTAATATTGAAAGTGATCGAGGATATTGTGTTTATTATTTAACAGAAAATAATAATGTTATTGGTTCTGTAACAATAACAGATTTAAATAAAATGTTAAATAATGAAGATTTTAATAATGATGACAAACTTTTACATACTAATTATGGAAATTTATCAAATACCGCTTATGCACATACTATTGTTGTTGAAGAACAATTTAGACGATTAGGATATGGTTTAAAATTATTTAAAGAATGTGAAAATATCGCTAAACATTCAGGTTATGATAGGATTTCACTAACTGTTAAAAAAAATAATATACCATCTCAAAATATGGTTAAAAATATTGGATTCAAACAACATTATTCCGACGGTAATAAAGATTTGTTTATTTTAGATCTTTAATAAAATAAAAATCAAGTTCTTAATAAAAAAAATAATAAAAAATTTTGTAGATTAAAAAAAAGTTTGTATCTTTGTGGTATGAAAAACATACTACCATACTGCTCAAATAACATTGGAATCATTGGTTATCAGGATTCCGAAATTGCAAAAAAAGAAAAAAACGACTGTGTTGTAAGGGCATTTGCGTCGGCATTTGAAATCCCTTATGATAAAGCTCACAAATACGTTAAAGAAAAATTTGGGAGAAGAGATCGTTGTGGTACTTATGGTACCGTTTTTTCAATGGTTGAGTTGGCAAAAAAACAAATTCAAATAAACCATAAGAAAATTAAACCAATTGGGGCTAAAAAACCAATGGGTAATTCAGTAGTTTATTCTTTGGATTATAAGGTTAAATTAAACGGTAAAAAGGTTAGTAGACAAATGACCGTTGGGACGTTTATAAAAGATAATCCAGAAGGAACCTTTTTTGTAATTGTAAATCGTCACGCATTTACCATTAAAGATGGGATAATACATGGTAACTACGAAGACTCAACTAAAAAAAGAAAAATACTGAAACACGCATTTAAAATAAACACCTTGTAAATAATAATTTGACTTATTATAAAATAATAATTATATTTTTAATAGGTATAGTCAGGTGGCGGAATTGATAGACGAGCTTCACAACCTGGGGTGGTAACAGTTTTGAGGTTTAACAACGGTTATCGTGTAGGTTTGAATCCTACCCTGACTACTAAATAATTTTATTCACAGATTAAAGTATAAAAAAATAAAATATGTCAAACAAAAAAAACACATCAACAGGAATTGGATTAGGAGGTTTTATATTCTTAGTCTTTTTAACACTTAAATTGGGTGAGATAGGACCAGTTCAGTATTGGTCGTGGTGGTGGGTTACATCCCCACTTTGGATACCCCTATTATTAATACTCATTATTATGTTAGTAATTGGATTTCTTATAACAATTACCACTATAAAAAACGGAAATAATATGGGTGAGTAGTTAGAAGGGCCTTTCCTGAAAGATGGCTCGCTAGGCCCGTATTCACCCTTATTTTTGGTCCCATCGACTATCGGTTAGGTCGTCAGGTTTTCATCCTGGAAAGTCGGGTTCGATTCCCGGTGGGACTACAATAATAATATTTCTTTTTGTAAAAAATCACTTTTTTATACTCAATAAAAAATAATAATGGTTTTTTAGATATTTATATGTAATAATAAACTATAAAAAACAAAAATTATGAAATTAAGTAAAGATCAATTATTGGGAGTTGTTAGACACTCATTAACTTTTATTGGGGGTATTTTAATTACAAAAGGTCTTGTAGACGAAGGTCTATTTAGTGAAATAACAGGTGGTATTTTAACCCTAACGGGAGCTGTTTGGTCAATCATCAACAAAAAACAATAATAATTAATTTAACTTTTTAAATTTAAACCCACTCACAAGGTGGGTTTTTTAATTATATGATATTTATTAGTTATATGAAAATTATTATCACAGAAAACCAATTTAAAACTTTATTAACGGAATCAATCGCTGATGATCCAGAATTAAGAGATATTATAAAAAATTATGAATCCACTGTTGTTGATTCAAAAGGTAACCATTATGTATTTGATGATAAGGATTCAAAAAACCCAAAAACTTTTATTTCAAATAATAAACTAAAGAAGGGTGGAACATTAACAATTGGGTGGGGACATACAGGTAAAGAAGCGACAATAGGAAATAAGATATTAAATTCAAAGGCTGAAGAGTTATTAACAAAAGATATTATAGAAAAAGAAAATATTGCAAAGAAAGTATTATTTCCAAAATATGATAAGTACCCATTATATATTCAAAGGGTATTAGTTAATACCGTGTTTAGGGGGGAGGCAAAAACATCTCATGAATGGGTAAAGGCAATAAATTCAGGTAATTGGAGTTTAGCTGCTAAAAAATATTTAGAAGGATGGAATATTGATTTTTCTCAAGCAAAAGATCCTAGATATCAAGGTGGGGTTGCGGATAGAATGGTAAAAAATCAAGAAGCGTTTATCAAGTATGGTAATGAATTAAAAACAAAAAAACCAGTTGTTAACTCAGTAGAAAAAGGAGTAGTATGGGGTAAAGACAAATGTATATCAGTAATGCTTTCACTTGATATGTATAAAATTGCTCAACATCCTGAATGTTTCAAATATTTTGAACCAAATAAAAAAATTAGTAAGGAAACAGATAAACTATTAAACTCTAAAACATTTTATTATACAGTAAAACCAGGTGATACTCTTTCAGGAATAGCATCAAAATACGGTAAATCTGTTACTGTGGCAACGTTAATGAAGTTAAATAATTTAAAGTCAGATAATATTGAATCGGGACAAAGATTAAAAATAAACTAAAATATAATTACTTTTATATATAAGTTAATATTTATAAATTATATGGAAAATTTTTTAGGTGTTGTTATAGCTTTTATTACAGGTGTGGTTGGTCCAATTTTACTAATTTACGTTAAAATCAGGTTGAATAAAAAAGAAAAACCAGATATGGTTAGAGAAACTCTTAGAGTTAGTGAACTTGTTACCCATAAAATTGAACAGATAAAAGAGGAATTTAAACCTGATAGAGTTTGGATTACACAATTTCACAATGGTGGAAATTTTTACCCAACAGGTAAATCAATGGCAAAGTTTTCAGTAATGTATGAAACTGTAAATCCTGGTATATCATCAGTACAAAGTAATTTTCATAATATACCTGTTAATTTATTTTCAAAATCAATAAATGAATTGTTAAGTAATGATATAATTGAAATTTCAGATTATAAAGACGAAACTATTGCAACTTTTGGATTGAAGTATATTGCTGAAGATACAGGATGTAAATCAGGTTATTTATTTGCAATCAAAACAATTGATGATAAGTTCATTGGAACTTTAGGACTTGATTACACAAAAAGAAAAACTAAACTTGATCAAGATTCAATAAAACATCTTCAGGTTTATGCCACCGCTCTTGGTGGAGTGTTAATGACACATTTAGAACAATAATTTTGTTTTTATAAAAAAATAGTATACCTTTGTGGTATGAATATATTTTTTTTAGATTTTGACACAAAAAAATGTGCGGAATATCATTGTGATAAACACGTAGTTAAAATGATCCTTGAGACGGCACAACTATTGTGTAGTACCCATTGGGTTATAGGATCAGAAGCCCCTTATAAATTATCTCATAAAAATCATCCATGTTCAATATGGGTTCGTGAGAACTTATCTAACTATCTATACCTTTGTGATCTTGGATTGGAGTTATGTAAAGAATATACATATCGTTATGGAAAGAGACATAAGTCTCAGGATGTAATAGAGTGGTGTTTAACAAACAAACCAAATATTTCCGACACAGAGTTCACAGAACCACCCAAAGCTATGCCAGACGAATATAAAGTTAATAATGTTATAGAATCTTATCGAAATTATTATATTGGAGCAAAAAAAGATTTTGCAAAATGGAAAAATAGAAATATACCTGAATGGTTTTCAAATAAATGTATATTTATGTAAATATGAACTTAATTTATCCATTATCAAAAAAAGGTAGTAAAACATCTGGATTTGGGCCTAGAAATGGAGCACATCATAATGGTATTGACATTGGTGTTCCTGATGGGACAGGTGTGAATTCTGTTGCGGATGGTGAGGTGGTTAGGGCTGACATGAAAAACTATTATGGTTACGGTAATTTTATAATCATTAAACATGACTTAGATGGAGAAACTTTTTATTCTGCATATGCCCATTTAACTAAAATGTTGGTAAGTGTTGGCGATAAAGTTAAACAAGGTGATCAAATTGCATTATCTGGTGGTGGACAAGGTTTAGCGGGAGGTGGCGGTAAGTCAACTGGACCACATTTACATTTTGAAATCAGAAAAAGTAAAAATGGTAATTGGGTTAATCCAGAATCATATATTAGTGGTAAAGAAATTGTAAAAGGAGATTTAAATAAAACTCAAGATGATAATGAAGTACCCGATAAAAGTACAATAAGTAATTTGGTTGTCACATATAACAATTTGACAGGTAAATCAAAAGACATTGCCGATACCGTTGTATCTCAATTAAAAAAAATAGGAATTACTAACCCATACACCATTATAGTAATATGTTCAATATTAATAAAAAAATATGGAACTATAACCGAAAGTTTTATATTAGGTAAGAATAAAATTAAAATTCCAAGAGATGGTGCCCACAAGGGACAATCAGGTTGGCAGAGTAACAATGCTTGGGATATTGCAGTCCCAATTGGAACTCCTGTATACGCAGTTAATTCAGGTACTGTCGTTACTTTTACAAATCATGGTCCAAATATTATAAGGAAAAATGGTAAAAAAATATTTGGGACTGGATTTACAGTTAAAACTGATAATAAATTACCAAGTGTTTTTTATACTCATTTAAAAGATACAACAATTTCAAAAGGATCTAAAATTTCTTGCGGACAATTGTTAGGATATGTGATGGATTTTCCTGGTAGTTCATATGATCACCTACATATTGGAGTTGAAACAGGTAATATTAGACAATTTATTACTGATGATGGAACATTAAAATGTAAATCAAAATATATGAAAAATGACGAGGATGAAAACCCAACAAAATCTGAAGGCAATACATTACCACCACAGATTCAAAAGTTAATGGATAAATTAAAAAGTAAATGGGGGGTCACCATTACTCAAAAACATATTGATGCTGAATTTAAACAAGAAGGAAATATTAGACCAGATAATGGTCATGAGGATTCTCAAGCAAAGAAAAAAATTGAGGAATTAATAAAGGACTGTAAATTAGCAAACCCCATACAATATCCAGATGACATTGTGTCGGGATATAGAAATTATAATGACCAAGTAGATAATTTTGGATCCAAAGCTAAAAAAAGAGGTATTGAAGACACACAAGCTTCAAATTGTTTACCTGGATTTAGCCAACATCACACAGGTAAAACTTTTGATATATTTAGTACTGATACTAGTTGGTGGGATAAAAACTCAAAGGTTAAAAAATGGGTTGCTGATAATTGTGAAAATTACGGGTTTGAGGTAACTTATAAATCCAAAGGATCATTGAGGATTGCGGAACCTTGGCACCTATATTATACTGGTGGTGGCACCAAAAATAACAACGATGTTTTATTGTTACTAAAAAAAGATCTAGAACTATTAACCAATAATAAAGAAACTATAAATAATTTTAAAACCTTGGATGAATGTATAAAATATTACTCATCTATAGAATTATCTGACGGATCTACGATATCAAAAGATTCAATAACAGAAGTGGCAAAACAATTTAGGGTTGAGGTTGGAACGAAAAACACTAACGATATAGATATAAAATCATTTTTAAAAAATATTTTAAGTCTTCCTGTACTTGGAGCAAAAATTAGAAAAGAAAGAGGTCTTTCCGAAAATACTCAATTAAATGAGGAAATTTATAGAATAAAAGACTTAATGAAAAAAATTATTTAATTTTCTTGATTTATTAAAATAATTATATTATCTTTGTACCATAATTAAAAAAGTTTATTTAATTATTAACCTTTTAAAAACTATATATGAGTGATGAAACACAAATATCGATTAACGATCTTTTCTATTATTATGATAATAATGGTGTAAAATATACAACACCAAATTCCTCTTTTGCTGAATTAAGAGCGGATTTTTATAAGACTTATACAGTATACGTAGAAAAACATTAAAAAAAAAATATTACAAAGTACTTGACATAACAAAATAAATGTCTTATCTTTGTAAAACAAATCAGGAAAAGTCCTGAAAAGTTCTTTGAAAATTTAGATTATCCATTCAGAAGTAAGAAATGAAACTGATAAAGATATTGGGCCGTGTATAGTCCATAAAATAAACTACGAAAGTAGGATAAAGTGAACCCCCAAGTGTAACGGGTTTGCGTCTTAATAGTCTTCGGAATATTGAGGTCGAGTACACAGGCGAGATACCATAAGATCTTTAGTACCGAGGCCAACGGTGTAGGGAAAGTGATTTTATGACGAGGTGATGTGGGTCATCTTGTTGAGGAGGGAACTCCAATAGGAATAACTCGTAGGGATGATGCAAGAATCAATATTTCCAATGTTGTTATTGCGGGTTCCAATATAAAAGGATACTTAAAACCGAAAGGTATGTTAACGTACGGATGGTGCCGTTATTAACCTTAACCGACTTCTACCAAGGGGTTAGTTTCGAAGTAGTCTTGAAATATTGAAATGGGGACATTTTACAGAGTTGTTTGGTATTTTGTTATTCAAAAGATAATGAAGCTTAAGACGGACCACAACTTTGAACAATCCACGACACAAAAACTTTAATGTTAATGAAGTAACATTTATAAACTATAAAGCAAAAGTGTTCGTCACGATATAACGGAAGTTACCCACCTATTCACTGGCTGTCAGTGGAACGTGATAACCGCAAGTTTGACCGTATTTTTATGAAAAATCTCTAGGTCGTCGAAGACCGAATCAGGACGCAATCTTGAGGAGACAGGAGTAGTAAGAGAGTAGTTATATCGTCAAGGAGTGATTGGTCTAACCAATCGGTAATGAGTGTTACAGGACAAAATCCTGTGGATAAGAGTAGAACCAATAATGACTCGAAAGACACTTACGAAAACTGTAATCTCAGGTTTTTATTTTTTTATATTATATTTTAGGTTCAAAAAAATTAAAAAGGGACGATGTGAATTGATCCCTTTTTTTGTGCTCTAAAATATAATATTCACACAACACTAATCTATAATTTTAACGCATAAAAAAACCCCATCTGTGGAGATGGGGTAATATGATGTGGAGGTGCGGAGGCTCGAACTCCGGTCCATAATATCCTGTCAGAGAAGGACTACACGTTTAGGTCAAGGTTTGTCATACCTTCCGAAATATTTGGTTCCTATTTTGACATCGTCACCAATAACTGTGTAGAGTTCACTTTTATTACGGTAGTACTCTGAACGAGACCGTTTGTTCCTTTTAGGGTAGAAACCACACCATAAAGACTTCTGTTGCTAGGTTATGTGTCCACCGACCCCCCGTTTCCGTAAACCTCTTAGGCTACAGTAACTTCGGATCCTCTTAGTAAACCAAGAGTTTCCATTTTCGATAAAACGTCGCCGATTGTTTTTGTGAATCAGTTTTTAAGGAGATTAATTCAGTCTCCACGTGCCCTTTGTCTTCAGCCAATACCTGTCAAATCCAAAAACACCCCCATATGTCAAATAACTTGTAATACTATAAATACAAAGATAAGACAAAAAATAAAAATTCCAAATATTTAAGATATTTATTTTTACATGGAAAACAAAAAATATAACCCATACGAATCTGGAGATTTAGAAATAATTATTGAAAATGATGATTTAAAGATAGTGAAGGTATTATCTAAAGATTCCGCATTTTATTTTGGTGGGGATTTTTATAGTAATAATTGGGATAATAATTTTAATGATGGGGACACATATTTCATAATTAGTTCTAATGAAGACACTCCAATTGTATCTTTACATAATCGGGAAAATAATCAAACAAGTGTTATTAGGGTTCATGATGATATTATTCGTTTTGGTGATGTGGATGAATTAAGAAAATTATTTCCAGAATCACTTAAACTTCTAACACCATTAGTTATATTTGGTAGAACATTTGAATTCTTGAAAAAAGTTTATAGGGGATATGATCCTAACTGGAATGAAAATGGTGGAGATAATTTAATTGATGAAATTAAATTTAATGAAAAATTTCCAAATAGTTCAATTGTTACAATTTTATTTGAGAAGGATGAAGATTTCTTAGACGTTTTTGATATTGGTGATGAGGATAAATATGAATGGAACATTCATATGTCAAATTATGGGGGTTATGATAACTATTATCAAGACGAACAATATATTGAAGATTGGGAAAATGGCGACTTTATGAATTATGCTCTTAGTGATGAAAATTCTAACAGTATTTATAATATTGTTAAAACATTTTACCCATCAATAACGAATGACGATACCAAAAAAATATCAGAAGCAATGTCTGACATAAACATTGATTTTGTTACTACAATTGTTGGTGAATATAGTACAGAATTTGAAGATTGTGTTTATAATACAATTAAAGACACAATAAGATCTGAATTTGTAAATCCGTTTATGAAATTTGGAATAAAAGAAATAAACTTTGGATATAAATTCCAAACTACGGTTGGAGTGTTATTAACTTGGTACAAACAAACTAAATCCGAAAATGAAGATCTTAAAACTTTATTAACTACGTTAATTGAAAAATTAGATAAAAATAATTATAGTAGAGGTGGTTGGGATGAACTAAGATATAATACCAATTGTGATGTTGACTATGATAAATTTCAAAGTTTTGTTGCAAATGAATTAGAAAAAATATATGAAGGTTTTGATGACGATGAAAGATTTACAAACTATAATGAATTTATTGGTATTCAACAAAAAGTGGATAAAGAATATGGATTTGATAAATGGTTACCAATAAAAACAGATAAAAATAAAATGTTTAAGGTGGATAAAATTGACCCAAAAACAAATAAGATTATTGTTAGTATTAAAAATAATATAAGTGATGATACGGAACAAAAAAGATCTGTAGATTTTGAAGAATTAAAAAGAATTGAAACCCAATACGAATTATTTGAAGAAATTAAAAGAATTGTTGGTATATTGAAATAATTTTTGTACTTTTGTACCATGGAAAGAAATTATGACTTATTAAAACAAGTATTGTCCGTACCAACAAAGACATATAAAGAGGATTTGATGATCCAATTTATTACCAATTGGTTAACCGAGAACAATATTCCGTTTTATGTTGATGAGATGTATAACATCTACGCAACGAAACAAACCGACGAAGATATTGAATACTTCCCGTGTGTGATTGCTCACACCGATACGGTACATACTATTGACACAATTAACGTTGTTGAGGAAATGTTACCTAACGCTCAGGGAGAGATCAAATTATCACTTAAAGCATATAACGATAAAGGACACCCAACTGGTATTGGTGGTGACGATAAATGTGGTGTGTTTGGTTGTTTGGAATTATTAAAGGAATTACCAAATTTAAAATCAGCATTTTTTGTGTCTGAAGAAACTGGTTGTCACGGATCAAAAAACGCAGATCCGGAGTTCTTTAAAAATGTTGGATATGGGATTCAATTTGATGCACCTGAGAACAATATGATTTCTGAATATCTTATGAGTAAAAATATGTTTGATCGTGATAGTGAATTCTTTAGAGTTGGTGGGGGTTTAATTACCGAACATTTCCCATCTGACACAAAGTACCATAAACACCCTTATACGGACATATATATGGTTAATACATTATTTAATATTCCTTGTTTTAATATATCAATTGGATATTATCGTTATCACACACCAAATGAATATGTTGTTGTTGACGATACTTACAATGGGATCAAAGTTGGTAAGTTAATGATTGAGGAACTTGGTTACACTAAACATTAAATATTTTTAATTTTACTACTGTGGTTGATCCTCTTTCTTTTTTCTACCTCTTTTTTTTGGTTCAGGAATAGAATGGTCCTCAATTAAAATATTTTCATCGTCTTTTACTAATAACATATAGTCTTTATTTTCAACAACTTCATTTAAAAGTATTTTTTCGGATATTAAATCTTCGATTTTATCTTGAATTGCTCTTTTTAATGGACGAGCTCCAAACAATTCGTCAAACCCCACTTTTGAAATTAAATCAATAACTTCCAATTTGTAACTAAATTTATATTTCATTTTAAGTAATCTTTTTAATAAAATATCAAGTTCCAATTTAACAATTTTATCTATATCTTCTTTTTTTAATGAGTTAAAGATAATAACATCGTCAATACGATTAAGAAATTCAGGAGCAAAAAACTTCCCCAACTCTTTTTTAAGAACATCTCTTTTATGTTCTTCTTTAACAACATCACTATTAGTTTTAAATCCAACACCAGTTCCAAAATCATGTAATTTTTTAACTCCAATGTTAGATGTCATAATAATTAAACAATTCTTGAAATTGATCTTTCTACCTAATCCATCAGTTAAATGTCCGTCATCTAACATTTGTAATAATGTTGAAAAAATATCTTTATTTGCCTTTTCAATCTCATCAAATAAAATTACAGAATACGGTTTATTTTTTACTTGTTCAGTAAGTTGTCCACCTTCTTCATGTCCCACATATCCTGGAGGAGATCCAATTAATCTTGATATCGTATGTCTCTCTTGATATTCCGACATATCAACACGTATTAAATTATCTTCATTTCCAAATATTTGTTTTGCTAATTGTTTTGCTAAAAATGTTTTACCAACACCTGTTGATCCTAAAAAAATAAATGACCCTATTGGTCGATTAGGATCTTTAATTCCGACACGATTTCGTCGAATAGATTTTGATATTTTCATAACAGCTTCTTCTTGACCGATTACTGTAAAGTTTAGAGAAGACTCTAAATTAACCAAAGTATTTTTTTCATCCAAGTTTAGTTTTGATACGGGTATTTTTGTCATATTAGAAACAACCTCATAAATCAATTCTTCTGAAACTATTCTTTTACTTGTTTTAAGATAATCCTCAAATTTTCTTTTTTCTTTTTCAAGATTAGAAACAATAGTACGTTCTTTATCTCTTAATTCTGCGGCTTGTTCATAATTTTGTCGTTTAATTACATCAAGTTTTTCTTTTTTAATTGATTGGGCGGCCAATTTAAGTTTTTCAATAACTTCAGGTAATTTAATATCGATCTGCATTCTTGCTCCAACCTCATCTAAAATGTCAAATGCTTTGTCGGGAAATTCTCTATCCGTAATGTATCTATCAGCTAGTTCAACACAAATCCAAAGAGATTCGTCACTATAGTTTACCTTATGATGTTCTTCATATTTAGATTTACTTTGTTTAAGAATTTCAAAAGTTTCTTCTTTAGTTGATGGATCTACAATTACTTTTTGGAATCGTCTTTCTAATGCCCCATCTTTTTCAAAATGTTTTCGGTATTCGTCTAATGTTGTTGCTCCAACACATTGAATTTCCCCTCTAGATAATGCGGGTTTAAAAATATTGGAAGCATCTAAAGATCCAGAACTGTTTCCCGCTCCCACCATTGTGTGAATTTCGTCAATAAAAACAACAATGTTTGGATTAGACTGTAATTCTTCAATTATAATTTTCATTCGTTCCTCAAATTGACCACGATATTTTGTTCCAGCAACAACCGAATTCATATCTAAAGATACAATTCTTTTATCTGACAAGTTTTTAGGACATTCACCATTAAAAATCATCATTGCTAAACCCTCAACAATTGCCGTTTTTCCGGCTCCTGGCTCACCAATTATTATTGGGTTATTTTTTTTTCTTCGAGATAAAACTTGAGCAATTCTTAAAATTTCTTTTTCTCGACCAATTACAGGGTCTAATTTCCCTTCCTCTGCCATTTTTATTAAATCTCTACTAAAGTTGTCTAAAACGGGAGTTCCTCCACTACTGTCTGGTTTCTTTTTTCCTTTTTCGTTTTCGTCTTGAAATTCAATCATAATATTTGTTTTTTTATAAATGTAATAATTTTTTATTAAAAAGTATATAAGGTGTATTTTTATTTTTTTATAAATATATTTAAAATAAAAGATTATGGGAGTTATTAAAGAAGAAATTAAGGGAACAAAAATTTTAAATGAAATTGAATCAAGTAATTTAATTAAAACGGAATACGATACTGAAACAAAAAAACTTGTTGCTGAGTTTAAAAATGGAATGATTTATGAATATGAGGATGTTCCTCATCAAATCTATACCCAATTTAGATCCGCAAAATCACAAGGTAGTTTTTTTAATTCACAAATATCCAAAGTTTTTAAATATATAAAAATATCTTAATTTAAAAACCATTATATTTATAAGTAATGGATAATAATGAAATACTAAAAAGTTTTGTACCAAAAAAAGAATTAAATCCAAAAATTTGGGATTTAAATAGTGGTACTCCTGCAATGAAATCTGAAGTTAGAGAAAGATTATTAGAGATTGCACATGAGTTTATTGACTTTTTAGATATTGATATTGTAATAACGGACATTATCTTAACGGGATCATTATCTAATTATAACTGGTCAAAATTTTCTGATTTTGATTTACACATAGTTGCCAATTTTTCACAATACCCACCAAATCAAATTGAATTGTATGAAAAGTTATTTAACTTAAAGAAAATTATTTTTAATAAGAATCACGATATAACAATATTTGGTTATGAGGTAGAACTTTATGTTCAAAATGAGGTTGAAACTCATTTTAGTAGTGGAGTATATTCTATACTTTTTGACGAGTGGTCAAATGAACCAGAAAAAGAAGACATTAACATAGATAAAAATCTATTAAAAGAAAAATCTAAACAATGGATGAACATAATAGACGGTGTTATAGAAAACATTGAAGATGAGGATATGGACACCGCAAAAGAACTTGTCGATAAGTATAAGAAAAAACTTAAAAAATATAGGACTTGTGGATTAGAAAAAGATGGGGAATATTCAACAGAGAATTTAGTGTTTAAAATTTTAAGACGGAACGGATATATTGAAAAATTACATAATTTATCTACAACTATATTGGATAAAAAGTTATCCATGAAACAATAATTTTATAAAACAACAAATAAACATAAGTATTAATATATTTATAAGAAAAATAATATTTTTAAAAAAACAAAAAAATGGGAAACTTAAGACCGATTGGTAGTGAAAAATTAGAGGGAATGGATAAAATTAAAAGAATTATTGAAATTTCTCGTTACAAAGAGAATGTTCCAAATTCTATTAATGAATCTAAATCTACAGAATACTCTATCAATTTAGCAGATGGACATAAATACCAAATTGTGAAAGAAAAATCGGGTTATATTATAAAGAAATCAATTAATGAATCTGAAAACGAATATATTGCACCTATGAAAAATAGACAATATTACGCATCATATTCTCAAGCATTCAAAAGAATGAATTTAATCGCTAAAGAATTAAATACTTTATTTGAAAATGAGAACGGGACTTCATTATTTAATGAAGACAAAAAATACATCTTAAAAAGAAGACCTACAAACGAAGAGTCGTATGGTACAGATGATATTGAACTTGACGAACAAACCCCGGCACCTGTTGCAGCACCTGTTGCGGCACCTGTTGCGGCACCTGTTGCGGCACCTGTTGCGGCACCTACAGCAGAACCTGTGGCAACTGACGATTCACTATCTTCTGATGAAGATGTTGATTTTGACGGAATGGGATCAGATGAAGAAGGGGATGATGACGAACCAGTTACAATGAAAATTATTCAAAAACTTACAGGTAAATTAGCACAAAAAATTAGAGCTTATAATAGTAATGAAGAAGAAGAAATGAGTGGAGATGACGTTAAATATGTTATAAATTCTGTTTTATCTTCATTAGATTTAACAACTTTAAATGATGACGATGTAGAAGAAATAATTGACCGATTAGAAGGTGTTGAAGAAGAAGATGTTAATGACAATCCTGAAATGGGCGATGAAGAAGGAATGGGTGATGAAGAATTTGATATGGGTGATCAAGAATTACCTCCACCATCAGAAGGAGGGGAAATGAAAGAGATTATGAGTTTAGAAGACGCTCTTAATGAAAAAATTCCGTCAGCATTTAGTAGAAACATGAGACAAGAATTAACAATGGGAGACAGTATGTTTGATCTAAATGATTATGAAGAAGAAGAAGATGAATATCCAAGACACGGATCAAAAATGAAACATAAATCATATCCAACTTTATCTCACGGAACATTTGGAGAATCAAAAATTGATAGAATTATTTCAAAATATTTTAATACTGATGTTAAAGAAAAAACAATACAAGAAGAAAATCAAAGAAAATTAAAAAAAGAAATGAGTGATTTTAATAAATCCGAGATTGTTAGATTATCAGAATCAATAAGACAAGAAAGATCATCATTAAAATTTATGGAAAATAACCCAAAATCTTCTTTGGTTGGTGTTACTAATAAAGGAAATTTAATTTTTAATAACGGTAATGGTATTCCTGATACTAAGATTACACGAAATGGATCAATTTCATGAATAAATTAATTTACATAAATGGAATGGGACCTAACTATAAAGGGGATAACATTTATGAATTTATTTTTTCTGATACATTAGAAGTGTGGGGAGACAATTGGGAATTAAAACCCGCAAATGGATATCCAACACCACCAGATGTTGAACATATTAAAAAAGTTGGTGTGTTAACAAATGGTGAGGTTAGTTTAGAGTTAATTCAAGATTCTGATTTATTTTCAATGTTAGATTCTATGGATGGTGTTATATCTTTAGGTTGGGAAAAAGAAAATAATGATATTGATTTTTCCATTATAAAAAGACTTGTCTTTAAATTTGGAGAAACGGAACAAGTTGTTAAAGATAAACTATACGAGCGAGACATTGTTCTTGAATTTGAAAAAAAAGTAGTATATGAGAACTAAAAAAGACATACAATTTTTATTAGAAAACGGTTTATCATCGTCTTTTCTTTCAAAATTAAATGATTCACAAACAAAATCTTTAGTAGAAAGATTTAATAAAAAAGAAACTAATGAAATAACTATGGTTTCTAGTGCTGATTCAGCAACTCAATCAAAATTACAATCAGAGAAAAAACCATATGAAGTATATGAAAAAACTGAAATGGATGAGGACTCAACATTTAATATTGTAAAAGATCCTGCAGCATCTGAAGATGGTATGGAGACAACGGAAAGTGAATTAAAAGAAAAGTTTGAATCTCAATCTCAACAAAATTTCTTTTGGGCAAAATGTAACACAAGTAAAGGTGTTAAAAAGAATAAATGGTGTGAATTGGCAAGAGAGTTTTCTGATTCAACATCAAAAAAACAATACAAGACAATGCCCAAAAAGAAAAATCCTGAAAAAATGGATGAGGCTTATGAAAAATTTTTAGAAGACAAAATAGTGGGAATGATTGAAAGACGTATTGAACCAAAAATGACTAAAGGAGATATTCTAAAAACAATTTCAGAAAAAATGGAAAAAAATAATTCCATGATGTTGAGAAACCCAAAAAAAATGAGTATGTTTTCACATGAATCTGGCATTGAAGGTAAAAGAATGAAAAGACCAAATCAAATGATGCCGATTATGGGTTCAATGGAAGAAAACGACACAAAAGAAAAAGAAAGAACAAAAGAAAAAGATGCTCCGACTAAACCAGGAACACCCCCAAAAAGAAGAGGTAACCCCTTTAAAGACCCTAACCCTGGAGTTAAAGAAGCTCCAAGAGGAGAGAAAAAAAATAAAGAAAAAATGAAACAAGATTTTATTGGGTTAATTAAACAAGTATTTCAATAACAATGGATAATAAATATTTAGAAAGATTAATACAAAGATTAATTAAAGAAGCTCCTGTAGATTACGGAGATTATCCAGAAAGAATGGACCCAAGGGTTCAATCCTCAATTGAGGATCCTGAAGGATTATACGCTAAAAATAGATCTTTTAGACAGGGAGTTTCCGATGTTGAGAGAATTGCAGGAAAAAGATTTAAAGAGATTGTTGATTCCGTAAAACGTTATTATGGTACGGAAGAAAATATTACCGATCCATCAGTAAAAAGAGCAATACAAATGGAACAAATGGCGGCAGTAAGAGAGGTAATGAGTCTTGAAACTAGTCAAAATAGAGAAGCTTTGAGAGATCTTGCAGTTGAGATATCAGCAAAAGAAAGAGGTCATATGTCCCCAAATATTACAATGAGTCAATCGTTAAAACAAAAAACAATAACTAAAAAACCTGGTCAAAACGGGGGGGTTATTTATGAGTTTCCTTATTTTAACATGTTAACTTTTTTAGGTGAACAACCTGTTGACCCCGGATCGTTTCAAATGAAACCAAAAGAAAATAAAAAATTGGACTTACCGGCAAATTTCTCATTTGATGTAGATGAGTTAACTCCAGATGAAATACGACAACTTGAAATTGAAAAACGTAATGTAATTAACGCACTAATCCAAGGATCCGGTAAAAGAGGTCAATTTGCTTATCAACTATATAAAGATAGATTAGATGAAATTAATCCAAGATTATACTCATTATATAATAAAATTATGTCAGCAAATGATTTAATGTATTTTACTGATCAACAGTTAATCGATACTTTGGGTGGTAATGCTGCTGGAGCTTCGGGTAAATTAGATGGTGATGATGAAGATGATGATGACGAAGAATTTGATGATAGTGATGGTGAAAATGATGTTGACACATATTATGGTAATGGTCAAATATTCCCAATTTTATTACATGAATTGGACAAATCATTTAAAATGGTTCCGTCAAGAGAACAATGGAGAGGAATGGACCCATCAATGGCTCAGGATATTATGGGACAAACAGATAACATGTTAAATGAACCAGCACAATTTAGAGTTGGTGGTGAGTTAGTTAGAAAATTAAGAACATTACTACCTTATGAATTAATGGATGTTGACGGTAGAAAATATGAACCTTATTTTGAAAAAATTCTTTACAGTATTCCTGCAGAAGAATTTTTAAAAAATGTAATTGCAAATGTTGTTTCTGACAATGAAAATGATAATAATAAGGCAAAACGTAAATTTGAAGAAATTTTGAAAGATGCTAAAAGTCAGTACGATAAATTTAATAACGAAAATGATGATGAAGATGAGCCTGGATATGATGATGATGATGATGACATTCTTAAACAATTAGGTCTTTAATAATTTATTAAAATAACTAAAAACCCCCTTTTATGAAAATAACTGGGGGTTTTGATATTTATCAATAAAAACTTTTATGGGTTTATCTAAAGAACAAGTAATGTTAGAGTATGTTAAATGTATGACAGACACAACTTACGCATTAAAAACTTACTTACAAACATATGATAATACGGTTTCACAATACGTACCGTTAGAGTTATTTCCCGATCAAATATCATTATTAGAAGATTATGAAAATTATAATGAGAACATTGCCCTAAAATATCGACAAGCCGGAGTAACAACTGTAACCGCCGCTTGGGCATCAAAAAAATTGGCATTTGCAAAAAAAAATAAACCTGAAAAAATTCTTATTATTGCTAATAAACTTGACACATCTCAAGAAATGGCAAATAAAATTAGGGCGTTTATTTCTCAATGGCCCGCTTGGGTCGGTATTGGATTTGCTGTAGATAAAAACGCACAAAAACATTATAAATTAAATAATGGGTCTGAAGTGAAGGCGGTTGCAACATCAAAAGATGCTTTACGTGGATTTACCCCCACAATACTTGTATTTGACGAGGCAGCATTTATTGAGGCTGATAGTGATTTTTGGGCGGCTTGTATGGCATCCCTATCCACAGGGGGTAAAGTAATTGTGGTTTCAACACCAAATGGTTATGACCAAATTTATTATGAGATATATGATCAAGCGTTAAGAAATATCAATGATTTTAAAATTTCTGAAATGTATTGGTTTAGAGATCCAAGATATACCAAAGATTTATATTTAGTTAAAACAGAGAATATTATTCATTATTTGTTAAATAAAGAAGAGTATACTGATGATAATATTATTAGTTGGGATGGGATCCCATTTGTTGAAAGAGATTACGTTAAACTAAAATCAATTATGGATACAGGATACAAAGCTTGTTCTTCGTGGTTTGAGGGTATGGTAAAAAAACTTAAATACGATAAGAGAAAAGTATCCCAAGAGTTGGAATGTAATTTTTTAGGATCTGGAGATAATGTCTTTGATTCTAATATGTTACAAAAAATTCGTGAAAATATGTTAAAGGAACCCCAAAATAAAATGATGGGAAATTCATTATGGATTTGGAAAGAGGCGGAAGTTGGTCACAAATATATTATGGGTGTTGATGTCTCTCGTGGTGATAGTGAGGATTTTAGTACAATTCAAATTGTTGATTTTGACACAAGAGAACAGGTGTTAGAATATATTGGAAAAATTCCGCCAGATACGTTGGCTGAGGTTGCTTTTAAATGGGCAAATATGTATTCAGCATTTGTTGTAGTTGATATCACCGGTGGTATGGGTATTACAACCGTACGTAAATTACAAGAATTTGATTATAAAAATCTTTATGTTGATGGTGTTGATCAAAATAATATGTGGAGGTCGGCATCAAGAACGGTAGATAAAATACCAGGAATTAACTTTAATTCTAAACGAGTACAGATAATTGCAGCATTTGAGGAGGGTTTAAGACACGGATTTAGAATGTATAGTTCTAGACTATATAACGAAATGAATACTTTTGTTTATATAAACGGTAGACCTGATCACCAAAAAGGACATCACGATGATTTAATTATGTCTATTGCCATGGCATTATACGTGGGGGAGTCATCATTTTCAAGTTTAGAAAAAGTAACAGAACATACAAAATCAATGATTGAGTCTTGGACCATAAGTAATAATGAATCTGTTAAGGATATAATTAATTTTAACCCAACAATGCCAAATATAGGACATGACTCAAGAAGAAATAATAGTGGACCAAGTAGAAGTGATTACGAAAAATACGGTTGGTTATTTGGGGGTAGATAATATTTATTAATAAAATATAATGGGATTAAGTGTAAGGAGAAGATCGGGAAAAATAATGGGTGGATCAAGTTTAATTGTACCTGGTCAAGATATATTGACCGCCAAGATTTTTGATATAGACTTTTCGAATAAAAGAGGGTCATTACCAGATCAACATAGAGAGTCTCCAAGTCCATCTGTAACACCAACACCAACAAATACTGTAACTCCAACAAATACTGTAACTCCAACAAATACTCAAACTCCAACAAATACTGTAACTCCAACAAATACTCAAACTCCAACAAATACTGTAACTCCAACAAATACTGTAACTCCAACAAATACTGTAACTCCAACAAATACTGTAACTCCAAGTGTAACAACAACTCTAACTCCAACATTAACTTTAACACCAACACCTACCGTAACACCAAGTGTAACACCAACTAATACTCAAACTCCAACTAATACTCAAACACCAACAAATACTCAAACTCCAACAAATACTCAAACTCCAACAAATACTCAAACACCAACAAATACTCAAACTCCAACATTAACTTTAACACCAACACCTACCGTAACACCAAGTGTAACACCAACTAATACTCAAACTCCAACTAATACTCAAACACCAACTAACACTCAAACTCCAACAAATACTCAAACTCCAACATTAACTTTAACACCAACACCTACCGTAACACCAACTAATACTCAAACACCAACAAATACTCAAACACCAACAAATACTCAAACTCCAACACCAACACCAATTGAAACACCCGTTAATTGTGTTGAAGGGACTATACCAAAGGACACCGTATACTCATATTACTCATGTTGTTACCCTTACGGACAAATAAGTGGAACAAGTGGACCTAGCACTACTGGATATACTGTATGTTATAATCCTTTTTCTGCTTCCACAAATGTTACCCCAGTTTCACCTCAAGTAATTTGTGATACATTAGTATTAACTAGTTGTTGTCAAGTCCAATTGGGTTACGATTTAACTGACAGTTTTATGGCTTGTATGGCTACTCAATCAACATACTATATAAGTGTTCCTTGTAAAACAAATGGTTGTATCTTGGATTTTGCGTTAGGAATCTACACAGATATATCTTGTACTACATTAGCCCCTGACGGATATTATTCAGATTGGACTAATTATGGCACAGTAAGTAGTGGAATTTTTAGTTTTAGTGGTTCATGTTAAAAATATGTCCCCAATCATTGTTGGTGAAGATAAGTATTTAAAATTTGTAACTCAAATACGGTTTAATAAGTAAAAAGACAAACTATTTAGATATTTATCATTATACTTAATTTTTTAATATGGAAAATAACAATCAAAATCTTACAATATGGCAAAGGTTATCAAAAACATTTGGACCAAATTCACTTTTAGGTCAAGATTTGCCAACATATTCTTTAGATAAGAAAGAATTACTAAAAACAACCGATAAACAGGAATACGAAAAAGAAAAACTACAGGCACAACAATCTATGTATTTGTCGGGTCAATGGGCAAAAATAGAAAATAATTTATATACTCAAGCGATTTATTATGAACCAACAAGACTGGCATCATTTTATGATTATGAATCAATGGAATTTACTCCTGAGATATCCACCGCTTTAGATATATACGCTGAAGAGTCGACCACACCTAATCAAGACGGTTATATATTACAAATATATTCTGAATCAAAAAGAGTAAAAGGTATATTAACAGATTTATTTAATAATGTGTTAGATGTTAACACTAATTTACAAATGTGGACAAGAAATACCTGTAAATATGGTGACAATTTTGTATATCTAAAATTAGACTCAGAAAAAGGTGTTGTTGGATGTATGCAATTACCAAACATTGAAATAGAACGTTTGGAAAGAGGTATGGCAGCAAAATCAATTAATGCGGAAGTAGACCCAAAAGATAAAGGATTAAGATTCCATTGGAAAGTAAAAGATATGGAATTTAATAGTTGGGAGGTTGCCCATTTTAGGTTACTAGGAGATGACAGAAAATTACCTTATGGTACATCAATGTTAGAAAAAGCAAGAAGAATATGGAAACAACTATTGTTATCTGAAGACGCAATGTTAATCTATAGAACTTCAAGAGCACCTGAAAGAAGGGTGTTTAAAGTGTTTGTTGGTAATATGGATGATAAAGACGTTGAAGCTTACGTACAACGTGTTGCGAATAAGTTTAAACGTGACCAAATTGTTGATAACAAAACGGGTAACGTGGATTTACGATTTAATCAGATGGCGGTAGATCAGGATTACTTTGTTCCTGTTCGTGATGTGACTCAAACAATGCCAATTGAAACTTTACCTGGAGCAACAAATTTATCTGAAATTGCGGATATTGAATATATTCAAAAAAAGTTGGTTACCGCCTTACGGGTTCCAAAAGCTTATTTAGGATTTGAGGAGGTTGTTGGTGATGGTAAAAATTTATCCTTACAAGATATAAGATTTGCAAGAACAATTAACAAAATTCAAAAAGCAATGATTTCAGAAATGAATAAAATTGCAATTGTACATTTATTTATTTTAGGGTTTGAAGATGAATTACAAAACTTTACATTAGGGTTAACAAACCCATCAAAACAAGCGGATTTATTAATGATAGATGTGTGGAAAGAAAAAGTTTTGTTGTATAAAGATTTGGTAACTGAAATACCAAATACATTGTCACCAACCTCAGCAACTTGGGCTAAGAAACACATTTTTGGATTCTCTGATGAAGATATTAAATTAGATACTCAACAACAAAGATTAGAAAGAGCTGTTGCAGCAGAATTGGTGAATACCGCAACAGTTATTACACATACCGGTATGTTTGATATTGTAGATAGACTATATAAAACTAAATCGGGATCTACCGAAAATCCCCCATCAGATGTTCCTGCCCCTCCTCCAAGTGGTGGTGGTGGTTCGTTACCTGATTTTGGTGGTGGGGCAGAACCTTCTGAACCAGCACCACCCGCAGAAGAAACATTACCTGAAAATAAAAAAAATGATAATTTAAATATTCTATTAGAGAATGATGATATTTATGGTGATAAGTACATTGACTTATCTAAAGGTAAAAATTCTTTAGGTTCAATGGAAAATGAATTGAGCAAATTACTAAGAGATTGATATTTATAATAAAAAAATTATGAGATTCGGAAAATTAAAATCAAAAATAGAAAATAAGTTAGTTGAGTCGTATAAAAACAACACAACTAAGACTGAAATATTAAAATTTAATTCAGTTGTTTTAAAAAATAAAAACATATCCAAACTTTTTTATCTTTATGATGAATTAAATTCAAACAAGGGATTGAGTGAATCAATTGCTAACGAATTTATTAATAAGAGTATAAGTATTTATGAAAACACAATAAATAAAATATCAAATAAGGACATTAAACCCATAACAGATTGGGTTTATGGATCTGATTATAATAATGAATATGATGTAATTGATGATTTATTTTCAAATGGTATTACTAAATTAGAAGAAAAAATTACAAGTAAAAAAATAATTTTAGAAAATATAACAAAAACACCAAAGGATAAAAAAGAACCTATTAATATACCATTAAATACCATGGTAAACATTGCAAATAAAACAATTAAAGATTATATTACCAATCTTAGTGAATCTGACCAAAAAAAATTAAAAACACTTTTATCTTCCGATACAAATAAATTAAAAGAAAACTATGATTCATTAAAAGATAAAATAATTTCTAAGTTAGAAAAACTTCAAGAAGATGATAATGATGAAGAAGTTATAAAAAGAATCGATGAAACAATTGAAAAAATTAGTACCGAATCATTCGATACCTTAAACTATATTAAACTACAACAATTAAATGAAAATCTTTAATCGTTATCTTTTAACTTTTGACGATAAGTGGCTTTATTTAACACTTCCCTATTTTTCACAGATTTTTTAGTAAATTCTTTTCTTTTATTTAAATTAGAATTTTGTCTTGTTTTAATTATCTTACTCTTTAATTCTTTAAGAGCCCTTTCAATCCCCCCATTTTTTTTCACATGTACTATTAACATATATTAATTTTATATTTTATTTTATATTTGATATATATCAGATAAATGCTTATTATTTTATAAAATAAACATTGTTTTTATGAAAAATACAAATGAAAAAAGGGAAAACCGCAAAAATGAGTGGATTCAAAAACTCAAAAATTACTTATGGAACAGTAGATTCCAAAAACTTTAAATCACTTTACTTAAATTTACAGACTTGGGTCGAACCAAAATATGATGTTGAAAATTGGGCAAGAGTGGTTTTAAATATGAACAGGTCTATAAAGCATTCAATATATAATCACATAGATAAAAATTTTTTTGATGATAAGTTTATTGTTGATACGGATCTTAGAACAAGTGGACTATCAATAAAAAAGAAATCATTTATGAATGTAGAAATAAATATTTATTTAATTAATGAAATGGATTTTAAAGGTTTATTACTTAAACGTAAATTAAAAGAAATTATAAAAGGAATATATAATGATATCTTATATAATAATGAATACTTTAAATTTTATTTAACAAAAACAGGCAATGTTAAACCTATTAAAGTAAAAACCGAAAAAGTTTAGTATTTATAATAAAAAAATACTATGAACGGTTATAAAATTTTAGGTCCACAAGAATCTAATAAAAAAGGAATTCTTATTGAATATGACGCTGGTTATATTAATCCAAATGAGAGTCGTAATTTAAGTACATTAAATGAGTCAAGAAATATGCTTGACCATTCTAAACCATTTGAATTCTATGCCGTATTACAAAAATACGATACACCAAATAGAAATGGTAGAATATATCCTGAAAAAATATTAAAAAGAGAATCTGAAAATTATAAGAAGATGATAGAGAAAGGAACTTCTTTATCTGAACTTAATCACCCTGAGTCATCTTTAATTGATTTAGATAGAGTTTCTCACCTAATTACTGAAGTATGGTGGGAGGGTCCTGTATTGTTGGGGAAATTAAAATTACTTACAAGTCCTGGATTTCATGAAAGAGGAATCGTATCAACAAAGGGGGATCTAGCAGCAAACTATTTACGACAAGGTGTTACTTTAGGTATTTCTTCTCGTGGTGTAGGATCACTTAAAAAAGTGGGTGAACAAAATGAAGTTCAAGAAGATTTTGAATTAATTTGTTTTGATTTAGTTTCGTCCCCATCAACACCTGGAGCGTATCTATTCTTAGATAAAAATGAGAGAATGAACTATGAAGAAAACTTAGATGAAGAAAAAAAAATGTCCGTTGAAAGAAATATTGGGGATTCTGGTAACAAATCGCTTGACTTAATGAAAAGATTATCCGATTATTTAAAAAAATAATAAATAATTAAACTATGGAACAAGGAGAAAAGTATTTTGTGGCGAAGATCACATCAGATTTGTTAGATAACGAATCAGGAAAAGTTAAAAAAGTTAGAGAAGAAAAATTAGTATTGGGTTACTCCCCTACTGATGTCGAATCTAAAGTAACAAAAGTTTATGAACATTACTCAATGGATTGGAGAATCACATCCATAACTGAAAGTAAAATTGATGAAGTAATTAAATAAATTTTAAACTAATCAATTTTTTAAATTGGAGGTATTTTTAAATATCTCCATTTTTTTTGCAATAAAATTAATAAAAATTGAATTTTTTTGAAAACCACACTATTTATATTGTAAAATAACCAAACTATAATGAACAAACAAAAATCATTAGTTGAAGATACTTTCTTACAAATGCGAAATTTGGAAGAAGTTATTAACGAAAATGCAAAAGGAATACTTGCTTCTACAATGAAGGAAGAAATCAGATCATTAGTAAAAGAATCTCTTAACGAACAAGAAGACGAAGATGAGATTGAAGTAGATGCCGAATTTGATGATACTGACGTATCTGATGATGACGTTGATAATTTGGATGTAGATATGGGAGACGAACTTGACCTAGATGCAGACGATGAAACAATTGACCTAACAGACGCATCGACCGAAGACGTTTTAAAAGTGTTTAGAGCTATGGGTCCTGAAGATGGGGTAATTGTAAAAAAAGAAGAAGGAATGATACATTTATCTGATGAAAATAACGACGTTGAGTATGTTATACAACTAAGTGAATCTGAGCAAGATGATGATAAATTCTATCTTGATGAAGAAGACGAAGACGAAGACAAAGATACTAAAACTATCTATGAAGTTGAACTAGATGATACTGATGATGATGAAGATGAAGATGATGAAGATTCGTATAAAAGTCACTTATCTGGAAAGTTTAATTCTGAAATGAAGGAACGATTTAATCGTCATGATTTTGAGGATGAAGAAGAAGAAGAGGAAGATGATGAAATATTTGATCCTGAAATGATCGAACGTTTTAATATGGAAATCGATCCTGAAGACGAAGATGAAGATGAAGATCTATTTTTTGGTGATGAAGATGATGACGAATTTGTTGTTGAATCTAAATCTAAATTTAAATCAAAAGGTATTGGAATGGGTAATTCATCAAAATTTAAATACGATAAAAAACCAAACCAAGGTGACGGGTTCAAAACAAAAATGAAACAAGGAACCAGAGGTGTTGGTATGGGTAAACCAAAATTTGAATATAAGGAAGGTGAAAACATGGAAAAAGGTAAAAACACACCTGTTAAGAAAATTGAAACTAAAGAATCTGCACGTACGTTAGGTAATGGAAGTAGAAATAGTCCGAACAGAAAAAGTTTACCTAAATTAAGAGTTAGAACTCATGAAAGTGTTAGTAATTCCGAATTACAAATTCTTAGAGAAAAAAATGAAGAGTACAGAAACGCATTGAATGTATTTAGAGATAAATTAAATGAAGTTGCGGTGTTTAATTCAAACTTGGCTTATGCCACTCGTTTATTTACTGAACACTCAACAACAAAACAAGAAAAAATTAATATCTTAAAAAGATTTGATACCGTTGAAACACTTAAAGAATCTAAAAATTTGTATAAAGTAGTAAAAGACGAACTTTCAAACGTAGGTAAAGAGAGTCATTTTGTTAATGAGACATTTGAAAGAACCGTTCAAAAAACCCCAACATCGGGATCTGCGGTTAATTTAATTGAATCTAAAACATATGAAAATCCTCAATTCTTAAGAATGAAAGATTTAATGTCAAAAATAAAATAAAAATAAAAATAAACTAAAAAAAATAAAAAACCAAAAAAATGGGAGCATTATTAGAATCAGGTCTTGTTGGTAATATCGGGTTAAAACACCTTAAAGTTATCAAAGAAGACACAATTAACAAATGGGATAAATTAGGATTCCTTGAAGGCCTTAGAGGTCACCTAAAAGAAAACGTAGCACAGTTATATGAAAACCAAGCTTCTTTCTTGATTAACGAAGCAACTTCTGAAGGTTCCAATGGAGCATTTGAAACAGTTGTTTTCCCTATCGTAAGAAGAGTTTTCTCTAAATTATTGGCTAACGAAATAGTATCTGTACAAGCAATGAACTTACCAATTGGTAAATTGTTCTTCTTTGTACCTAAAATTCAAGGTTATAATGGTGGTGGAGCAAATAACTCTGGAACTCACTATCAACCAATCGGAGCACCGAACGGACCTACAGCAGGCGGAACAGGTAACTCAGGACCAGGAGCAGGATACTCACCAAACGCAGGAGCATTCGGAAAAAATCTTTATGATTTATTTTATGAAGGTAGTGCGGCAGATTTAGATCCTCCAGGATTATTTGATTACTCTAAAGGTCAATGGTCAGCAGTTACAGCGGCTACAACCATACAAGTATGGTCTAATGGATCATTAACAGATTCTGCATCACCAACAGGTAACCAAAGAAAAATATTACTTAAAATGTGTGGTTTTGCTGACACAGGAGCTGGTAAATTAATCGGACCTGATGGAAATGAAATGGACTCTGAGACTTTCTTAGCAAGTCTTAAAATTTATGCTGATTTAACTAAATTTTCTGCTAGTTCTACACCATGTAGTGTTATTAGTTCAGGTGGTGTATCAGTTCCATTGTTGTTCAGAGTTGTTACTCAACAATATGGTCAAGGTATTGTACAATACGGTAACACAACACAAACAACATATCCAGGTGATGGAAATGGTGGTTCATTCAAAAATATCTGTTCTGCAGATGGATGTATCTACTTAGAAGTTGATTTATCTTGTCCAGTATGTGCTGATTGTAACTCAACATCTTTAGATGGTTACACAGGTACTACAATTTTTTCAGGAGCATCTGGTACTTCTTTTGTTTCAGTATTTAGAAGATATGAAGAATTGGAATTCGCAGATCAAATCGGTGAGGTTTCTTTCGACTTAGATTCAGTTACTGTATCTGTTACAGAAAGAAAATTAAGAGCACAATGGTCTCCTGAGTTAGCTCAAGACGTTGCAGCATTCCATAACATCGACGCTGAGGCTGAGTTAACTGCATTGTTATCTGAGCAAGTTGCAGCTGAGATTGACCGTGAAATACTTCGTGATTTAAGAAGTGGAGCGGCTTGGAACCTACGTTGGGATTACAACGGATGGAGAAGAATTTCTCAAACAACATCTTATACTCAAAAAGATTGGAATCAAACTTTGATTACAGCAATTAACCAATTGTCAGCACAAATCCACAAATCAACTTTGAGAGGTGGAGCTAACTGGATTGTTGTTTCTTCTGAGGTTTCTGCAATCTTTGATGATTTAGAATACTTCCACGTATCTAACGCATCTCCTGAGCAAGATCAGTATAACATGGGTATTGAAAGAGTAGGTACTCTTGCAGGACGTTACCAAGTTTATCGTGATCCTTACTTCCCACCAAACCAAGTTTTGATTGGACACAAAGGAACATCATTGTTAGACACAGGTTACATCTACGCACCGTACGTACCTCTACAATTAACACCTACAATGTACAATCCGTTCAACTTTACTCCGATCAAAGGAATAATGACGAGATACGCGAAAAAAATGGTCAACAACAGATTTTACGGAAGAATTACCGTAGATGGCGTTAGAACATTCGATTTAAGAGAATTGAGATAATCAATTAAATACCGAATAAGAGAAAGGAGACAATTACTTGTCTCCTTTTTTATTTATCATTAGTTTGTGTAGGTTCTTCAATTTTTGATAACACTCTTATTGATTTTGATATAACTTCAGATTCACCAATTGTAAACGACCCACGTTTATGTGCTACCTTAACCGCCTCAACTAAATAATATATTGAATGGTCTTTATCCATAGATAAGAGAATAATATCCAAGTGTTGTTCGCTAATCAAATCAATTGTTCCAAATAAATTACCATAATTTATATTTTCTTTTTCCATAATTAAAATATAAGATATTTATATAATATAATCAAATGGATAGACTTAGTAAAATTATAAAAAAAATATTATTAGAAGTAACTTCTGATAGTTCAGGGAGTAGAGGATCATACATTACACCACTACAGGTAGGTATTAGAAGATTTAATGATTCTCAAAATGGACCATTCACAATACCCGTGTCTAACTACGATAACCCAATGTTAGAATATGATAGTTATGATGGTTCAATGGATAAAACAAAAAAACAAATCAAAAAAATAGATTCTAAAGCAAAAAAAGTTACAAATTATATTAAAAAACATCCTGAGTCTACATTTTCAGATGAAGATGGTAATAATATAAATCAGACACCAGGTAAAAAATTAAATTTTGTTCCAATTAAAGAAGGAGATAAAATAACTAAAGACACAATTTCTGAAGATCTTGCAGTTTGGTTTGGTAAAAAGAAGAAGTCTAAAGGGTCTTCCCAACCAAAAGGTCCTTGGGTTAACATTTGTAGTAAAGTTGATGGTAAACATCCTCCATGTGGACGACAAGATACGTCTAAAGGATCTTACCCTAAATGTAGGGCGGCTGGAGTTGCTGGTAAAATGAGTGATTCACAAAAAAGATCTGCATGTCAACAAAAAAGAACCGCTGAGAAAAAAGATACTCAAACAGGAAAAGGTCAAAAACCAATAATGACATCATATAAAACAAAAAAAGAATCCGTAGATTCTTTGGTTGATAAAATTTTAATCGAAATTAGAAACTCGTTCTAAGATATTGTGTAGAGAGTTAGTGATTTGTGAATTAACCTCACCCTCATAATTAAGTCTTCTCTTATCTGCTTCAAGATCAAAAATATATGTTAATCTTTCCCAATCCCTATCATGTAGTTTAACATTATAATTATAAACGTGATTAGTGATCTCAACTCTATGATCTGTCATTGTTATGAAAATTTTCATATCGTCATTTTTAAGATAACGTTTATCAGACATTGGGGCTATCATAAATTCTGTATCTTTATGTTGAATTATTTTAAGACATATTTTAAAACACGTCTTTTCATATGATAGGATTTCATTTTGATAAGTTGGTATAATACTTGAAGATCTTTTTGACCAAATGTAAAATTTAAGTTTTAATCTACTTAAGAATCTTTTTAATCTGTTTTTCATATCTATATATTGTTTGTTTGTACAAATATATATAAATTATTTGAATAAAAAAATTAATTGTAAAAATTTTTCCCAAGTTTCTAAATCATTATCATTTCTACCTATATTTGCACTATAACAAGATAAAACCACATTATCTTTAATGTAACCTTTAGACACATCCAATCGGTCTAATGAAGGTTGTTGAGGGTGTTTTGATTTATTAGAAGGTATTAAAGGTATTTTAAACCAATAACAAAGACCGTTTTGATCCTCCATCATTTTATTAATATCGTCAACGGTTAATGTGTTTTCTATTTTTCTATGTTTCGAGTCATGAATAAGAGTATTTTGCCATAATCTAACTCTTCTTTCTTTTTGTTTTAACCCTTCTTTTTTTCTTTGTTCGGGATCTAATCTTTTTCTTCTTTTATAATCTCGTGTAACTTTTAAAAGACATTCTTTACATCTGTGACCCCTTTGAGTTTTATAGAACTCGGTTACAGATTTTAAATTTCCACATTTACTACATTGTTGATCCATATTAATAAATATAAGGATAAACATAAAAACACAAAAAAAGAGATATTAATCTCTTTTATTTTTTAACAATAATCACCCGAACAATGTGTTTTACCATCAAGACCTTTAATTGAACCTTTACATACTTGAACAGCGTGGCCATTGCTATAAGCTGAGGGGTGAACGTCATATGTTGCCTTTGCGGATGCAATACCTCTCGCACAAAGAGGTGTCCCCGTTTTTTTACGACCTTCATACATAACAATGTCATTATTAACATTTGTCGATGATTCCATACCGTCTTTTTTTGATTCATTCATCATGAAATCAAATACTTGATCCATATTGTTTTTAGCTTCAGAAATATGATCTTGAGCCCAATCATGTCCATTATCTAAAATAGATTCAACCATATTACGATCGAAATCTAATAATAAATCACATTGTCTTCTCATTTGTTCTAAATTAGAAAAGAACATATATCTTTGAGATTTTTCTTCGTGAGTCTCTCTAATCACTTTTCTAATAATATAATCTAAATTCATATCTTAAGAATTTAATCCGTTACCCCCAAGGAGGGTCATGTTTAATTGTACTACATCACCACCATCTTGAGTACTCCAAGTTGGGTGTTGTGGTTCTACTGACACTACAGTGGAACCTGTGTCACCAGTAGTACATATTTGAACACAAATTGTGGTGTTTGTGTTTGCACTTGTTGTTGTTCCTGACATAATTTTTGTTTTTTTTTATTTTTTATTTACTATTTGAAATTTTATTTGTTTCTTATAAGTATTAACTTCTCCGCTTGATAACACTTTAATATCAATAAAATATTCATTAGGTATTTTATCTCTTGTGTCAAACATAAAATAATACTCATTAGGTGTTCTATTAATTTTTGTCCAATCTTGAACTTGAACTTCCGTAGATCCTTCTTTAACATAAATTCTATACGATGCTTTTACTTTAAGTAATAGTTGATTAGTGGTATAAGCTTTTTTAATAATTACCCCCACTTTACGAACATCCGTATTTAAAATCTTTTCATCTTGTTTAATTCCATAGAAATCAAACCCATATATTGATGGGTCTTGAGATAGAGTACCAATCTGTAAAGACTTATGTAGTGGGTAGATTGTAAATTCATTTGTAATATTAGGTAATGGAAAACCATTAATAAATAAATTGCTCCAAACATCAGTAAACGTACAAGGAGTTTTGTAACCAATTAATGGGGGAATAATAACTTCATAAACCCCTTTTGATCTACGACAAGTTGTTAGTCCTGTTAAACCTGGTATTGCGGTACAAGATGTGTCCCGTAATTCAACAAATGGATTAAAATCTAAATTTTTAAAATCTCCATCTTCATAAACATATAGATACAGTTTATTAATTTTACCTAAAACAAACATATTTCTATCGTCTTCAATTAGATCATTATAATTTGTTTGTAGATATGGTTCGTAAAATGTCTGAGTATGACGAGTAAAAAATCCAACAGAATAAGTTCCTGTTGTCCCTGATAAACTTTCAACTTGAGGTAGGTATGCAATACCCCAACCAACAGGTGTTGTAATTGATCCGTTTAATATTGAGTTTATTTCATTTGTCATATCAAAATCAATATTTTCATCCCCAAATTCAAAATGTTGGGTGTCTATAACTTGTAATGAATTATAATTAAATGAACCACTATTAGTGTTACTATAAATTCCCGGTTCTTCCCAAGTATCTATTGTTGTAATTGCTGACCAATTAGATGGTCTATCTGAATAATTTTTATCGTTAGGAATGGGGGTATTTGCCGATATAAAATCATACCCTACTCCTTCATCCCAAATTTGTGGGGTTGGGGGTATTGTACTATTATTGGGGGGTATTCTAAATAAGAATAAATCAAATGATGTTGCCCGATATCTACCTTGTGATGTTGATGTGTTTAAAAAGTCTTTATCAAAATATGATGTGTTGGTCATATTCAATGTGTGAGTCATTGCTGATGTACACCCTGTTGATACAATACCATTATTAACTTTTTCAATTAATAAACTTAAATCAATATCAAAAATAAATCGACTAAAACCTCTTGGATTAACAATACCGTCTTCACCATAATATAATTCTGTAACGGGGTTTCTTCCCGTATTTGTTAAATCATTATAAATGATAGTATTATTTCTACTAAAATATGAGTTATTAATTGACATTATACTTTTATTATATAAATATCAATTAAGTCGGATATTTTGATTTAGAATATTATTTTCAGCATTATTAATTGTTTCTAGTAATTTTTTACTTGAAACTCCTTGATTTGGGTATTCTTTGATTGGAGGTAAGCCAGGAAAAGGATGAACATGTGTTAACATAAAATCAACTATTTGATTTAATAAAAACATAAGTTCTTCACCTCTTACCATTGAGTTTGTTCTTTCATGTATTTCTATTGCCAACTTGGATTGGGGAATACCATAAAGAGTATCTTTAAGATCTATTTTAAACTTTCCATCAGATTTGTTTGTTAAAAAATAAACTTTATCTCCACCCAAAACAGAGTATGTA
>Ga0315293_10000226_pt1 | contig 49463 bp, 47 predicted proteins | sample YL17G13_20_MG_FD_203071 | JGI IMG/M metagenome (GOLD analysis project Ga0315293, IMG submission 203071) | Sediment microbial communities from Yellowstone Lake, YNP, Wyoming, USA - YL17G13_20 | ecosystem: Environmental > Aquatic > Freshwater > Lake > Sediment | place: USA: Wyoming | collected... | reverse complement strand
CCTATTTCCCTAGGGGGGTCGGGAGGGTAAATAAATTTTAAAGAAGTTTGGAGGCGTCTCCGCTATGGGGGCCTAGGGGCGATCCCGGCACCGATAGTGATCACACAAAAGGAGATACTTCCAATCTCCCCAAACTGCGCTCGTCTTGACAGGTGCAGTTGTTCATACTATACCTAGCGCTTCGGGCGGAACGCGCCGGGCCACCCCCGATAGAACCTGCTTTTATCACCAGACCAGGATGCTCGCCCTAAAGATGACGAGAAGGAGGACCCCATGACCCCTAAGCGCCAGAAGGCGGCTAAACCCAAACCGGCGCGGCCGGCCTCACGGCTGCCCCGGGCCGAGGTCGGCATCCTGGGCGGGACCGGGCTGTACGAGGTCGAAGGTATTGAGAACCTCCGCGAAACCAGGCTGACAACGCCCTTCGGCGACCCGTCGGACGCCTACCTCCTGGGCCGGCTGGAGGGCAGGGAGGTGGCCTTCCTCAGCCGCCATGGCCGCGGCCACCGCTATCTTCCCATGGAGATCAACTACCGGGCCAATATCTACGGGTTCAAAATGCTGGGCGTGGAAAGGGTCCTGTCCGTCAATTCCTGCGGCTCACTGAAGAAGGAGATCAAACCCAAGGACATCGTCATCTCCGACCAGTTTTTCGACCGGACGCATCGGCGGAACACCTTCTTCGGCGGGGGAGTGGCGGCCCACATCGGGTTCGCCCAGCCCGTCTGCTCCGACCTGGCCGCAACGCTCACCCGTGCTGGCCGGGAGATGGGTCTGCGGATCCATCCCCGGGGAGTCTATCTCTGCATCGAGGGGCCGGCCTTTTCCACCAAGGCCGAGTCGAACATCTATCGCCAGTGGGGTTGCGACGTCATCGGTATGACGGCCGCCACCGAGGCCAAGCTCTGCCGCGAGGCGGAGATCTGCTATGCCAGCCTGAACCTGGTCACCGATTATGATGTCTGGCACGAGGAAGAGGAGACGGTCTCCGTGGAGCTGATCCTCCAGAACTTGCGGGCCAACGTCGAACATGCCAAAGCCGTCATCAGGAAAACGCTGGCTTCCCTGGGGCCCCGGGCCGCCTGCGGCTGCGACTGCGCCACGGCCTTGCGCAACGTCATCGTCACCGCCCCCCGCCTCATACCGGACAGCCTCAAAAAAAAGCTGGGGCCGCTGGTCAAGGGCCATCTCCCGGGCTGAGGAGCCGGAGGGCGAACCCATGAGTCTAGTCATTGTCGGCTCCCTGGCCTTCGACACCATCGAGACGCCCTGCGCCCGGCGCGAGCGGATCGTGGGGGGTTCGGGCACTTACTGCGCTTTGGCCGCCAGCTTTTATACTCGGCCCAAGATCGTGGGCGTGGTGGGCACTGATTTCCCCAAGGAGACACTGGACTTTTTCCGCCGCAAAAAGATCGACCTCCGGGGGCTTGAGGTCCGGCCGGGCCGGACCTTCTTTTGGGCCGGCCGCTATGAGGCTGACCCCAACTGCCGCACCACGGTCTGCACGGAGCTGAACGTTTTCCAGGATTTCCGCCCAAAGCTGCCGGCCTCCTACCGCCGGGCGGACATTATTTTCCTGGCCAATATCGACCCCGACCTTCAGGATGATATCCTCAACCAGGCGGCCCGGCCGCGCCTGGTGGCCATGGACACCATCCAGCTCTGGATCGAGACCAAGCGGGAGGCGCTCCTCAGGGTCCTCGACCGGGTGGACGTTTTTTTCTGCAACGACCAAGAGGCCAAGATGCTGACCGGCGAGGTCAATCTGGTCCGGGCCGGCCGCAAGATCCTGGACCGCGGCCCCAAGTGGGCGGTGCTAAAGAAAGGGGAACACGGGGTGTTGGTCCTGGGCCGGGGCCGGGCCTTCGGCCTTCCGGGCAACCCGACCGAAGAGGTGGTGGACCCTACCGGGGCGGGAGATTGTTTCGCCGGCGGCTTTCTCGGGTCTCTTGACCGGGCCGGCCGCTTTACGGAGGGCGCCATCCGCCGGGCGACCGTCCACGGAAGCGTCATGGCCTCCTTTGCCATCGAAGACTTCGGCATCGAGCGCTTCAAGACCCTGACCCCCACTCAAGTCGAAGAGCGATATCGCTGTTTCAAAAAATTGGTCGCTTTCTAGTCATGCGTCTCACAAGTTCCTTGCTATTGAGGCCGATACGCTTCGACGCATGACTGCCGGGGGAGTTTGAGGGGGGCGGCGTGGCCGCAGCTCCACCCCCACATCCACTATGTGGCCGAAGCCCTGCGGCATTTCACCGCCAGGCTGGAAGAGGTCTAGCGCCGCTTTTTCCGGACTTCGAACAGACCTTCCCGGCGGCCTTTTTTCCTGAACTCGAAGACCCGGTCGGCCAGCTCCACCAGCGGCAGCCGGTGGGTGATGAGGATGGTGGTCCGGCCCCGGGTGATGAGGCGCAGAACCTCGCCCAGGCTTTTCTCCGTCCGGCGGTCGAGGGCTGAGGTCGGTTCATCCAGGATCAGGATGGCCGGGTCCTTGAGGAAGGCGCGGGCCAGGGAGATTCTCTGTTTCTGGCCGATGGACAACCGTGCCCCCCGCTCGCCCACCACGGTCCGGTAGCCCTTCTCCAGCTGTAGGATGTCGTCGTGGATGAGGGCCTGGCGCGCGGCCTCCTCGACTTCCTTCTGACCGGCGCCGGGCTTTCCGTATTTGATGTTGTTCTCCACGGTGTCGTTGAACAAGAACGTCTCCTGGGAGACGATGGCCGTCCGGGAACGCAGCCATTCCGTGTCAATCTCCTGCAGGTCGCGGCCGTCGAGCAGTATCCGGCCCTCCTGGGGGGTATAGAACTTGAGGACCAGGCTGATAAGGGTCGTCTTGCCGATGCCGCTGGAACCCATGATGGCAACCTTCTCCCGTGGAGCAATATGGAAGGAGACCTCCCTGAGCACGGGTTTGCCCGGCACATAGGCGAAAGACGCCTTCTGGAACTCGATCCGGCCTTCGGCCTTCAAGGGCCGGAGAAGGGGCGGGCCTTTGCGCTCCTTGTCGATCTCCGGGCTGATGGAGAACATCTCGTGGAGGCGTCCCATGGACAGGAAGAGGTACTGGAGGGAGATGATTTGGTTGAAGATTCCGCTGAGCTGGCCGGAGAGCTGCATGGAGTAGAGAGTGAAGGCAGTCAGGTCGCCCACGGTCATCGTCCCGGCCAGGACCCGGCGGCCGCACATCCAGGTGATGAACAACCGGGTGGCCAGGTTGATCCCCTGGAGGAGATATCCGGCGAAGGAGGACAGCAGGAGGCTTCGGAGCTGGAGTTCGATGACGTCTTTCATCTTGCCCGCCACCTTGGACTTTTCCCGTTCCTCGCCGCCGTAGGACTTGATGACTTCGATCCCGGACAGCACCTCCTGGATGTCGCCGCTGATGGTGGCGGTCTTTTCCATCTGGCGGTAGCTGAGGGCCCGGGCCCGGACCATGACCAGGTAATTGATGAGGACGTTGAGCGGCACGAGGGCCAAGAGCAGAAAGGTTATGGACCGGTCCAGGTGAAAGAGAATGAACAGGCTGATGACGGGAGTGAGGACGTTCCGCAGGAGCTGGAAGAGGTACTGGGAGAAGAAGCTTTCCACGGTGTGGACATCGCCGGTGATGCGCTCCATGAGGTAGCCGGTCTGCTTCTCTTTGAAGATCGACAGCGGATAGCGCAGCACCCGGTCGAACAGCGCGGTCTGGACGCGGAAGGTGACTCCGGTGTTGAACCTGAAGTTGACCAGGCTCTGCAGGATGGACACCACACCGCTGAGCAGGCCGAAGATCAGGCCGGCCAGGACGACCAGGTCCAGGGAGCCCATGATGCGGGCCAGCAGCGGCCGAAGCCCACCCAGGCCCAGGGAGCTCAGTAGAGAGAGGATATCGGAAGGGTCCTTTTTGAGCAGGACGTTGTCAATGAGGATTTTTCCTCCCAAAGGATAGAAGGAGCTGACGCCGGTGGTGAACAGGGTCAGCAGCAGGCTGGCCAGGGCCACTTTCCAGAGGGGCTTGACGAACCGGGAGTAAAAGAGCATGTCTTTCAGGGAAAACTTGACCTTGACCGGCTCGGGAGCCGCGATCGTCCCCAGGACATATTCGCGGAACAGCTTCTTGACGTTCATTTTGGAGTTTATTTTACCACATCGCTTCTTTCCGGAGAACGCGCGGCCAGGCCCTCTGGGGCGCCCTCATTGACTTGCATCCTGTTTTTGCCCAAGATGGGAATGGAATCAGGGCATGAACGCCGCCGCCAAAAAAATTGTTTTTTTGAGCTTGAATAGGTTCAACCCCGTCTTGTGCGACGGCGTATCGAATTCCATGCTCGAGCTGCTTCTGTTCTTGAAGCGCCAAGGGCATGATGTCTCCATCTCGACCGTTTACACTCACGAAGAATACCATCAATTTGTCTTTCGCTATCTGGCGGCCCGCCGGAGCGAGAATGGAAATGGTCCGGCCTGGGATGCTTACCTGGCTGAACTGAAGGGCGTTGAGGTATGGCAAGCTAAGGAATGGCCGTCTCACCTGGACTACCGCGGCGACCTCACAGACTTCAGGGAATTCTATGGCCGGATCAGCGTGCTCCTCGTTCCCTCCCTGGTGGAGGAAGCGTTTTCCCGAGTCATCCTTGAGGCGGCGGTCAACGGCATCCCGGTGGTGGCCAACCGGGTAGGCGGAATTCCCGAGGCCCTGGGGGAGGGCGGCCTTCTCGTCGACGTGGACCTATCTCGGGCAGATGAGGCCGGGATGCTCGACGCCCTGGCGGACGAGTACCAGATCAGGATCGACCAGCTCTTGTCGGACGGGGAGTTCTATGCTCTTTTAGGCCGGCGGGCTCTGGCCAGGGCTCAGGCTTATCAGGAGAATCAGGCACAGGTTTCCAGGCGGCACTGTGCCGAGCTTTTGGGTGTTTCTTCGGATTAGCGGACTCTATAGAACCACATCAGGGGCAACCAGAGCTGGTGGCCGTAGGGGAGCCGCTTGTGGTTGACCAGCACCTCGGTTTCCGGCCATTCGTGGACGAGGCTGAACAGGACGAACAGCTCTTCCACTTCGTCCGGCGTGTAGGTGGCCATGTGCCGGACCCACTCGCCGCTGCCTTCCGCCCGGTAGGTCGGGCTTTTCTTGGCCAGTTCGACCGCCCTCTCGTATGAGGGGCTCAGCTTGTAGGGAAAGACCAGGGTGATGTTGAAGTGCTTGGCTTGATCGCTGGGGTAGAGGATCTCGTCCAGCAGATCTTTCTTGGCTTCTTGGTCCGGCATGGCCTTTTGGCACCAGGGACGACCCAGCATATCTCCGGCGGATTGTCCCTGTCAATATGGTATGATGTCAAGTCGGCGGCCATGAGCGATCGAAGAGTGTACGCGGCCCTTAAAACGGCCTGGCTGCTGGCCCAGGGGGCCGTCCTGCCCTTGGCCGTCCTCTATCTGTGCTCCAGGCGGCAGCCGCTTCTTCCCCCGGGCTCTGTTCATCAATTCCTTCTGATGGCGGCCGGAGTCGTTTTTCTTGTGGTCTGGCTGATCATGGAGTCTCTGCTGGCCATGCACAATTTTCCACTCGGCCTTTGGGCCGCGCTGCAATTGACCCTGGGCTATTATTTGCAGAATGCGATTATTGTTCTCGGCGGCGCTTCGCTGCTCTTTTCAAGCTTTGCCTCCTTGTATGTTTCCCTGGCCGCCGTTTCGCTGTTTTTATGCCTGATCTTGGGCCAAGGTTTTTTCCGTGGCCGGGCCCCTGGGGGGGAAAAGGCCGCGATTTTGCCCGCCCTGGCCGTTCTCTGCGGCGTATTCTATTTGATCATTTTATGGCCGGCCCTGGCGGAGGGCTTTTCCGGATTGTCCTCGGCCATCAAGATCATGGACGGCTTAGCCCTGGCTGCCAATGGCATTTTCTACGTTCGGACGCTGTACCGCACTTCTATTTTCTCGCAAGAAGGCCGTCCGCCGGCGTCCGTAGAACGGGAGTGGGGAAAATGGGCGGGGCGGACCATCGGGGTGTTCATCCTTTCGACCGTTATGGCCGCCGTTCTGGGCGGCATTTTTGGCTTCAGAAAATAAAAGAGCCGAGCTTCGTCTTGCGATAGCGCGTTTAAAGAATCAGCATGCAGTCGCCGTAACTGAAGAAACGGTAACGCTTCCTGACCGCTTCCCGGTAGGCTTCCAGGATGAGCTCCCGGCCGGCCAAGGCGGAGACGAGCAGGAGCAGGGTCGAACGGGGGAGGTGAAAGTTTGTCAGAAGGCGGTCCACGATTTTAAAGATATAGCCGGGATAGATGAACAGGCGCGTGGAGAGCGTTCCCGGTTTTATGACCCGAGGAGAATATTGGCCAGTTGCTCCGGCCGCGCTTTCCAGCGTCCGGACGACGGTGGTGCCCACAGCGGTGACGGCCCGGCTTTCCCTTTTAGCGGCATTGACCTCCTGGGCCGTCCGCCGGCTGACCGCGTATCTTTCCTCGAGCATCAGGTGGTCTTCCAGGCGCGCGGCGCGCACAGGCTGGAAGGTGGCCAGCCCCACTTCCAGGTCCACGCGGAGGACCTTGACTCCCGCTCTTTGCAAAGATTTCAAAATTTCCTTGGTGAAGTGCAGCCCGGCCGTCGGGGCGGCTATCGACCTTCCCCGGCGGGCGTAAACGGTCTGGTAGCGGGCCAGGTCGCCGGCCCGTTGTCCCTCGGGGTTTTTTCCCCGTCTGATGTAAGGGGGAAGGGGAGCGTAGCCTTGCTCCCGGAGAAAGCCCAGGACATTTTGTTTTTTGAAGTCGAGGACCCGCTTTCCTTCGTCGCCGACATCAACCACTTTGGCCCTCAGGCTGCGGTTGAAAGAGAAGAAAGAACCTGGAGCGACATGCCGGGCCGGCCGGCACAGGACTTCCCAGCGGCCCGCGGATAGGTTTTTTAAGAATAGGAATTCGGCCTGGCGGCCGGCTGTTTGTCCCCAGGCCCGGGCCGGGATAACACGCGTGTCATTCAGGACCAGGACATCGCCGGAGTGGAAATAGGAGGGAAAATCCTTGAAGGCCTTATGGATAACCCGGCCAGATCTTCGCTCGACGACCATCATCCGGGAAGCGTCTCTTCGGGGAAGGGGATGCTGGGCGATGAGTTCCGGCGGAAGGGGAAAGTCAAATTCCGAGGTTAGCAAGGTTGCCTCTCCATTTCGGTGATAGCCCCAAATTCGCGCGGGGGTGGCGCGGCTCAGGGCTCTCCGGCGGCCCTTCCGCTATTCCTTGAACAATTTTTTCTGCGGAGCCGCCGCGGCGCCCCGCTGCCGATAGCCCAGATGCTGGTAAGCCTTGGCCGTGACCCGGCGGCCGCGAAGGGTTCGCTCCAGGAAGCCGATGCGCATCAGGAAGGGCTCGTAGATGGATTCGATGGTGTCCTTCTCCTCGTCGATGGCCGCGGCGATGGTGCCGATGCCCACCGGGCCGCCGTTGAAATTTTCGATAATGGTCTGGAGCACCTTGCGGTCCACATCGTCCAGCCCCACGGTGTCCACCTCCATCATGTCCAGGGCGCGGCGGGCCTCCCGGGAGGTGATGACGCCGTCGGCCTTGACGTCGACGTAGTCCCGCACCCGGCGCAGCAAGCGGTTGGCCACCCGGGGCGTTCCGCGGCTGCGCAGGGCGATCTCCCCAGCCCCTTCCTCGTCGATGGACACCTTGAGCAGGCCGGCCGACCGTAGGATGATGGCCCGCAGGTCCTCGTCGCGGTAGTAGTCCAGGCGATGGATGATGCCGAACCGGCCGCGCAGCGGGGCAGTGATGCGGCCAGCCCGGGTGGTGGCCCCGATCAGGGTGAACTTCTTCAGCCGCAGCTTGTGGCTGCGGGCGCTGGGCCCCTGGCCGATGAGGATGTCCAGGCAGAAATCCTCCATGGCCGAGTAAAGCAGCTCTTCGATCGTGGGATGGAGCCTGTGGATTTCATCGATGAACAGAATCTCCTTGTGCTGAAGGTTGGTCAGGATGGCCGATAGGTCGCCCGTCCGTTCGATGACCGGGCCGGCCGTGGGCTTGAGCCCCACGCCCATTTCCTTGGCGATGAGGTAGGCCAGGCTGGTCTTGCCCAGGCCGGGCGGGCCGTAGAGCAGGACATGGTCGAGGTGCTCATCGCGCTTGCGGGCGGCTTGGATGAAGACCTGGAGGTTCTTCTTGACGTTAGCCTGGCCGATGAACTCTTGGAAACTGCGCGGCCGCAGGCTGTCCTCGAAGAGAAGGTCCTCCGGGGTCCGGATGGGGTTCAGGATGGCGGGCATGGTCGGTGTCCTGGGCCTTTGTCCCTTACAACTTGGCCAGCCGCCCCAGGCATTCCCGGAGCAGCTTTTCGAACCCGGCCCCCGCCGGGGCCTGCTTCATGACCGCCTCGACCACCGTCTCAACTTCCTTCTTGCGGAAGCCCAGGTTGGTCAGGGCCGACATCAGGTCTTCGGTCTCGGGCGAGCCTTTCAGGGCCAGCACCTTTTCTTTCTTGTCCAGCTTACTCTGCATCTCCAGGGCGATGCGCAGGGCCGTTTTTTTGCCGATGCCGGGCACGAGGGCCAGGCGGGCGATGTCGTTTTTCTCCACCGCCTCCTCCAGCTCCTGCGGGCCGATGCCGCTCAGGATGTTCAAACTGAGCTTGGGGCCGATGCCCGAGATCGAGATGAGCTTGAGGAAGAGGTCCTTTTCCTCCCGAGTGGCGAAGCCGAAAAGGCTCAGGGCCGAGTCGGTCAGGTGAGTGTGGATGTAGAGACTAGCCGGTTCGTTGACCTCGCCCAGCTGGAAGTAGGTGGACAGGGGGATCGAGGCGCAATAGCCGACCCCTCCCGTATCGATGACGACCTGGTTGGGCGACTTGTGGATGAGTTTCCCCTGGAGATAAGCGATCATAGGCTCGATTCCTCGACTGTCTTGTGAAAAGCCCGGCTGTTGAGGTGGCAGATGGCCGCCGCCAGGGCGTCCGAAGCATCCTCCTCCAGGGGTTGGTCGCCCATTTGGAGCAGGGCCCGGACCATGCCGTTGACCTGGTGCTTGTCCGCCTGGCCGTAGCCGGTCACGGCTTTCTTGATCTCCAGGGCGGAATATTCGAACAGGGGCAGGTCGCGGGAGGCGACGGCCACCAGGATGGCGCCGCGGACCTGGCCCAGGGTGATGGCCGTTTTGATGTTCTGGGCGTAGAAGGGGTTTTCGATGGCCGCTTCCTCGGGCCGGTGCTCATGGATGAGACTGTCCACGTGCTCCCGGATGATGTTGACCCGCTGGGCTAGAGCCAGGCTGCGGCCCGGCTTGATCGTGCCGTAGCCCAGGACGGTGTATTCTCCGCCCCGGCTCTCGACCAGGCCGAAACCCGTCGACCGGGAGCTTGGGTCGAGACCGAGCACGCGCATCAGGGCCTCGGGCCGGCCAGGGTCAGGCGGACAAGCCGGCCAGTTCGGATTCCTCCACATCGAAATTGGCCCAGACGTGCTGAACGTCGTCGTGGTCTTCCAGTTCCTCCATCAATTTCAGCATCTGCTGGGCCTGCTTGCCTTCCAGCTTGACGTAGCTCTGGGGGAGGTAGCCGATGCTTGAGGCGGCTGTCTCGATGTTGGCCGATTTGAGGGCTTCCACCACGCCGTCGTAGTTCTCCGGCACGGTGATGATTTCGAAGTTCGAGCCGTCCTCGCGCATGTCTTCGGCCGAAGCGTTCATAGCCACCTCCAGAAGCCTGTCCTCCTGGACCTTCTCTTTTTCCACTACGATATAGCCCTTGCGTTTGAACATCCAGGCCACGCAGCCCTCCTGGCCGATGTTGCCGCCGTTTTTGGAGAAGATATGCCTCAACTCGGACACGGTGCGGTTCCGATTGTCGGTCAGGCTTTCCACGAAAAGGGCCGCCCCGCCCGGGCCGTAGCCCTCGTAGATGATCTCCTCCAGGGTGGACCCCTCCAACTGGCCGGTGCCCTTCAGGATGGCCCGCTTGATGTTGTCGGCGGGCATGTTCTCCGCCCGGGCATCCTGGACGGCCTTGCGCAGGCGGGCATTGGCCTCCGCGTCACCCCCGCCGATACGGGAGGCCATGGTGATCTCTTTGATGAGCTTGGTGAACATTTTTCCCCGCTTAGAATCGGCGGCGGCCTTCTTGTGTTTAATTGAATGCCATTTGGAATGACCGGACATAATGCTTCTCCTAACCGATTGAACCTGAAAATCTTAGCACAAAGGCAAGGCCCGCGCAATGCGGGGAAGAGGATCGGGGTCATTTCAGAAAGAAGAAAGCCAGGATCATAAGCAGGCCGAGCAATAACCACATGAGTTTCAAGAAGCGCATGATATTTTCCTCCTCTGTCGCTCTCTTTTGAGTTGATGGATCTTGATCGCGATCCGGATGATGGCGTAGGCCATGAGGAAACTGCAGGTGAACTGCAGGCCGCGGACAAAGTCCCATAGAAAATGGGGTTGCCGGTGTTCATCCAGGCTGGTGAGCAAAGGAGCCCAAACTACCGCGGAAACAATCACCAGGACGCCCAGCAGCCTCCGATATTTGGCCATCCGCGACTCCAGGTCGGTATGGATCTCCGGAGCCGGGCCGGGGCCAATCGAGGTGCGAAAATAATACCAGTTGCTGAACTCTCCGACAAACTCCCAGCCCGCGTCTTTGAACAGGCCCAGATATTCCCGGCGGTCGAATTTTCTGAGACTCTGGTAATCCAGACGGAAAACGCACTCCGCGGGCGCGCCTTTTTCAAAGCGATAAAAGAATCCCCGCGGCGCCGTCAGATGCCAGCCTTCTTGGGCCATCCGGCCGAGCCAGCGTTCCTCCTTCTCGTCATTCCAAGCCCAATGGACACGGACGACCGTTTTGGTAGTGTTCTTCTTCATCTCATCTCTCCTTGGCTGCCTCGGCCAGCCGGGCGGCCGCCCGGCGCCCTATCCGCACCAGTGTTTCCAGCCGTTGGCTTTCCCCGGCCACCACGGCCCGGCCGAGCGCGGTCAAGGCGTAGGTCTTGCGGCGCTCGCCTTCCATCTCTTGTTCGCCGGCTCTCTCGATCAAACGCTGCTTGAGAAGGTTCGTCAGCGCGCCGTACAGCGTGCCCGGCCCCAGTTTGGTGCGGCCGCCGCTGACTGCGGCCACATTCTGCATGATGCCGTAGCCGTGCCGGGGCTCGACCAGGGAGATCAGCACCAGATAGGTGGCTTCCGTCAGGGGCAGAAACCTTTCCGCTTTTTCGTCCAGGTCGTTCATGGCCTCTCCGTCTCGGGGGATGGCTTGCCGCTCATCCGGCGATATAGCGATAAACGATATAACGAATAACGCTATATCGTAATACGATATAATAGCACGGTCCTTAATCTTGTCAAGATATTTTTATTGTTATAGAATATTTAGTTAAATGATAATAACTATCATTAAAATATTAATTAAGGAGGACCTCTTGAGAAAAACATCGCTCTGGCTGATGGTAGTGGCCGTTCTGGCCTCGGGGATGCTTGTCACCTCGTGTGGCAGCAAGGAAAAAACGGCTTCCGGCGGATCGACCACCGCTCCCACCCCCTCCCTGAGCAGGGCTAGTAATCCGCAGCAGGACTACACCAGGCCCTATCTCAGCGACGAGAAAATGACGAATTTCATCGCTTCCCTGAAAGAGGAGCGCAACCCCTTTGAGCTGGTTTTCAAGGAAGGCGGACAGGCCCAGGGCTTGGCGGATCTGAAGGACCGTCTTGGGGATTACAACGCCTTCGCCAGGAAATATGGATTCCAAGACTACGGGGACTATATGGCCGTCTGGGGCCGGATCACCGTGGGGGAGATGCTCCTCTGGGGCGATTCGATGAAAGACAGCACGGTCAAAATGTATGAGGACAACATTAAAAATGCCCAGGAAGCCCTAAAAAATCCAAGCCTCGACCCCGAAATGAAAAAAATGTATGAAGACCAGATTACTGACAGCAAGAAATCGCTGGAGGATATGCAGAAAGAAAAGAAAGACGATTCCAGCTTAAACGCGGTTGACCTGGAGCTGGTGAAGAAATATAAGGCCCAGATCGACCAGGAGTCGGAAAAATACAAGAAAAAGGCGAACTGAAACAATTGCACCGGCCGGCCAAATTCCGGAGGGGATACCGCTTGACGGAAAGCGAGCTCTAATCCTCGATCAGCTCGCCCTCGGGGTAGCTGTTGATGACCACGTCCGGCACCTCATAGACCTTGCTCCAGCCTCCGTACTTGGCCAGGACGCGGGCCTGGGCCAGCCCGCGGCGTTTTCCGTTTTCAATGAGGTACACGGGGCGGTTGGGCCGAGAGCTCTGTTCGATCACCAGCCAGCCTTCGAAGTTCAGGTCTATCAGGTCGCCCTGTTCCATCTTATTCAAGGTCTCGGTCTGAACTTCCACCAAGTAGTCCCAGGGGTTCTTGCCCCGCTTTTGATCATAGTTGTAGCGGTACAAGCTCTCCAGGTTTTTAAAGGGGTATTTAATGAAGACTCCGGTTTTTTTCTTGACGATCAGGTAAACGGCCGCTTTTTTGTCTTTGACGTAGCGCTGGTCGAGGTAGGCCAGGTTGTCGGGCGAAGGCCACTTGGCGAAGGCCTCCTCCATCATCCGGAGGGCGTGCCGGCAGTCTCGAAGCTCGTAGGGCCTCACTCCCGTTTTCTGCATTTCCCTGTCCAGTTCCTCGAAGGAGGAGGCCAGGTAGGTGAAGGCATTGTACAAATTGGTGCGCAGGCGGTCGGTGCGATAGAAATCCGAGCGCTCCTCGGCCAGCTTCAGGAACAGCCGGCAGGAGGCGGCGAAGGCCTCGGACTTGAAGAGGACGGCCTGCTCCTGGTCGGAGATCGCCCCGTTCCATCCTTTGAAATATTCATAGCTATTCTGGGCCAGCCCGGCGGCTTTTTGCTCAAGGTCCCCGGCCAGACTGGTGATGGAGCTCCTCTGGTCGGCCCCCAGGAGGACGGCCGTAAGCAGGAGGAGGATAAACAGGCTTGCTGTTCTTATTTTAGTTGGACCCATGCGGACCTCCTTCACACTACCAATTTACCCTTTTTTCCCTAATAATGAAATAAGGTGAATCGGTTATGCGTCCCTCTTTGAAGACGGTGGTGGTGGCCATGAGCGGGGGAGTGGATTCCTCGGTGGCGGCCGCCCTCCTTCTGGAAAAGGGTTATAAGGTTATCGGCCTGACCATGGACCTTTTTCCGGCCAACCTGAAGAAGTGCTCCGAGGAAGGCGTCCGCAGCTGCTGCGGCTGGCGGGCTCTGGAGGACGCCAGCCGGGTGGCCGCCGGCCTGGGCATCCCTCACTATGTCGTCAACTTGAGGAAAGAATTTGAGGCCTTGGTCATTGAGGATTTCTGCCGCGAGTATGCGCGCGGCCGGACGCCCAATCCCTGCCTCCGCTGCAACGAGCACATCAAGTTCGCCCTGCTGGCCGATAAGGCGAGAAAGCTGGGCGCCCAGCGGCTAGCCACCGGCCACCATGCCCGGATCATTCGCGCTCCTGCCGGCGGCCGGCTGCTTCTTAAAAAAGGCGCTGATGCGCAGAAGGACCAATCTTATTTTCTCTACACCATGACCCAGCGCCAACTGGGTTTCACCCTGTTTCCGGTAGGGGAGATGACCAAAGTGGCGGTCCGCAGCACCGCCCGCCGCCTGGGGATCCATGTTGCCCAAAAACCCGAGAGCCAGGAGATCTGCTTCATTCCGGACAAGGACTATGCGCGGTTTCTTAAAGCGAGGCTGCCGCGAGCCGGCCGGCCGGGGCCGATCCTCAACTCCGAAGGAAATGCCATCGGCCGGCACCAGGGCATCATTCATTTCACAGTGGGCCAGCGCAAAGGGATGGGCCTCTCCGCCCCGCAGCCTCTCTATGTGTTGCGCATCGACGGGTCGAGAAACGCCGTCGTGGTCGGGCCCAAGGGTGCACTGGGCCGGACCTCGCTGGAAGCCTCCCGGGTCAACTGGATCTCCGTGGCCAGGCTCGAGCGGCCCATGGCTTTTAAGGCGAAGGTCCGCTATAGACACGTTGAGGCGCCAGTCCGGGTCAGGCCCCTGCCCGGCGGCCGTCTCGGCGTGGACTTCGAGAAGCCCCAGCGGGCCGTCACTCCCGGTCAATCCATCGTTTTTTACGACGGCGACTTTGTGGCCGGGGGCGCGGTCATCGACCGCACGATCGATTGACTTGACATTAAATCCCCAGCCTACTATCTTTTAGGTGAACCTGGCTGTAAAAAATATTGCCCCGGTTCACGATAAACCCTTGACGGGAGGTCAAGCCATGCTAAGCCGAAAATGGATCGCTGGAACTGTATTCTCTCTCATCCTTTTATTCCTGACTTTGCCGGCCTTTTCTAAAGACAAAACTGCCGAAAGCCTTTGGGCCGCTAGCCCGCCGGACGTCGACGGTTTAGCGGAGGAATGGAGCGGCGCGACTTTTCTGATCGAAGAAAATGCGGGCGCTGACCTGGCTTTTCGGAACGATGCCGACTACCTTTATACCCTCCTGGTCGTTAAGGATAAGCAGCATCTCAGCTCCTTCGACGCCACCGGGATTTTCGTTTTCTTAAATGCAGAGGGGAAAAAGAATAAGGACCGAAAGCTCCACTTCTACAAAAAGATCGCCACAGCCCAGGATCTCATCCAGGCTCTGGAAAAAAGCGGACAAATATTGACCGAAGAGAAAAAGGCCGAGCTGCTTTCTAGAAAGAACTATATCTTCTACCAATGTGAGTTGGTGGAGGGCACAAATGTCCTTCCCGTTGAAGCTGCGTCGTCCAGTGAGCCCTGGCCGCCGATGTTCAAGACCCATACCGACGGGGAGCGGACCGTCTTCGAATTCCGGTTCCCCCTCAGCCGCGAAAATCAGGCTTCGGGAATCGGCGTTATCCCCGGGGGAAATTTGAAGGTCGGGTTCGAATGGGGCGGGCTGACCGAACAGATGAAAGCCCGAAGGTTGGCCGGGATGATGGCGGCCTCGGAGGACCGGCCCAACCCCCCCTCATCGGATGGAAGCGCCGATAGAGGGCTGCGGACCCAGACCGATATTTCCGCAGAAATGAAAAAAGCTCCCCCCAAGCAGTTCTCTTTTTGGCTGGATCTCAAGCTGGCTAAGGCCGAATAGCCCTAACCGGCTTTCTGCATCAAGGCCCGGATCTCGCGGCTGAGCCGCAGGGCCTCCTCATATTTCCTCTGCCAGATGTTGCGGCCGAAGATCAGGCCGTCGACACCGGCTTCCAGGCAGAGGCGTGTCTTGGCCAGCAGCTCCTGGTCGCTGAGCTTGCTTCCGCCCGAAACGAGCACGCCCGTGCGTCCGGCCGACCGGATGACCAGCCGCAGGGCATCCATTTCCCGGATACCGGCATAAGCGTTGTAGCCCTGGAAAGGCCCCTGGGGATCGTAACTTCTGCCTTTGGGCGGGCTGGGCAGGTTGATTTTGCAGAGCGTAGCCCCCAATTCGCTGGCCAGGCGGGCGGCATAGTCCACCATGGCCATTGAGTCCCGGCCGCCGCCCCTCGAGTCGACGAATGGGCCGCGGGGATAAGCCCACATGATGACGGGCAGGCCGAAGCGCCTGGCCTCCTGTCGCACTCGGGTGAACTGGGCGATATCCTCGGCCTCGAGCGGTGAGCCGACGTATAAAGTATATCCCACGGCATCCGCGCCCAGCCGGACTGCCTCCTCCACACCGGCGTCGAGCGGGGCGAAGGGCCGATCCTCGGGCAGGATGGCCGTCTTGCCGTTGAGCTTGGCCACCAGCGGAACCCGGCCAGCATATTTCCGGAAATATCTCTCGGCCAGGCCGATGTGACAGGCGATGCCGGAGAAGCCCGCTTCCTCGGCCAGGCTGAGCTGGAACTCGAGGTCGGCAGCCGGCGGGTTGACGAAAAAGTCGCTCGGGCCGTGCTCCAGGCCCTGGTCGATGGGCAGGAGCATGATCCTGCCGTTGCCCGGGCCATGGGCCACCATCAGCTCATGGAGATGCCGTTTCTCGCCAGGGCCCAGATAGTCCAGGCCGAGATGGAAGCGCTCCACCCGTCCGCCCTGCTTCCGTTTGTCCCCAGGTTTTTTTTCCTGTTCTTTCATGGCCATTCTCCTTGGCTAGGCTCTGACATTCCCCATCTATTTATTATTGAGACTAAAGTTTACAGTGATCGTCAAGAGAAAGGCCTTAGGCTCTCCGTTAACCAGGAAGGGCTCGTATTCCCATTGCTTGACCGCCTCGATAGCCGCCTGGTCAAGCAGGGGAATAGACCGCAGAACCCTGGCCTCTTCGACCTTTCCCTCCTTATCCACTTTTGCTTCCAGTATCACCACTCCCTCGACCCTGGCCATCCGGGCGATCTCAGGATAAACGGGCGGAATATTTTTGATGCATTGAGGAGCATTCCCCGTGATCCGGACGTAATCGGTCTCTTCGCCGCCGGCGGTCTCTCCGGGCACTCCTCCGATGACGCCGCCTTCGATACCGCCCTCGACTCCCCCTATTACTCCGCCTGGGACGCCTTGTTCAGGAATCTCGGCCGAAACATCGGACCGGGCTTGGGGAGGCGCCGGGACAACCTCTTCCAAGGGCGTTTGGGCTTGAGCCGCCAGCGTCTGTCTGGCCTTTAGGACTTGTGCGCCGACAACAGTGCCGGCCACAACGAAGAGCAGCAGGAAAATGACCAGGCCGGTGAAGAGGGGACCGGCTGAGGCCGGCCGGGCTTGGGCCTGCGTTGTCTGGCCGGCCGGCAGTGTGGTGGGCAGCTTGGAATAACGGCCCAGGGCGATGAGGTAGAGGATGCCGTTGATGAAAAGAATGAGCCCGGCGATCATCATCGGGGCGACGATGATCAACCTCATGGAAGGCTCAGGCAGGAGAGAGGACAATCGCTTGACGGCCGATAGGGCGCGCCCATATCTATAGATGCCCAGCACCATAGGGCCAAAAGCGCAGAGGCCGGCCAAAATCACCCAGGGCCTGACGGAAGCGCGCGTTGTGCGGCCGCCCGGCCCGGTGATGGCCAGGGCCAGGACGCAAAAGATGAGCCCGAGCGCAAAGGCCGCCGCGAAGATGAACACATCGGGCTTGACCTGGAGATAAGACCTGACTCCTTCCCAGAGCATGGTCATTATGCTTGAGGTTTCCATCAACGTTCTCCTTTCCTAAAACGCTGCCTTTATCGATGATCCAGGCAGCCTCCATCTATCAATATGAGATTTCCCGGATCACTTTTTTTGCTTGAAAGAGCGTCCAGGGGTTCGCTTTCATGTCCCGCAGGTAAGGCCGCTGCCAGGCCCACTCGGGGTGGAGGGCCGTGTAGGCTGCGGCGATGAAATCTTCGCCGCAGGGATGTCCCATCCTGGCCCACAGCTTGAGTTCGGAGGCCAGGGCGGCATCGGTGGCCTTGCCCTGGACAGCTCCGCCGGGATAGAAAGGAACCCAGGAGAATTCGGGAAGGCCCTTGGCGTCGCTGTCGATGTGGCCGCACAGAACATTGCCGTTCGAGCCCCGCTGCCCCGTGCTCTGGTCAATATGGTCGCCCATAAAGGCCATCGCTTTTTCAACGTCGATGGCGCCCTTGTTCTCCTCCATCAGCTTCTCCCAGCGGGCCCGGCGGACATATACCGACTGGCCCGCGTTGCGGGGGTCAAAGGTCGTCTCCTCGGCTATCAGCTTTTCGTCCAGGGGGAAGTTGGAGCCGATAAAATAGCCGTCCTTGGTCCGCCACAGGCGGTGGTTCTGCAGTCCGAGCTCCAGCCGGGCGATCTCGTTGGCCCGCAGGTCGCCAACCAGCCAGTCGTTGGCATAGGCGCCGTTCCCGTCGGTGGTCATGATGCGCACGAAATCATCGATGGTCGAAGCGAACTGGGCCGCCCGTCGCGCCCGGGCGAACTCGGGGAGGCCGTCCTCCCGGAAGCCTTTGAACTGGGCCATGGTCGTCTCGGTGTAGATCAGGCCCGCCCCGTTGAGGACGAAGTCGTCCCCGCTGTGGATGTAGCCGGGCATGGCGTCCATGAGAATCCGGTGTCCGGAGGCCGGGGAGATGTCCAGAATGACGTTCCAGCGCTGGCCCATGATGTATTCCGACCAGTTGTTATGGGCCATGACGATGCGGCCGTCCTTGGTGTAGCGGCCCGTGGCGATAAAGGCGCTGCAGCGGCCGGGCGCTTTGTTCACTCCGGCGGCCGGGTTGGCCTTTGAGTCGAGCCAGGGAATGTAATAGGAGACGAGCTCAATCCAACCGTTGAGGGCGGTGATGTCAATCTTGTCGTAGGCGAGCTCCGGCTTCCTGGCCCGCAGGCCCTCCACGATGCCCTCTATCTCCAGGCGCAAATCCTGGTCAAGCTTAGGCCAGAACATCCTTTCCGATGCTTCTCGGAGGAAGGACCATTGGCGTTTGGTGGTGTGCTCGAAATAGAAGGCCATAGTCCGCAGGAGGTCATCGATCTCGGCGGCCAGGTACCAGCCATGCTGGAAGCCGACCTGGGAGGGATGGCCGGCCAGATGGACATAGACCCAGCCGTTTTTGTCCTCGCGGAAGGAGGTACCCAGACGGGCCTCGCCGGCCGAAGGGGCGCCGGAGGCGGCTGATCCCTCCTGTTTCTTGGTGCAGGCCGGGATCGTCAAAGAAACGGCCAGCAGGCAGGAAATGATGCTTTTTTTCATTTTGGCTCGCTCCTCATAGGGACTAGCGGTCATAGTTTCATGCTCCTGGAAATGACCGATCTGAGCCGATTTTAACAGAAAAAACAGGAAGAGCGATAGGTTAGAGGAGCAAAGTGATCAGGCCCAGGCTGGCGCCGGCCACCACCGCCGCGCCCAGAAGGCCGACGATGAGCGGTTTGAACCCCACTTTCCTGAACATGCTGAAGATGGTGTTAAGGCCGATGCCGGCCATGGCGGTCAGGATGAGGTATTTGCCCGCAGCGCTCAGCGTCCTCACCCCCGCGGCGGTAAAGAAGCCCAGGGAGTTGAAACCGGCCATGAGAAAATAGCCGAACAGGAACCAGGGGAAAGCCCGGAGGAAGGCGGCCCGGCTTCCCGGCCGGCCCTCGTCCCGGCGCAGGCCTGCTTTGAGACTGAGCCGGGCATACCAAAGGGCGACAAGGATGGCCAGCGGCGCGATAAAGCAGTTGCGGACGAGCTTGACCGCGGTGGCGGTCTTGCCGGCTGTCTCCGAAAAAATAAAACCCGCCCCGACCACCTGGGGCGTGGCGTGGATGGACGTCCCGGCGAACACGCCGAATACGAGGTCGGTAGCGCCCAGAAGTTGAGCGATCTTGGGGTAGATCAGAATAGCGGCCAGCCCCCAGAGGGTGATGGTGCCGATGGCGTAGGCCGTCTCCTCCTCCTTGGCTTTGATCAGAGGGGCTGTGACGGCGATGGCCGAGGTGCCGCAGATAGTGGTGCCCACGGTGAGCAGAAGCGAGAGCTCAGTGGTCAGGCCAAAGGCTTTGGCCAGGAGAAAGATGACGATAAAGCTGACGGCCATGGTGGCTAGAATAATGATCAGGATACGCGGGCCCTGCGAACCGAAATCCTTGAAGTTGAGAGAAGCGCCCAGGAGAACGATGCCCAGGATGAGGATCTTCTCATTGGCTTTGATCCCGGCCTGGAAGATCCTGGGCACCAGGCCGCTGTTCTGCAGGATCAGGCCCAGGAGGATGGCCAGGAAGGCGGCCTCCAGGGGATGTTTGCCCTCCACCACGACCAAGTTGGACAGGAGGGTGGCGGCCACCGCCACAGCCGCCATCAGCAGCCAGCCGGGAAAATATTCTTTTTTCATCTGTTCACCGGTCCGCTATAAAGAGCGTTATATTCTATCAAAATGGGAGACGGTTCCCAAGGTCCTGCCCTGGAGCAATGCCAAGGCTGGCGGCAAATGTTATAATAAAAGCCCATGGCCAAAGATTTGGTTTGTGGCATGAGCGTGGATGAGGCCCAGCCGGGCGGGACCTCGATCTATAAAGGCAAGACTTACTATTTTTGCTCCAAGGCATGCCAAAAGAAGTTCGAAGCGAACCCGGAGTTCTATGTCCGAAGGGAGGACTCGACCGCCGGGCAGGCCGGGGATATGGTGGAGAAACGGACTCAGCCTGAGAATCAAGAAAAGCTCGACCTGCCCGTAGAGGGCATGAGCTGCGCCTCCTGCGCGGTCAACATCCAAAAGGGCCTCAGCCAATTGGGAGGAGTCAATCAGTCGAACGTCAATTTTGCCACCTCGCGGGCCACGGTCATGTTCGAGCCTCGTCTGGTGAGCCCGGACAAAATCATCCAGACCATACGCGATTCGGGTTACGACGTCGCTGTAACAGCCTTGGACATCCCGGTCGAGGGCATGACTTGCGCCTCCTGTGTGGCCAAGATCGAGAAAGCGCTCCTGGAGAGAAAAGGCGTCCTCAAGGCGACGGCTAACCTGGCTACGGGACGGGTGCATGTCGAATTCCTTTCGACAGAGGTTGCCGTCCCTGAGCTCAAAAAAATCATCCGCTCCCTCGGCTATCGCGTGCTGGAAGCAAGAGAGGGAGAAGAAGCGGATTTCGAGCGGGCCGCGCGGCAGCGGGAATACCGCAGCCTGAAGAGAAGCTTTTTCGTAAGCCTTGCTCTCACCTTGCCTGTTCTGGCCGGAAGCATGCTCCACGCCGCCGCCTGGGTTCCGGCTTTTTTAAAAAATCCATTTCTCCTGTGGGCCATGGTGACGCCCGTCCAGTTGGGGGCCGGGTTTCGCTTCCTGCGGGGCGCCTGGGCGGCCTTCCGCCATCGCACGGCGGACATGAATACCCTTATCAGCGTGGGCACCCTGGCCGCTTATTTTTATAGCGCCGCGGCTGTTGTTTTTCCCGGGTTTTTTCGGTTCGGCGGCCATGCGCCTGAAGTGTATTTCGAGACCTCGGCGGTCATCATCACCCTCATCCTTTTCGGCCGCTTGCTCGAGGCCCGGGCCAAAGGCCGCGCCTCGGAGGCCATTCGCAAGTTGGCCGGCCTCCAGTCCAAGAGGGCCCGGGTCGTGCGGGACGGCCGGGAGGAGGACATCCCCATCGAGGACGTGGCCGTGGGCGATATCATCCTGGTGCGGCCGGGGGAGCGGATCCCGACCGACGGCCGGGTGGTGAGCGGCCGCTCCGCCGTGGACGAGTCCATGATCACCGGCGAAAGCCTTCCGGTGACCAAGCAGCCTAGCGACGAAGTGATCGGCGCCACGATGAACAAGATGGGGAGCTTCGAGTTCCGGGCCACCAGAGTCGGCCGGGACACGGCCCTGGCCCAGATCATCAAGCTGGTCCAGGAGGCCCAGGGCAGCAAAGCGCCCATTCAGAGGCTGGCCGACGTGATCGCCGGCTATTTCGTGCCGGTGGTCATGTCCATCGCCCTGCTGACTTTTGTCCTGTGGTTTGACTTCGGGCCTCAGCCCGGATTGAGGCTGGCTGTCTTGAACTTCGTGGCGGTCCTTATCATCGCCTGTCCCTGCGCCCTGGGGCTGGCCACCCCCACGGCGGTCATGGTCGGGACGGGCCGGGGGGCCGAGCAGGGGATATTGATCAAAGGCGGGGAGAGCTTGGAAACAGCCCATAAGCTCACCACCCTTGTCTTTGACAAAACCGGGACGCTGACCAAGGGGCATCCTGAAGTGACCGATGTCGTACCCGCTCCGCCGTTCGACGGCCGCGGCTTGTTGGCCCTGGCTGCGGCCGTGGAGCGGCAATCCGAGCATCCCCTGGCCGAAGCCGTGGTGAAAAAAGCAAGGGAAGAAGGCCTGGCTTTGCAGGAAGCGTCAGGGTTCAAAGCCGTCGAAGGACAGGGAGTTGAAGCTGAGGTGGCCGGGCAGAAAATCCTGATCGGCAGCCGGGGCTTTTTAGAGGCGAACGGGATCCAGGCCGGCGGACTGGTAGAGATGGCTGAGCGGGCCGAGTCTCTGGCCCAAGAAGGGAAAACGCCGGTGTTCGTGGCCGCCGGCGGCCGGTTGGTCGGACTCCTGGCCGTAGCGGACGCGCTCAAGGAAAGTTCAGTCCAGGCCATCAAGCGCCTCACTTCCATGGGCCTGGAAATCATCATGCTGACCGGCGACAACCGGCGCACGGCTGAGGCCGTGGCCCTGGCCGCCGGGATCGATCGCTTCCTGGCCGAATTGCGGCCCGAGCACAAGGTGGCTGAGATCCGGCGTTTGCAGCAGGAAGGCCGGCGGGTGGGCATGGTCGGTGACGGCATCAACGACGCGCCGGCCCTGGCCCAGGCTGATATTGGCATCGCCATCGGCTCGGGCACGGACATCGCCATGGAGGCCTCGGACATCACCCTCATCAAGGGTGACTTGATGGGCGTGGCGGCCGCCCTGGAGCTGAGTCGTCGCACCATCCGGACCATCAAACAGAATTTATTCTGGGCCTTCATCTACAACACGGCCGGCATCCCGGTGGCCGCCGGCCTCCTTTATCCATTCTTTGGCCTGCTGCTCAACCCCATGATTGCCTCAGCGGCCATGGCTTTTAGCTCGGTGTCGGTGGTCGCCAATTCGCTGCGTCTTCGGCGGATTAAGCTTAGGTCTTAGGGTGGACTCAAGGACATTGACATAATGACAGCCAAATTCCTTGTGACGCTTGTGGGAATCGCCCTTATTGTATTTATCAATTGGTACTTTTTCTTCTCAAGCGGCAAAAAGCGGCCAAAAAGGGACATCTAAGCCTTGGGGAAGGCTGTTTCCTGGTGACCGAGGGCGTGGCAGATGCGTCGGGCGACTTCCAGCGACGCTGCGATTAATCATCCCTGACGATGGGACGAGGCAAAACTGGCGCCTGAAGGCTCCTCTAGCCAGCGCAGCCGAAAAGGGAATTCTTATGAGGCACGTGCCTGACCACGGCGAGGCCCTATTGTATTGAGGCGGGCGCCGGAAACTCAAGGGTTTTCGCAATGGTCTGACCGAAGACGACCCCGGGTGGCGTCCGGAAGCCGAAACTTCGGACCAAAAAAGGGCCTTGGGATTTAGAGCGCCAGATAATAAAATAAAGGAAAATAGATAAACCAGACGGCCGAAGAGGTCTTAATAACTGTAAGGGAAAAAAGCCTTCATTGAACCTCGAAGAGCTGTATGGGCGCCATGGAGAGAACCTTCATCGGTATCTGGTCTTCAAGCTCGGCTCCGCGGAAGACGCCGAGGACGTCCTCCAGGAGACATTCTGCCGGTTCGCTCGCTATACGGTGCGATGGAAACTGGTTAGGGACCCTCGGAACTTCGTCTTCAGAGTCGCCCGGAACGAGGCCAACCGCTTCCTCCGGCGCGCGCTCGGCCGAAGGGAGGGGGAAGCCATGATCGTAGGCGGGGCGGGAAGGGAAGGATTCGCGGCGGTGTTCACAGCCCCCGACGAGCCATCCCTGGCCCTGCTTCTACGGCTGGCCGACGGACTTCCGGCGGAGCAGAAGGAAGTCGTCTTCCTAAAGGTTTTCGAAGGCCTGACCTTCAAGGAAATTGGTTCCGTCTGCGGCGTCTCGGCCAACACCGCGGCTAGCCGCTACCGCTACGGGATCGCCAAGCTCCGTGAAGCTAGGGAGGGAAAAAAGTGATGGGAAATGACCTGGACGACATCGAAAAATCACTTGCGCGTCTCGTTCCCAAACCGGGTCCTCATGGTCTCCGACAACGGATCATAGGCCACGCTCTCAAAGCCCGTAAGAAAGCAGTCGTGACGCCCCGCATGCGAGCCCTCGCCGGGATTTGTTTAGTGTTGACGTCCATCGTCATGGTCGGGGACGCCGTCGTCTCGAAATGGCAGTCCGGACGCATTGCCGCCCTGCTAGGCGGCCCGGTCGTTTCGAAGCCGGCCGGGGAAGAGGCCCGTCTGCTATGGGTGGAGCTCGGCGCGGACTTGGGGGATTTCGATAAATTCCGCAGGGAGGGAATCGTCCTCTCCCGCCTGGGGAGCCGGGACGATTCCCGCTGGGCTTTTTTTGAAACTCGAGATTGGCTGAAAGGAATGATCGACCATGAAGATACGGAAAATTATTATTAGGGTTCTCCTCGTCCTTTTGGCCGTCGTGACGGCCGTCCTTATGGTGCGGGCCGTCCTCAACTTCACCGAGGGCAGGCGTCTGGCGCGCACGCTGGCCGACCTCAAGGCGAACGGCGTCCCTCTAACCGTCAAGGACTTGGTCGCTTTGTGCCCGGCTGGAGAAAACGGGGCCCCGCTCTGGAAAGCGGCCGAGGAGCTGTATGCTTTCGAGGGAGAAGATACCAAGCTTCTCAATGAGGTTTATCGGAGTTTTGTCAGGGATACACCGATTGCCGCCGAGATGTGGTCGGCGCTGTCCCGGCTCATCGAAAAGAACCGGAGAGTCCTTGACCTTATCCCTGACATCGCCCGAAGACCCTGCTTCCAGTATGGAGACACGGGCGTGAAGTCCTGGGAGAAGAAAATACCCGATGTGCTCAAAACAATCCGGGTGGCGCGGCTCTGGGGTCTTGACGCCTTCCTTTCCGCTGAGAAAGGCGACTTGCGGGCTTCCCTGGATCGCCTGCGTATTGGCCTCCGGTTCGCTCCGAAAATCGCCGAAGAGTCCATGTTGATCACGTATTTGATCGCCGTCGCCGATGCGAAAGCGTTCCTCCTGTTCTTGAACAAGGCCGTCAGCGGACGCGAGGTCAGCGCGGAGCTCCTTCTTCCCGTTCTCGGCGATCTCGACAATCGCCAAATCAACCACTGGAAGGCGCTTTTGCGAAACAGCATCCGCGGCGAGCGGGTCTTACTCATGGACCTCGGCCTGCCCCCGAGCCCCGCGGCTCTCCAAAAGGCCTTCGGGGGAAAGGCCTGGACGGAACGCCTTTACTACTGGCTCCTCAGGCCGTTCCTCAAGAGAGATATCAGCCTGAACCTCCCGAAGTACGAGGAGCTGGAAACAAAGGCCTTGTCGTTCTATTATCAAACGAGGGATTTCTGGAAGCCTTATCAGGACCATCTCCACAGCCTTCCCTGGTATGCCATCGTTTCGAAGAACGTCCTCCCCGAAATGGAAGCGGCCTTCATGAAAGTGGCGACGCTCGACGCGCTGATCCTCACTGCTCGGACCGGGCTGGCCTGCCGGGTATTCAAGAGCCGGACCGGGGAATACCCCGAAAACCTCGAGGCGCTCGTTCCGGGATTGTTGGCGGAAGTGCCGGTCGACCCATTCACCGGCAAACCCCTCGTCTTCCGGCGAGAGGGGAAGGGCTTCATCGTCTACAGCCTCGGTTCCAACCTCAAAGACGACGGGGGACGCAGCACTTGGGAGATCACCCAGCTAGTCATGGACAAAGACGACGACTGGACCTGGAAGGAATTATGGTAAAATCCGCGAGGTGACGTCCAGCGAAAGTGTCCTGACCGTCTCCGTCGGCGACAATTTCCGACGGGTCCAAGCCCGATACGCGGCGCCTCCTGTTGTAGGCCAACGCCCATTGACATCCGACGACACTGCCGTTTATCCTCCCTGACGATGGGACGGGGCAAAACTGGCGCCTGAAGGCCCCTCTAGCCAGCGCAGCCGAAAAGGAAATTATCCCTTCTTTAAAGCTTTAAAGCGCCGTTACTTTTCCTAAATTTTGCTCTCAAGAAAATGGCTGAGTCAATGGGCCGGCCTGCCGTTTCTTGACAGCGGTCCTTGGCCGGCGATATATTTTCTTCGTAATCATGGGGAAGTCATTGTGTCTCTTGGGAGAAAATGATGGACATAAAGGACAAAGTGACCATCGTTACGGGAGCCTCGGCGGGAATCGGCCGCGCCGTTGCTCTCCGCTTGTCTTCCGCCGGCGCCAGGCTGGCTTTGGCGGCGCGGTCAGTTGATAAATTGCGCCTGCTGACAGACAACCTGAAGGGCGGGAGCGGGGAGGCTCTGATGGTGCCCACGGATATGCGGGATAGGGCCGAGGTCGAGCATCTCGTGGCGGAGACGCTCAAGCGCTTCGGCCGGATTGACATCCTCATCAATAACGCCGGCCAAGGCATGGCCGGCGTTGTTGAAAATGCCGACATGGGTGACTACCTCAAGCTTATCGAATTGAACGTTTTCGGCCCGGTCTATGCCATGCAGGCCGTCATTCCCCCGATGCGTCAGGCCGGAGGGGGAATGATCGTGAACATCAGCTCGATGGTGTCGAAAATGCACATCCCCGGCCTCGGCTTCTACGCCTCCACTAAGGCCGCCCTGAACATCCTGTCGGAGACCGCCAGAGACGAGCTCCACAAGGACAACATACGGGTGCTGACCGTCTTTCCGCGGACGACGGCCACCGATTTCGGCCCGAACTCCCTGGGTGATCGACAACTTCGCCAACGGCAAAGGTCGGCGGCCTCGGCTTCCATTCCGGCCGACAGCGCGGATTATGTCGCCGGGAAGATTCTCAAGGCTATTGAGAGGGAGACGGCCGAACAATACATGGCCGACTGAGAAGAGAAAAGCCCCTGGACCGCCGGAGCGCCTTTATGACATCGACCGCCGGACAAGCTGAGGGCTGAAGAGGTGGAGTCTTCGCCGGCCATTCGCATCCGCAACCTGAGCAAGACCTTTGTCGTCACCAAGCGCGAAGCCGGCCTGCGGGCCGCCCTGCGCAGCCTGGTCCACCGCCGGAGGGAAGAAATTCGGGCCGTGGACGGAATTTCGTTCGACCTGGCCCCCGGCGAAGTGGTGGGCTTTCTGGGGCCCAACGGCGCGGGCAAGACCACCACGCTGAAGATGCTCTCGGGCCTGCTCCATCCCACCTCCGGGGAGCTGGCCGTCCTCGGCTACTTGCCCTGGAAGCGGGAGAAGGCTTTCCTGCGACAGATCACCCTGGTCATGGGCCAGCGCAACCAGCTCGTATGGGACATCCCCGCCGCTGATTCCTTCGAGCTCAACCGGGCCATCTACCGAATCCCGGCCGCCGACTATCGCCGCACTGTGGACGAGCTGGCCGACTTGCTGGAGTTGAAGCCGCTGCTGGGCAAGCCGGTGCGGAACCTGTCCCTGGGCGAGAGAATGAAATGCGAGATCGCCGTCTCCCTCCTGCATCGGCCCCAAGTGGTGTTCCTCGACGAACCGACCATCGGGCTGGATGTGACCATGCAGCGCCGCATCCGGTCCTTCCTGGCCGAATACAACCGCCGCAACGGGGCGACGATCCTCCTGACCAGCCACTACATGGCCGACGTGGAAGCCTTATGCCGCCGGGTCATCGTCATCCATCGCGGCCGGCTCCTGTATGATGGCCAGCTCTCGGCTTTAGTGCGCAGTTTCTCCGCGCACAAGACCATCGTGGTCCAGCTGGGAGATTGCCAGGCCGACCTCCGGGCCTACGGCGAGGTTGTTTCCTGTGAAGACGGCCGGGCCACGCTGCGCGTGGCCAAGGCCGAGACGGCCCGGGTCACCGAGCGGCTGCTGGCCGATCTGCCGGTGATTGACCTGACCGTGGAGGACCCGCCCCTAGAGGAAGTGATCGAGCGGGTGTTCGCCCAGGAGCCCAAGTGAAGGAACTGAGGGACATCTACGTCCAACAGTTCAAGACCAGCTTCGCCTCGATGCTGCAGTACCGGGCGGCCCTGGTCATCTGGCTGATCGGACACATTCTTGAGCCGCTCATCTCCCTGGTGGTGTGGTCCGCCGTTTCGCGCTCCAGCGGCGGCAGCGTGGGCGGGTTCAGTGCGGCGGATTTTGCCGCCTATTTCCTGGTGCTCATGCTGGTCAACCACGCTACCTACACCTGGGTCATGTTCACCTACGAATACCAGGTCCGGCAGGGGACTCTTTCCTCCGTCCTCCTGCGGCCCCTGCACCCGATTCACTCCGACATCGCCGATAACGTGTCCTCCAAGCTGATTACCCTGCCCGGGGTGTTGTTCGTGGCGGCGATACTGATGGTCGTCTTCCGCCCGGCCTTCCACTTCGTCCCCTGGGCCATGGCCGCTTTCCTCCCGGCCCTCTTCTTGGCCTTCATCGTGCGCTTTTTGGTGGAATGGACCCTGGCCCTGGCCGCTTTCTGGACGACGCGGGTGAGCGCGGTCAACCAGGTGTACTTCGTTGCGGCTTTGTTTTTATCGGGGCAGATCGCGCCCTTGTCGCTCCTTCCCTTTCCGGTGCGGCTGGCTTCGGCCATTCTGCCCTTCCGCTGGACGGTCGCCTTTCCGGTCGAGCTTTTTCTGGGGCGGCTGACGCCCGTCCAGGCCCTGACCGGGATGGCGGCCCAGTCCGCCTGGCTCATCCTGAGCCTGGTCCTGCTCCGCTTCGTCTGGCGCGCGGGAGTCAAGGTCTACTCGGCGGTGGGCGCATGAGGGTCCTGCGCCTCCTCTTTGTTTTTGTCCGAGTCGGGGTAATGAGCGAGCTCGCTTACCGCGCCAATTTTTTCGTCCAGCTCTTTGAGTCGCTCTTGGAACTGGGCACGGCCCTGGCCGGGATGGCGGTGATCTTCTCCCACACGGCCACCCTGGGCGGCTGGCGGCCCGACGAAATCCTGGCCCTGGTCGGCGTCTACTTCCTCGTCGGAGGGGCGATCCGGCTGCTCATTCAGCCGAGCATGGAGCAGCTCATTGAGTCCGTGCACGAGGGAACCCTGGACTTTACCCTCACCAAGCCCGAGGATGCCCAGCTCCTGGTCAGCCTCCAGCGCGTGGAGATCTGGAAGCTTACGGACATTGTCCTGGGGTTCGGGGTCCTGGCTGTGGCCCTGGCCCGGCTGGGAACGAGGGTGGGAGTCCGGCAGGCAACGGCCTTCGCCGCGGCCCTCCTGGCGGGTGGGGTGATCGTTTACAGCTTCTGGCTGATCCTGGCCACGCTCTCCTTCTGGTTCATAAGGGTCGAAAACATTCTGATGATCTTTCAGAGCATGTACGAGGCCGGCCGTTGGCCGGTGAGCCTCTACCCGGGGTGGCTGCGCTTCTTTATGACCTTCCTCATCCCCGTCGCCTTTGCCACGACGGTCCCCGCCCAAGCCCTGGCCGGCCGCCTGACCTGGCCGACCCTCCTCGGCGCGGGAGCTTTGGCTGGAGTGCTGTTTGTCGCCTCGCGTCTGTTCTGGCGGGCGGGAATCAGGCACTATTCGGGCGCTTCGGCCTAGGCGGACTATCCGCCCTGCAAGACGGCCAAGCTTGTGGTGACGCTGGCGGGAAGCGGCCCAAAAGGGGCATTTAAGCGTTGGGGAAGGCCGCCTTTCGAGGCCAAGGGCCGCCCCCTATTGACTATTCTTATAGGGATATTATACAATAACCCTTTAATCTTAAGGAGGTTTTTAATGATCAACAGATCAAAACTTTTTGCTCTCCTGACCGTGCTGGCTTTTGTGTCAGTTCTGGCCGTGGCGGCCGTTCAGGAAAAAACCGAAGACATGGTCAAGGACCCGGTCTGCGGTATGGCCTTCAAGAAGGCCGAGGCCAAGGCCAGCTTCGAGTACAAGGGCACGACCTACTACTTCTGCAACCAGGGCTGCAAGGACAAATTCGCCCTGGATCCGGAAAAATTCCTGCAGAAGAATGAGGAAAAGACGGAGAAGGCCGAGAAATGCGAAAAAGCTGAAAAGGCCGAGAAAGCCGCTCATGGCTGCCCCATGATGAAGGGCAAGATGGCCATGATGCATGGCCAAGCCGGCGAAGCCAAGGGCGAAGCCTGCTGCCCGATGGCCGGCCTTATGCAGAACAAGGACGTTGAGTTCAAGGTCGAGAACACCAAGGACGGCGTGCAGATCAACATCAGCTCCAAGAGTGCCGAGATCGTGAAGAAGCTCCAGGACATGGTGGCCAAGATGAAGGCCGGTTGCGACCCCAAGACGTGCGCGAAAGAGTGTGCCTCGAAATAAGGCAACAGACTTCACCCGGGGCTTCCTCAGGGAAGCCCCTTTTTTTTGGCGGATTGAAGGGACCAGCGATTTTTGTTAGATTATGACGATCTTTGAGCATTAGGATGGGAATCGCCATGAGCAAGAATGTCGCCGCTCCCAGGGTCGGCAAAATCGATTTCAAAACATTCACTTCGTTCCTCCTGAACCGCTTGGGGAAAAAGGACCCCACTGTTCTGGTCCCGCCCCGGACCGGAGTGGACGCCGGAGTGGTGGACCTCGGCCACGATAAAGTCCTGGTCGTGGCCGAAGACCCCATCTTCACCGTTCCCGGCCTTCCCCTGGAGATGTTCGGCTGGTTCACGGTCCATATCGGCGCCAGCGACGTGGCGGTCATGGGCGTCAAGCCGCGGTATATGACCTACACTCTTCTCCTGCCGCCGGAGATGAGCGGCCGCGATTTCCGGGCCGTGGTGGACGCCATCCACCGCACAGCCAAGGAGCTCGACATCGCCATAGTCGGCGGACACACCGGGCATTATCCGGGCTTTGTGGCGCCCACCATCGGCGGCATCACCGTCTTCGCCGTGGCCGATAAAGGGAGCTATGTGACGCCGGCCGGCGCACGGCCTGGCGACGATATTCTTTTAACCAAGGGGCCGGCCATTGAGACCGCGGCTATCTTATCCGTTGTGCGGGAAAAGGAGCTGCGGGCCGCCTATCCGTCCAAGCTGGTGGAGCGGGCCAAAGCCTTGCGTTATCAGATGAGCGTGGTCAAGGATGCTTTGACGGCCATGGCCGCCGGCGGAGTGACGGCCATGCATGACGCCACGGAAGGCGGGGTCATGGGCGGCCTATTTGAAATCGCCAACGCCAGCGGCGTGGGCATGGAAACGGAAGAAAACCTTTTCCTCTATCCGGACGAGGTGAGGATCGTCTGTGAGGCATTCGACCTTGATCCGGTGCTGGCCATCGCTGAAGGTAGCCTGCTCCTCACGACCCGGCCGAGTTCCTCAGCGGGCGTCATCGGCAGCCTGAAAAAGGCGGGGATCAACGCCTCGGTCATCGGCCGCGTGCTCAAAGACAAACGCCGAAGAATCATGCGGCGCCGGGACGGCCGCACGGAAAAGTTGGCCATCCCTGAGCAGGATCCATTCTGGCCCGCGTTTTTTAAAGGGCTGGGCGAATAATTCGGGTGAGGCCCATGATCAAAGAACTCCCCCCTGAAAAAATTGTCTGCGGCTGTTCCGAAGAGAAGCCGGCCACGCCGCTGGCCAGCCGCCCAGAGCTGGCAGGCCGGCCCTGGGTCGCCGGATTCCTTCCCAAGCCAACCGGCGACATTCCGGTGGTCTCCACACGCTTGAGCTTTGGCGATAAGCTTTCGGCCTTCAAGGTGCGCTGGGGCGTCGGCCGGATGAGCTACACTGTCCCGCCGGGGCTTTATGCCGTCGGCCGGCCCGGCCCGGAATCTTCGGTGCTGGTTACCTCCAACTACAAGCTGACCTTTGATACGGTGCGCCGCCGCCTCACCGGAGGCGAGGCTTGGATCTTGGTCCTCGATACGCGCGGCATCAATGTCTGGTGCGCCGCCGGGAAGGGGACCTTCGGCACGGAGGAGGTTATCCACCGCATCGCCGCCGTTGGCCTGAGCGAAATCGTTTCCCACCGCAAGGTCATTCTGCCCCAACTTGGCGCGCCCGGTGTGGCCGCCCATGAAGTCCAGAAGCGGTCCGGATTTCGGGTCGTCTATGGACCTGTCCGGGCTGAAGATATCCCGGCCTTTCTGAGGGCCGGCCTGAAGGCCTCTCCGGACATGAGGCGAGTGCGTTTCCGCTTCCCGGACCGGTTGAAGCTGGTTTCCATGGAATTCGTGGGAGGCTTGAAATACCTGCTGGCCATTGCCGCCGTCCTGGCCCTCGTCGGGCTTCTGGCGTATCGGCGCATCGCGGCCTGGGATTTTTTGCCCTACCTGGGGGCCGTGATCGTTGGCAGCAGCCTTGTGCCGGTCCTCCTCCCCTGGATCCCGGGCCGTCCTTTTTCCCTCAAAGGAGCGCTGGCCGGTCTGGCCTGGGCGCTGTTCCTCATCGCCGGAGGCAGGCTGGGCTGGCTGCCGGCTGTGGGCTGGAAACTCTCCGTCATCTATCTTCTTTTTCTCCCTGCAATTTCTGCCTTCTTGGCCATGGGCTTTACCGGTTCTTCGACCTTCACCTCGCTCTCCGGAGTGGTCAAGGAGATGAAGACGGCCGTGCCCTGGATGGCGGCCTCTGTTGGGCTGGGAGCGATATTCTTCGGGCTTTCGTTTTTTATCTAAGGAAGAGAACATGCGCTATTTATCCCGGGTGACAACTCTCCAGTATGAGGCGGCCAGCTGCACGGGCTGCGGACGGTGCGCCGAAGTCTGTCCGCACGGCGTATTCAGCCTGGACGGCCGGAAAGCCATCCTGGGCGATAAGGACCTCTGCATGGAATGCGGCGCCTGCTTCCGGAACTGCGAGGCCCAGGCTATCCGGGTCCGGCCCGGCGTGGGCTGCGCCTGGGCCATCCTCCGCAGCCAGTGGCGCAAGGGGAAGAGCGAGGCTGTCTGCTGCGGCGATTGATATCCCGAAATTCGCTGGAAAAAGACGGATAAGCTGTCGAAAAGCGTCAGTTTTTCGCGTTCTCGTAAGGATTCATCACTTGGCCTGCCTTGGCCCGGGCCTGGGCCCGCTCTCTCTCCAAGTGAATGGCCTGATACTCCAGGGGGTGGAGCGTCCGCAGCTCGTGCCCCGAGATCCTGCCGTTGAGCCAGATCTTGCTCATGGGAAAGACCTCCGAGTTGAAGTGGACGCTGTACATGTGCCAGATGATGATGGACAGGAAGGCCAGGATGGCTTCATAGCCGTGGATGACGACGAAGATGTCGTGGACCCACAGGGGAAAGAGCCGCAGCGACAGCTCCACCTGCCACATGAAGAATCCGGTGAGGATCATAACCAATGAGCCCCAAGCCACGGCCCAGTACTCGAACTTTTCGATGAAGTTGTAGCGGCCGAAGAGGGGCGGCCGCTCGAACAGCCAGTAGGGGTGCTTCTTGAAAAATTTGCGGAAGAGGCCTTTCCCTTCCAGAAAGCGGGTTAGGCCCAGGTTGTGCCCGAAAAGCTCCAGCGCATCCCGGAAGTCTTTGAACCGGGGGCGGAGCTCCTTAAAATTGCGGCGGCCCCGCCGGGTGAAGAGGGTGGTGCCGATGTGCCAGACCACCACGCCGAGCAAGCCCACCGCCGCCAGGCGGTGGATGATCCCCCGGACCTGGAAGGCGGCCTCGGAGGGGATGAGCCAGCGGAAAAGTTTGAACTCGTAGAAAAAGAGGGGCAGGCCGGTTAGGACCAGGAGCAAAAAGGTCACGATCAGGACGAGGTGTTGGATCCTTTCCGCCAAGTTCATCCGTTCGAAAATTTCGTCGTCGGTGATGAATAGTGATTTATCCATGGCGCTTCCTGGCAACCGCGCGGCGGAAGAGGTCGGCGGCAATGAACAGGACGAGGGTGGAGAGAATGACCGTGATCAAAATCAGGTAGATCCTCTTGATGACATAGGAGGAGCGGTATTTGGCCGTCACGGTCTCGTCCTGGATGGAGTGGATCTTGCCCCGGGCGAAGTTTTTCCCGGCCCCGGCGTGACACCGGCCGCAGGTCTGGGGCAGGTTGGCCGGATTGATCGTGGATTTGGGGTCGGAGGCGGCGCGGATGTCGTGAAAACCGTGGCAGGAGGAGCAGTTGGCCACCCGTGTCTCGCCGAACTTGAGGGCCGTGCCGTGGTAGGAGTCGGAAAAGCTTTTCAGCCGCGAGGCGCTCATCCCGTACTGGCGGGCGATGCTCAGGTTGTCGTGGCACCGGGCGCAGACTTCGGCCACCCGCGTGACATAGACCCGGGAGTTCGGATCCTGGGCCTGGAGGATGGCGTGCTCGCTGTGGCAGTCGGTGCAGACCGGCACGTCCTTGATGCCCTTGAGATAATCCTTGCCGTGGACGCCCTCCAGGTAGTCCTTCTCGATCCCCACATGGCATTGGCCGCAGGCGCGGATGATGTTCTTGCGGGAGACAAGGGACTGAGAGCTTCCCACCGCCTGGATGGCGTGTGAGCCGTGGCAGGTGGAACAGGAGGCGGACAGGGTCAGGCCGGACTTTTTGATGGCCCGGAAATGGATGCTCTGCTCATACTGGCGGATGAACTCGCCGCCCCGGCCGTTCTTGACCTTTTCCAGGTGGCATCGGCCGCAGGTCTGGGGCAAGTTGATCGGGGAGGTCATGGATTCGAAATCCCGCGCCGGGCGGATGTCGTGACTCCCGTGACAGTCCGGGCAGCCGGGCAGGGGCTCTTTTTTATCCGACGCGGTCCGGCCGTGAATACTGAGGGATGCTTCCGAGGCGGGTTTCTCATGGCAGGAGGCGCAGGCGACCTTCTTGAGCTTCTCGGCGTGGGGGAAGTCCCGAACGCCGCGCAGGCCGGCGTGGCAGTCTAGGCAGGACAGGCCGGCCTGGCCGTGAGAGGAGTCGGCGTACCTTTCCTGGTTCAGGAATAAAGACGTTTCGTTCGCCCGCTTTAATTCAGGGTCACTGTGGCAGGCCAAGCAGTCGTCCTGGGATTGGGCCTGGAGCTTGGGCGCCAGTGAGAGCAGGGCCAGGCCCAAGGCCAGGCCGAGGGCCGGAGGGAATGAAAGGCGAGGGGCCCCGGAAAATCTCATGGTCTCCGGCTTTTCTTTATTTTCCCCAGCAGGTCCGCCAGGAACCAAAGGAGAGTGGCGGCCATGGTCGCCACGACCAATCCCAGCAGGACATTCTGCACTGTAGAAACGGGGCCGCCGGACTTGTCGTTGGCGCTGCGATGGATCTTGGCTTTGGCGATGGAGGCCGGCATGCCGGGGTGGCAATTCTTCCGGCCGCAGGTTTGGGCCAGGTTGGCCGGATTGATCTTTGACCGCGGGTCGGCGGCCTGCCGGATGTCATGGACGCCGTGGCAGGAGGTGCAGTTGGCCGCCGCTTTGTCGCCGAAGCTGATAGCGATGCCGTGGAGGCTGTTGATGAAGGTGGAGATCCTATTTTCCGGGATGCCGTACTTTTTGATGATCTCCGGACGGGCATGGCAGGCGGAACAGGTGTCGGGGATATGCCCGGGCGAGGTGGAGGCCTGTGCGTCCTTGGGCGAGGCGATGGTGTGCTCGCCGTGGCAGTCCGAGCAGCCCGGCACGTCCAGGTTGCCGGCCAGGGCTTTCTGGCCATGGATGGAGGACTTGTATTCGTCGAAAATCCCCTGGTGGCACCGGCCGCAGGTCTGAGGCCGCCGGGCCATGAGGTTGGCTGTGCCCACCCCGCTGATGTTGTGGACGCCGTGACAGTCGGTACAGACCGCGGCGAAGGAGATCAAGCCCTTGTCGACGAGCGCCCGGCCGTGGACGCTCTTATTGTATTCTTGGTAGGGCCGTTCATAGTGGATGTGGTATTTGACAACTACGGCCATGTCGTCGTGGCAGCGGGAACAGGTGAGGGGGATGTTCCGCCGGTTGGCCAGGGACTGGGGGTCGGCTATGGGGCGGATATTGTGCTGGCCGTGACAGTCCCAGCAATGGGCCACATCCTTAGCCCCCCTCTGGAGATAACTTTGGCCGTGGATGCTGTCCGAATAATACAGAGGGCTGAGGCCCGGGCCGTTGGCTTTGGGCTCCCTATGGCAACGGGCCGTGCAGTTGACGTCCGGGATGTCCTTGGGGTGGGGAGGCTTAGCCTTGGCCCGGTTCACCTTGACATCGTGGCAATCGGTGCAGGACAGCGCGGCGTGAACCGAAGAGGTCAGCGGCGCGGCCTCGATGGTTTTTTTGGCAGATGCGGCAGCCCCGGAACCATGGCAGGCTAGGCAGGCGGCCTTCACCTCATCGCCCCGGACCTGAGCTTGAAGAAGGACAGGATAGAGGGCCAGCAGGCAGAAGATGAGGGGGCGGAATTTGGTCATGGCCGGCTGTTTTCCGTGCACCGATCATCCGGTCCGGGTTTGATTGAGCTGGGCGGCTACTTCTGGGGAATGGTGTGTTTGATCTTGTCCCAGGAAGCGGTGAAATCAAAAGTTTTATTGTGGGCGTTCTGATGGCACTTCAGACATTGGGTTTTGATGGCTTCGGCATTGGCATAGATGATCAGGCCGTTCTTGACCGCCTCTTCCTTGTTCTTCATGAGGCTCAGCTTCTTGTACTCGCTGCCCGGGCCGTGGCAAACCTCGCAGGTGACCCCCTCGGCCTTGAGCTCGGGAGCCTTGTCCGCCAAAGGGGCATGACAGGCTAAGCACTTGGCGTTGGTCGGGGCGTCAGCCGCCAGCTTCTGGGCTTCGGGCGTGCTCAAGTCCTGAAAGGAGGTGGCATGTTCGGATTTCTGCCAGAGCGGATACTGCTGGCCTTGGTTTTCCGTCTTGTGGCAGATTTGGCATTTAGCCGATCCGACATAAGCGAAATCCTGGGCCAGGAGCATTCCGGCCAGGCAGCCGCCCAGGAGAATGACCGTCAGGGCCCTCGACTTCTTCATGGCGTCCTCCTTGCTGGATTTAAGATGTTAATCTTAAAGAGGTCGGGCCGAGTTGTCAATATATCTATAAAATAAATAGGATTTGTAGGAAATAGGAAAAGCGAGCGCTTTCGGCCGCCCTCCGGTCAGGGGATATGGGCCGGGCCGAGGGGTTTCATTTTTTCCCTGAGTTCGTTCAAGAGGGTCCGGACGGCCACAAAGTTGTGGGCACCCAAGCTCCCTTCGACCCTGACCTGTTCGGCCAGGCGGGCGGCCGCTTCCAGCTCGGCCTTCTCGGCGGCCGAGAGGACGAGCTTTCTTTTTTCGGCCAGCGTGGCTTCCAGGCCGCGGAGAAGGCCGGCAATTTCCTGCTTGTCTTTGGCGAAAATTTGGCGGGTGCCCTCTTCATGACACTCGACGCACTTGCCCGCATCGGGCCGGATGATTTGGCGACCTTCCTTCAGATGGCAGTCCGTGCAGGCCAGGCCCGCTTCAGCCATGGCCTCCCGGATGATGGTCCACCCTGGGAGAGATCCTCCCCTATAGAAAGTGCTTTGCAGGAGGTGACAGTCCGCGCAATCCTTTTTGGATTCGCGGTGATGGCAGGCGGCGCAGCTGGCCTTAGAGGCGGTGAGCTCGCCGTGCCGTCGGACGTTGGAATGGCATTGGTCACAGGCTATCTTCCGGCCGACGAGGTGGGGCCGATGGCTGAAGGACAGGCCCCATATCTCGCTCCGGACATCCTCGACCCCGGCATGGCACTTGGAGCACTCGGCCGGCAATGGGGCGGCCTCCAGGGCGGAGGGGGGCGGCCGGTAAGCCGAGCCGGAAAGCTTCAAGGCCTCCCTGATCTTGGACTGGGCGGCTGAAAGAAGGTCCTGGGAGAAAGAGATATTATGCACGCTCTTGCCTTTGTCCACGAGGTCGATGTTGAAGGCCGCTTCCTGGAGGAGACCAAGGGCAGCCTGAGTTTTGGCCCCGGAGGTCCGGTCGACCTCGCTCTTGGCCCGGGCCAGGAGCGGCCGGATCTCGGCCAACCTCCGGGCGGCCGCCTCTTCCCAAGTTACGGCTAAGCGGGCGAAGCCCGGGCCATGACAGGACTCGCAGGCCTGGACCTTGGCCGACAGGGTGTCGCTCTTGAGCGCCGACTCCCCGCGTTCTTTATGGAAGATGTGGCAGGCCCGGCAGCCCAGGCCTTTCTCCAGCATGATATCCGGACGGGGACCGGGCAGGCCCCGGCCTCCCTCTCCGGAGTAGAGGATTTTTTGGGCGAGGTGGGTGTTGGTATGGCAAGACCGGCACTCGGCGATCGTTTCGATGTCCCTGACGATCTTGTGCTGGATTTCGAGGTGGCATTGGTCGCATTCGATCTTGTGGGCGGTGATGTGGGTGGCGTGCATTAAGTCGGTGTCGCCGTATTTTTCCAGGCGTGCCAGTTCGAAATGGCACTTGAAACAGTTTTCCCGGGGCACGGCTCCGTCGCCCAATACGGTGTGGGTGTGGCATTTATCGCAGGAGAAGCCCTTGTCGAAGACTAGGCTATGATTGAAACGGGAGCTTTTATCCGAAACCAGGGTGTCTTTTTGGTGGCAGAGACGGCAGTCGGCCGCCCGGGGGTGAGCCCGGCTTTCCTTGAAATGGCATAGGAAACAGGTCGTTTCGGTGACGGTGATGTGCTTGCCCTGGACGATCTGGGAATGACAACTCGTGCAGCGCAAGGTTTTCCCCCGCTTGAGGTCGGTGAGGTGGATTTTGTGATCAAAGATGACTTTGTTGAATTTGACCTGGCCCTGAAGGAGGCGCTTGTCGTGACAGCCCGGCTTGAGGCAGTTCGTATCCGAAATCTCGGCCCAGGGCTTGGACTTGAGGTAGAGCTTGGTCCAGTACCGGCCGACCATGACCAGCCCCTCGAATTTGGCCTTGATCTTTGACCTCAGTCCCGGCGGATAATGGCAGGTGCTGCAGGCGACGTGCTTGTGGGAGGATTCCTGCCAGCTCTTGTAGAAAGGCTTCATGTAGTGGCAGGCGTTGCAGAACTTGGAGCTGGAGGTAATTTCCGCCGCCACCAACAGGAGCACGATAAAAACTCCCAGGCCGATGAGCAGGATCTTCAGGCCCTTCCTCATCTTCCTTTTCTTTTTGGGCTGCGGCGAAACACAATCAGCGGCCGGAAGGCCTATCGGCCTTTCAGGCTTTTTGGCCGCTTTGGCGGCGCGTCCGTTTTTCGATGAGGGATTAGGCATAGCTGTGGAGTCCGGCCAGGAGATAGTTGACCCCGAAATAGGTGAACAGGGCCAGCAGGAAGCCGATGATGGCGATGAGAGCCGAGCGCTTGCCCTTCCAGCCCATGACCAGGCGGGTGTGGAGGTAGAGGGCAAAAACGAACCAGGTGATCAGGCTCCAGACTTCCTTGGGGTCCCAGCTCCAGTAGGTGCCCCAGGCTTTATAGGCCCAGACCATGCCCAGCACCAGCCCGCCCAGGGTGAACAGGGGAAAGCCTACGGCCACGCAACGGTAACTGATCCGATCCAGTTTTTCGGAGGGCGGTCCGCCCGGTTTGACGCCCTTTTTATCTCGGGCGGCGGCGGCCAGGTACATCAGGCTGGTGATGAAGGCTACGGCGAAGAAGGCCTCGCCCAGGAGAGTGATGGACACATGGAGCCACAGCCAGTAGCTTTGCAGGGCCGGCACCAGGGGGGTGATTTCTTTGGGCATGAGGGGCGAGTTGGCCAGCAGCATCAAAGCCAGGACGACAATGAGAAATAAGAAGCCAGCCCGGGGGATCTTGAACACTCTGTCCACGATCAGGAAGGCGGCCAGGCAGGCCCAGGCCAGAAAGGATAGGGATTCATACATGTTGGTGAAGGGCGCGTGACCGCTCACCAGAGTGCGATGGATCAGGGCCGCCGTATGAGACAGCAGGCCCAGCAGGCCGATAATCCAGCCTGCCCAGGCGAGCTTCTCCCTCGTCTGGAACTGATAGACCAAGTACACAATCAAGGCCACGGCGTACAGGACGAGCGCGCCATTGAACAAAGTGGCTTCCTTCATGTCTCTCTCCTGAGTTCACTCCTGAGGCTATCGAATTCGGAGGTCAGCGCCTCGCGGCTCTTGGAGCCGATGGCCGCGGCAAAAACCTCGGTCTTGCCCGGCGCCCCCTCCAGGCGCAAACGGACTTCCCGGGTCGGCCAGTAGAAGGCCAGAAAAAGGCCGGCCATGAGCAGGCCGCAGCCGACCCAGATAAGGGGCACGCCCCTGTCCTGGGCGGCTTCGATGACAGAAAAATCCGAGGAAATGCCCGGCTGGATATCGCGCAGGGCGACGGTGAAGTCGGAGGCCTTGTTGCCGTGGATCAGGGGATAATCCGGATACCGGGCGAAGACCCATCCCGACGTTAGGATTTCGCCGCCCCGGGAGAGCTCGATTTGAGCGGCCGGATTGTTCAGCTCCTCGGAACGGGAGGAAACAAGCCCGCCCTCGTCCCGGACAAAATCGGGCTCGAAGCGCAGCAGCCGCAAGGTCAGGTCCGTGTCGGCCAGGCGGGTGGATTGGCCGGGCCTGAGAGTGGTTGGCCGGCCGACGTTCCGCGCCTTGTCGCTGACCTCTAGCCAGAGGAGGGAAGACTTGGCCTGGGGAACATAGCTGTTCTGGTAGAGCACAAACCCCTTATAGGAAAACGGACGGTTGACCTCGACGACCGCGCTTTGCTCGCGGCCCCCGGCCTCAATCGTCGTCAAAGTGCTTTTCCAGGCCTTCACCGACCGGCCGCCCGGATAGTATTCCGTTTCGAACTTGTCCAAACGAACTTGGAAGCCGGCCGGTTGCAGCTGCTGGGGCTTGCCTTTTTCCAGGGTGAGGAATACCCGCAGTCCGGTCAGGGAGCTGAATATCCCCCCGGCCAGAATGACGAGCAGCCCAAGGTGAACGATGTCCGAGCCGAACCGGCCCAGTGTTCTTTTCCGGCCCAGAAGATTGATGCGGCCGGTTTCGGCCTGCTCCTGGATTTTGAACCCGCGGCGGGCCAGGGCCTGCCGCGCCCGCCCGGCCGTATCCTCCAAGCCTAATTTTTTGCTGAAGCGCGCGCTGTCCTTGAGGGCCAGGAGGGCTTTAGCCTCTGCTTCCAGATTGGGCCTGAAGGTCTTGCGCAGCTTGGGCCCCAGGCGGGTCAGAGTGCAAACAACAGTGTTGAGGGCCAGCAGGGACAGGAGGGCGATGTACCAGGCCGAGTGGTAGAGGTCGGTGAAGCGCAGCCGCATGAGCCAACCGGCCAAGCTGCTGTAGCGGTCCGCATATTCGGCGGCGGATCTGCCCTGGGGGATGAGGGTGCCGAGGATGGAAACGATGACGATGATGATGATCAGAGTGATGGCCAGCTTGACCGAGCTCAGGAACCTTATCAGCGACTTCATGTTCTCGATTCCTTATGAAGGAAATTCCGACCTTCCTGAGTGGTTAGGGGAGAATCCAGGCTGGACCGGCCCGTCCCTTCTCGGGGAAAAATCATAACCTATTTTCGCTCCGATTCTCAATGGTCTGGAAGATTCGCCTTGACCGGAGCGGCAGGACTTACCAGCGGTAGGCCAGGCTCGTATAGAAAGCCGTCACTTTATAGCTGCCATAGTTGGGGGACAGCATGAACACCCCGGGGGCCGGGAAGTAAAGACCGGCCTCCACGGAAGCGTCGTCGAACGTGTATTTTTCAGCAAAAGCGCCCAGGGCCAAGGTGCACTCGCTGGAGACTGCGCAGCTTAGCTGCGCTTTGAGGGTCGTGAGCGACGTGTCGTCGAAATCCGGGATGTCTTGGATTCCGCCGTTTCCTGCGCGGGTCGCCTGGATGGCGGCGCTTCCCTCGAGATTGAGGAAACCGTTCACCTTCTGGTAGCGAACCAGCGCCGAGAAGTCCCACTTGTCGGGGACAATTTTGAGCTTGACGTTTCCGCCGAAGGAATCGGTCTTGTCGTCGGCCATGGCGGTGTACCATTCCAGAATATCGCTGATCGTCTGATACCCCTTATGGCCGTCCTGGTTTCTCTCGATGGTGTAATAAACGGTCGCCTTCAGGCGGCTGGTATCGATGTTGATCTCGCCGCTGAGCGTGTTGTATTTCGCGGCCTGATACCCCCAGGACGGGTTCTGGTAGGTGTCTTTGCGGTTGAAGTATGACACCACGACCGTCAGCGGGTCGAAGGGTGAGAGTTCGATGTTGAAGCCGACCTTTTCGCTTTGGCGTTTGGCTTCGTCAAAATAAAGGTCCGTCACTCCCGGCCCTATCCCGGAAGCTTCGCGTTTGGCGTTCTCGTAGGTGGCCCGGACGAGCGCCCAGTCCCCCCCGCGCCCGATGGCCGAAAGGGCGAAAGCTTTTTCCGTGTTTTTCTCGGCCTCGCGGAACGTTCTCTCCTCGACGGCGTGACGATAGACCCCTTCCAGGGCCAGGGTTTTGCCGAAGTTCAAACCCACGATCGTCTCGAACCGGCCCGTTTTGTAGCCGAACGGCGTCGAGGTGTTTCCCGTCGTCGACCAGGAACGATCCCAGCTCACATAGCCCGGCGATACGATCGGGGGGGTATTGTTCTTGAAGTCGTAGCTGCGGTAACGCAGGTTAAGGTACAGGGGGTCCAGCGGTCGCGAGGAGAACGAGACGTTCAGGGCCGTTGTGTCGATCTTTCCGTTGAGGGATTGGGCCGGGAGCGAAGACGGGCTATTGGCCGGGGTTCCCTCCGCGGTGAGCACCGTCGTGTTGAAGGTGTAGGGGAAAAACGCGGCGTTCTGTTTCCACTGGCCCCGCGCCACATCGCCCAGGAGCCTGGTCTGCTTGCCGAACTTGAGCAGCGCCCCGAACGACAGAGTTGAGGCGGAGTTGTCCGGGGCCATGACGTTGTGGCCTTGGGCCGGACCGCCGATAGGATTCAGGTATGGCGCGTCGGTGGCGCGCAGCGGATTATCGACCATCAACAGGGGGAGGTTGTTCTTGAACCAGTTGTGATGATAGGCGCCATGGATGTTCCCCCACTTGCGGGCCAGGCTGGCCATCAAGCCGAAGTCCTGGGTCAGAGCGTCGGTCGGTGTCGGCAGCTCGAAGATCTGGCTGGAGACGTAGACCGGCGTGGTGTCTTTAGCGCCCTTCCTGATCTCCCGCACATAGCTCAGCTTGAAGCTGAAGCCCAGGCCTTGGCCGAGATCGACGACGGTGGTGCCGCGGTTCCGCTGGAGGCTGACATCGACTTTGCTGCTGGCCGCTAGCGACGGGCCCCAGAAATCAAGAAGCCAGGGATAGGTTTTGGTGGCCGAGGGGGTGGCCTCCCAGGCGGTTTGTAACAAAGACCGCAGGGTGGTGCTCATGCTCCAGACGCCGGGGGCCGTCTCGTTGAAAAGCATCCGGCCGCCGAAACCGATGTTGTGCATGATCTGGTTGTAATCAAAGGTGACTTTGAACCAGCCGCCCTCGACGTAGCCTGAGTAGCGCTGGTCGCGCTGCGAGATGTTTTCGCCGAACAGGGCGAATTTCTTACCGCTCAAGCTCCCGACCAAGGTGAAGTCAGGCATAGATATGCCCTTCGGCATGGCGCGATACTCTTCGAACTTCGAAGAGTCGACATCGCCGCGTCCGAGCAGCCGCAGGGTGGCCTTCCCGGAGAACCAGTTTTCGGCCGGCGCCGGCGTTTCTTCGACCGAGGCCGGAAGGCTGGCGGCCCAGATTCCCCCGGCCAGAAGGACGATGAGAAGTGTGGTTCGCTTCATGGTCATCTCCCGAACACTGGGCCCGACAGCGAATTCGACCCGTGGACTTGGCTATGGCAATTCTTGCATTCCCGCTCAACGGCCCGGCTGCTGATCGTCGTCCCGCCCGGAATGGTGATGGGCGAGCCGGCCAGCGTGTTGCTGCGGTCGTAGAGGTTGCCGGGGTGGCCGCCGGAGAAGTGGCAGCGCTGGCACAGGTAGGGCTGTTTGGCCTGGAGCAGTTTGTCGTGGTTCGAGCCGTGGGGGTCGTGGCAGGTGAGGCAGTTTTCGCGGACGGGGGCATGTTCGTGTAAGAACGGCCCGCGCTTCTCAGCGTGGCATTCGTAACATTTTTCGTTGACCGAGTCGGCCGTCACCATGCTGGGGTTCGAGCCGTCGTGCGGATTATGGCAGCTGGAGCAGCTCATTTTGCCCTCTGGGATGGGGTGGTGCGACGAGCGCTGGCTTTTGGCCCGATACGCTTTGTGGCAGGTGAAGCATGTGTCGGCCTGGGCGGCGGCCTTGAGCAGGGCCGTCTTCGACTTGGAGGCGTGGACGCTATGGCAGGAGGTGCAGTCCACGTTGCGACGGGCGTGCATGCCGCTGAGGTAACTGGCCTGGTCGACCTTCTCGTGGCAGGCCAGGCATTGCTGGGTTTTTTGAAGGGGAAGGTCGGACGCCTTGAAGGCGAAGATTGTCGGCCCGCCGCCTTCCTGGAGATGCCGGGCCGAACCGGTATGGCAGGACACGCAGCTCGCCCCGCCGATCGCCTGGTGGGGATTTCTGGAGAACCCCGTGACCGTCTCTTCGTGGCAGCTGGCACACGCCTCCGACCCTTTCTCGGCTTGGAGGGGGGGACGAGCCGCGGCCAAAATGGCAAAGCACACGAAAAGTCCCAGGCCTCCCGCCATTCGGAACAGGAGAGCTCGCGCCTTCTTCTGTCGTGGAGCTAGCACTTTGTCGCCTCCCTGAAACAAAACTTTATGAATCAATAGGAATGATAGATTATATAATTTCGATGATTATTGTCAATAAGAGATAAAAATGATTTTTACCCCTTGAGCTGGCCGCTTCCCAGAAGGAATTTCCAGCCTACGGACGGGGGAATCGTCGGGACAACACGAATGATTTTGGCCTAGAGCCAGCGGCCATAGGAAGAGAGCCGGCCGGGTTCAGTTGGGCCGGTGGGAGCGGGGCCGGCGATGGGCCTGGCCGCAGGACATATGAGCGCCGGCGGCGGCGGTTTTGCCCGGCCCGTGCCCCTTGGCCTCGGACTTTTTCTTCTCCTGGATAGCGAGCAGATCTTGCAAGTTGAGCTTTTCAAAGTAATTTTTCAATATACGGGAGGCCTCCACCCAGATCTCGTGGGAGGCGCACCGGGCTGTCCTCTTGCAGAAGTCGGGATCCTCGACGCACTCCACTAGACAGCAGGTGCCTTCCAGGACCTCCAGAATCTCGCACAGTTTGATTTTGGAAGGGTGTCGGGCCAGAGTGTAGCCGCCGCCCGCGCCCCGGATGCTCTTCACCAGCTTGGCGATCTTCAGAGGGATGATGATCTGCTCCAGGTAGCGGATGGAGATATCCTCCTCATCGGAAACGCTCTTTAGGATGACTGCTTCCTGGCCGGCGTTGAAGTGATGGGCCAGGTTAAGCATCAGACGTGTTCCGTAGCGGCCTTTGGTCGAGAGTTTGATCATGGCCTTTCCTCCACCCCTCGGGGTCTTTATGCTTGGTAAACGCAGTTATCATAATCAAACCCTGGAAATATATCAACATAAATTTATCTAATTAGTAGTGTTTGGTCCGTTGACCTTGACACCCCCTCGGAGGAGCGGGTATCCTGAGCTGTCTCAAGGCGCATTTAACAAAAAAAGGAATCTGAGATGAAAGCGGAAGTTCTGCTCGGCGACGAGGCGGTGGCCCTGGCCGCCGTCCAGGCCGGCTTATCGGCGGCCTATTCCTACCCCGGCACACCCGCCTCGGAAATTATGGAATATCTGCTGCGCCAGCCCGCCGACCAGCGCGGCTACCAGGCGGCCTGGTCGGTCAACGAGAAGACGGCTTATGAGGAAGCCCTGGGGGCCTCCTTCGCCGGCAAACGGGCCATGGTCTCCTTCAAGCACGTGGGCCTGAACGTGGCCGCCGATCCCTTTATGAACTCGGCCTTGACCGGAGTGGGCGGCGGCCTGGTGGTCGTTTCCGCCGACGACCCCAGCATGCACAGCTCCCAGAACGAGCAGGACAGCCGTTTCTACGCCGACTTCGCCAGGATATTCTGCTTCGAGCCGGCCAACCACCAGGAAGCCTACGATATGACCCGGGAGGCCTTCGACCTCTCCGAGCGTCTCAACATCCCGGTTATGGTCCGCCTGACGACCCGGATCTCTCACAGCCGCTCGGCCGTGCAGCCGCAGCCGCCCCGGTCGCAAAATCCTCTCCATTTGGGCAAGTGGCAGGACTGGACGCTCCTCCCGGTGAACGCCCGCCGCCGATTCAAGCTCCTCCTGGAGAGACAGAAAGAACTCCTCCGGATCTCAAACAGCTCGGCCGCCAACAGCCTGACGCTTAATCCCAATGATCGCCGCCTGGGTGTCATCGCCTCCGGGATTGCTTACAATTACGTTCAGGAAAACATCCGCGAGCTCGGCTCCCCTCCCTCCCTGCTCAAGGTCTCGACTTACCCCATGCCCGAGGACCTCATCCGCCGGCTGGTGGACCACGTGGACCGCGTGCTGGTGGCCGAAGAAGGATACCCTCTCATCGAAACCCGCTTGCGCGGCCTTTACGGAGCGCCGGGCAAGGTTCTTATGGGCCGCCTGAGCGGCGAGCTCCCCGCCCAGGGCGAGCTCACACCAGACCTGCTCCGCGCGGCGCTGGGGATGAAACCCCTCGACCACTTCGAGCCGGGCGAGTCGAAGCTGGCCGGCCGGCCGCCCCAGCTCTGCGCCGGCTGCCCGCACGGCGACACGTTCAAGGCTTTGAACGAAGCCCTGCGCGGCCGGGCCGGGTCGAACGTCTTCAGCGACATCGGCTGCTACACCCTGGGCGCCTATCCGCCCTACAGCGCCGTCCAGACCTGCGTCTGCATGGGCGCCTCGGTCAGCATGGCCAAGGGCGGCTCGGACGCCGGCATCCGTCCCTCGGTGGCCGTGATCGGCGATTCGACCTTCGGCCACTCGGGCCTCACCCCCTTGCTCAGCGCCGCCCGGGCCGACACGGACATGACCGTCTTCATCCTGGACAATTCCACGGTGGCCATGACCGGAGGCCAGACAAGCCTGGCCACCGGCCCAGGGCTGAGGCGCTTGGTGGAGGGGTTGGGCGTCCCCCCGGAGCACATCCGGGTCATCGAGCCCCTGCCCCGCAACCATGCTCAGAACGTCCGGGTCATCATCGAGGAGCTTGACCACCGCGGGCTCTCGGTCATTATCGCCGCGCGCGAATGCGTGACCTATTCCTCGAAGAGGAGGGGCTGAGATGTCGGGCCGGAACATGCGCAAGCAGGACATCATCCTGGCCGGCGTGGGCGGGCAGGGCATCCTGTCCATCGCCGCTGTCATCGACCAGGCCGCCCTGGAGGAAGGCCTGTCCCTGAAACAGGCCGAGGTGCACGGCATGGCCCAGCGCGGCGGGGCGGTCCAGTCCCACCTGCGCCTGGCCAGCCAGACGATTTTCAGCGACCTCATCCCGCGGGGCGGGGCGGACATGATCCTGAGCGTCGAACCGCTGGAGGCCGCCCGCTACCTGGATATTCTCTCGCCGTCCGGGATCGTGGTCTCGAGCTCAACGCCTTTTCGGAACATCCCCGATTATCCCGACCTGGAGGAGCTCCTCAACATGGTGCGGAGCGCGCCGCGGGCGGTGGTCGTGGATTCGGAAAAGCTGGCCAAAGAGGCCGGCTCCTCCAGGGCCCAGAATATGGTAATGTTGGGGGCCGCCGCGCCTTTTCTTATCCTCAAGGAAGAGAGCCTGCGGCGGTCCATCGAGGCCCTGTTCAAGTTGCGGGGCGAAGCCCTGGTGGCCACGAACCTTAAGGCCTTCGACCTGGGACGGCGGGCCGCCTCAGCATAAGAAAACGTCATGGACATCCGTTTCGATATCATCAGCCGGCTTTTTGAAAGGGCTGGAAAAGAAGGCAGGTGGTTTCTTCTTGAACCGGAAGTCTACGAAATGCTCGAAGCAGCCGGCCTGACCGCGCCTGGCCGGCTTTACTTGAACCGGGGGGAGAAGCCTGACCGGAAGCATCTGGAAGCTCTGGGCTGCGCCGAGGTTGTGGTCAAAGTCGTCTCCCCGCTAATCCAGCACAAGACCGACGTGGGCGGTGTGGCCTTTGTTCCGGCTGACCCGCCGGCCGTGGAGCGCGCCTGCGCGGCCATGCTCCACAGCGTGCCCGGCCGATATGCGCTCTGGGCCGAGCGGTTCGGCCGCGGGTCTCAGCCCGGGGGGGCGCGGCCTGTATCGGCCCAAGACATCGAAATTTCGATCCGGGGATTTCTCATTCTGGAGAAAGTGGAGTTTGAGAAGGCGGGTTTCGGCCAGGAACTGCTGCTGGGCCTCAAGAACTCGCGGGAGTTCGGGCCGGTAGTGACCGTGGGAGCGGGCGGACTGGACGTTGAGTATCTCAACGAGCGGCTCAAGGAGGGCCAGACCCTGTCCCTGGCTTCCGCCCATCTTCTGGAAAAGGCCGATGTCCTCCGGCATCTCGGGCCCTTGGCCGTCTTCGACAAGCTGACCCGCGACTTCCGGGGCCGCCCGCCCATTCTCCCGGAACAGGAGTTGGCCTCAACCTATGCGCGATTCCAGGCCCTAGCCGCGCATTTCTCGGCTTTGGCCCCGGAGCCGGGTTTTGTCATCGAAGAGGCCGAGGTCAATCCCTTCGTCGTCCGCGCCGGAAAGCTGGTGCCGCTCGACGGCGTGTGCCGCTTCTCGCGCCAACACACGCCTTCCTCCAGCCGGCCGGCCCCGGACATTCACCGCCTTCTCCGTCCGGCGTCCATCGGAATCGTGGGCGTATCGGAAAAGATGAATTTGGGCCACATTATCCTGAACAACATTCTCCGCCAGGGTTTTCCGCGGGAGAAGGTGGTGGTGGTCAAGCCCGGGTTGAAAGAGATTGAGGGCTGCCGTTGCGTTCCGACCGTGCCGGATATTCCGGGCGCCGTGGACCTCTTTGTCCTGACCGTGGGAGCCGAGCAGAGCCTGGGCCTGATGAAGGTGCTGATCGAAGGGGCCAAAGCCCGATCAATCATCATCATCGCCGGAGGGATCGGCGAAAAAGAGGGCAGCCAGGACTTGGAGGCGGAGATCCGGCGGCTTATTGTGGACAACAGGCGGCAGGAATTGCCCACCCCGGTGGTCAACGGCGGCAACTGCATGGGCATCCTGTCCAAGCCGGGCCGCTACGACACGACCTTTATTCCGGAGCACAAAATGAACTGGCCGTCCGGCGGGAAGACGGGGCTGGCCTTCATCAGCCAGAGCGGAGCTTACCTTGTCTCGCGGCTGAGCAAGATGCAGGGCCTCGAGCCGCGCTACGCAATCTCGCTGGGCAACCAGATCGACCTGACTGCCTCGGACTACCTGAACGCTCTTATAGACGAGCCCGAGTCGAAACTTTTTGCCTTTTACATCGAGGGCTTCCGGCCGGGAGATGGTTTCGTCCTGGCCCGGGCTGTGGCCGAGGCCGTGCGCCGCGGCAAGCACGTTTTAATCTATAAATCCGGACGCACAGCCGAAGGGCGGCAGGCCACTTCCTCGCACACCGCATCGGTGGCCGGAGACTACAATGTCTGCCGGGCCGTCTTGGAGGAAGCCGGGGCTTTTGTGGCCGAGACCCTTTTCGAGTTCGAGAGCGGCTTGCAGGGGATGCTCTTCTTAGAGGGGAAGAAGGTCCGCGGGAGGAGGGCGGGGCTCGTCTCCAACGCCGGGTTCGAATGCGTCATCATGTCCGACAATTTGAAAAATGGGAAGCCCGGCGAGCGGCTGGAGCTGGCGGCCTTCTCCGAAAAGACCCGGGCCCGGTTGCTGGAGCTTCTTGGCTCTCTGGGCATCGATAAACTCCAGGACATCCACAACCCCCTGGACCTGACGCCCGTGGCCGACGACGCGGTATTCGCTGAGTGCAGCCGGGCCATCCTGGAGGACGACAACGTGGACTGCGCCGTCGTCTCGCCCGTGCCCATGACCCCGGCCCTGCAGACGCTGCCCGCCGGTCCCGGCCACAGCGAGGACTTCCTGAAGCCGACGAGCGTGGTCGAGCGGCTGATCGCCGTCTTCCGGGCTACCGACAAGCCGCTGGTGGTCAACATCGACGCCGGGCCGAGGTACGACCCCTTGGCCGGGGCATTTGAACGAGCGGGCCTGCCCGTCTTCCGCCGATCGGACGAAGCGGTCCGATTCTTACGGAAATTTATTGCCACTATCCTTCGCTAGTGTCCCGTCTCAAAATTTCCTTCCCTAAGTCATCCGCAGAGACGGGACACTTCCAGGGGGGAGTCAAGCTCCCCCCTCGGCGCTTCGCTCCGCTCCGCTGACCCCCTGAGGGGG
>Ga0315293_10000224_pt1 | contig 49889 bp, 30 predicted proteins | sample YL17G13_20_MG_FD_203071 | JGI IMG/M metagenome (GOLD analysis project Ga0315293, IMG submission 203071) | Sediment microbial communities from Yellowstone Lake, YNP, Wyoming, USA - YL17G13_20 | ecosystem: Environmental > Aquatic > Freshwater > Lake > Sediment | place: USA: Wyoming | collected... | reverse complement strand
GGCGGTATGTCGAGGCCAACCCGGTGCGACGCAATCTGGCCGAAGTGGCTGAGGCCCACCGCTGGTCGAGCGCCTGGCAACGGCAATAGCCTTGCTGGTGCGGGCGGGGGCGCGCGAACGGGCGGGGACGCCCGCCCCACTGCTTTGCTTTTTGTGGCGCGGCTGCCCTTAGCCGCGCACCTTTTCTCTTGTCTCGCAAATGTGGGGACGGCGGTCCGCGCGTGCTCGTCATTGCGAGCCCCCGCAAGGGGGGCGAAGCAATCCCGCCGAATTCGACGAGATCGCGTCGTCCCCCTTGCTTCGCTCGGGGTCCTCGCGATGACAGCACTGTGTGGGGACGGCGCTCCGCGCCGGCAGGCACGCGCGGAGCGCGTGCCCCACAGAGGCAAGGGTGGCTCTTCCACCACGACTAAGGCACGCCCCACATAGGTCGGAGCGGCCCACCAGGGGTATGATGAGCACGGAGGATGTCGATGCCGAAAGGTGCCCTGCTCAATCGCGACGGCGTGCTGGCCGTGCTTGCCGCGGAGCGGCAACGCCTCAGGGCGCTGGGTGTGCGCCGCATTGCGGTGTTCGGCTCGATCAGCCGCGGCGAGGCCACCGAGGTAAGCGATCTGGATCTTCTGGTCGAGCTCGACCGGAAATCGTTCGACGCGTACATGGACGTCAAAGAGTTTCTCGAGGACCGTTTTGGCTGTCCGGTCGACCTTGTGCTTGCCGACGGCATCAAGCCGCGCCTGCGCCCAATCATCCTCCGCGAGGCGGTGTATGCCCCGGGACTCTAGGGCCTACCTCGAGGATGTGCTTGAGGCTGCCGCAAAGATCCGCGACTACACGGCCGGGTTGACGTTGGAGACGTTCCGCAAGGACCCGCGGACAGTCGATGCCGTGGTGCGCAATCTTGAGATCATCGGCGAGGCCATCAAGAACGTGCCGGAAGAGCTTCGCTCGCAGCACCCCGAGGTGACGTGGCGGCGGGTCGCCGGGTTGCGAGATCTGCTGATTCACGAGTATTTCGGGATCGACTACGAGATCATCTGGGATCTCGTGTGTAACAAGTTGCTGTTACTCGAGGATCAGGTCAAGACCATTCTGGAAGCAGACGCGCCGAGCGGCCAGGGCTAGCGCGTCGGTCCCGCTTCCCGCCTTCTGTGGCGCGGCTGCCCTCAGCCGCGCACGACGTTCTTCTCAGGCAAATGTGGGGCCGGCGGTGCGCGCGTGCTCGTCATTGCGAGCCCCCGCAAGGGGGGCGAAGCAATCCCGCCGAATCCGACGAGATCCCGCCACGCGGCCTTGCCAGGCCGCTCGCGGCGTCGGCGTCGTCCCCCTCGCTACGCTCGGCGTCCTCGCGATGACAGCACTGTGTGGGGACGGCGCTCCGCGCCGGCAGGCACGCGCGACGCGTGCCCCACAGAGACAAGGGCGGGCTGCGAGTGTTGCGGTTGCCGGCGAGCCGCCGTATGTTGGCGGTAGAGCCAGGTGAACATGTCGCTTTCTGAGATCCAGTCTCAACATTCTGACCGGGGGCGAGAGTGGCGGTGACTGCGGGCGCCCGTCTCGGTCCGTACGAGGTTGAGCCGCTTTGCGGGCGTGAGCGGACTGGGAGCCCGCAGGCGAAATCCCGAGCGCCGCGAGGGATCCCATGTTGAACCCCGGCACGCACGTTGGCCCATATGAAGTCCTCTCCTTGCTCGGTGCGGGCGGGATGGGCGAGGTGTACCGCGCGCGGGACCCCCGGCTCGGGCGGGACGTGGCGATCAAGGTGCTGCCGGCGCGGCTCGCCGACGACCCGGAGCGACTGCGCCGCTTCGAGCAGGAGGCGCGGGCCGCGGCGGCGTTGAACCATTCCAACATCCTCGCGCTTTACGACGTGGGCAGCCACGAGGGCAACCCGTACCTCGTGACGGAGCTCCTGGAGGGCGAGACGCTGCGCGAGCGCCTTCAGGCCGGGTCGCTGGTGCCGCGCAAGGCGGTCGAGCTGGCGATCCAGATCGCCCACGGCCTCGCCGCCGCGCACGCGAAAGACATCGTCCACCGCGACCTGAAGCCCGAGAACCTCTTCATCACGAAGGACGGCACCGTCAAGATCCTGGACTTCGGCCTGGCAAAGCTGAGACCCGAGCGACCCGAGCCAGCCGTGGCGGGTGACGCCACGACCCGGATGAGCGACACCTCGCCCGGGATGGTGCTCGGCACCACGGGCTATATGTCCCCGGAGCAGGTGCGGGGGCAGCCTGCGGATCAGCGCTCCGACATCTTCGCCTTCGGGGTGGTGCTGTACGAGATGATCTCGGGGAAGAAGGCTTTCGTCCGGGACAGCGTGGCCGGCACGCTCAGCGCGATCCTCGAGCACGACCCTCCCGACCTGGCGGCGATCGGCCACCCGGTCGCCCCGGCGGTCGAGCGCATCGTGCGGCGCTGCCTCGAGAAGAAGCCGGAGGACAGGTTCCACTCGGCGCACGACCTCGCGCTGGCGCTCGAGGCGGCCTCCACCGGCGAGCTCGCGGCCGCGCGCCCCGGAGCCCCGGCACGGCTATTCGTCCGCCGGCGCTGGCTCGCCGCGGCCGGCGCGGCCGTCGCGGTGCTCGCGGTCGCTACCTGGCTTGGCCTGCGCGGCGCCCGCACGCACGGGCACGTTTCTTTCGCCGGAGGGGGCCGGTTGAACCTGCTGCTCTCGCTCTCGGAGCCGGTCCTCGCGCAGGCCCTGTCGAGCGACGGGAAGATGCTCGCGTACGTCCTCGAGACTCAGGGCCAGTCCGACCTCTACGCGATGCGCGTCGCCGGCGGCGCCAGGCTCCGCCTCACCAACGACGCCGCCGACGAGAGCTCGCCGGAGTTCTCGCCGGACGGCGAGAGAATCGTATTCACCCGTTTCGCGCCGGGTGGCGAGGCACCCGAGATCTGCGTCATGCCCACCCTGGGCGGCGACGTCACGCCGGTCCTCGCGGGGGGCATGCACGCGTCCTGGTCGGCCGATGGTACCCGGCTCGCCATTCTCATGTGGCGCCCCCCGGAGCCTCAGACGCTGGTCACGGTGGACGCCGCCGGACGGGATCTCAAGGTGCTGCTCCGTGGCGACTCGGTTTATCCGTTCATCAAGAGGTTCTCCTGGTCGCCCGACGGCTCCTCGCTGGCGGTTGCCCGCAGCACGGGCGGCATGGCGAGCGAGATCTGGCTGGTGCCCGCGGGTGGTGGACAGGCGCGGAAGCCGTGGACCGACCCGCCGGGGGTGTTCAGCGGAGATCCCGGGTTCGCCGCCGACGGCTCGGGCATCGTGCACGTCTCGAACCGTGGCGGCGCCGAGAACATCTGGTTCATGTCCCTCGGCGGCGGCACGCCCGTTCAGCTCACGAGCGGGCCCGGCCCGGATACTCAGCCGAGCGTCGCCCGGGGCGGTGGCGTCTCGTTCCTGAACGCCCGCGACCGGACTGGCATTTTCCTTTACGACCTGGCCACCGCCGAGAAGCGGGAGCTGGCATCTCACTCCGGCCCGCTGTGGGCGCCCGCCTTCTCCCCCGACGGGGACGAGGTCGCTTTTAGCCGCGCCGAGGCGGACGGTTCCTGGCACATCTGGGTCGTGTCGGTGGGCAGCGGCGAGCAGCGCCGGCTGACGTCGTCCGCGCTGCCGGAGGTCTACCCGCGCTTCTCCAGGGATGGGAAGTGGGTGCTCTACTGCACGTGGAGCCCGCAGGCCGACCGGATCTGGCGGGTGCCGCGCCGCGGGGGGCCTCCGGAGCCGCTCACCCCGCAGCGGAACGAGGATGACCAGTACGCCGACATCTCGCCGGACGGCAGGTGGCTCGCCTTCAGCCGCACCGACCACGGCGAGACTCGCATCGTCCGGCAGGAGATCGGGAGCAGCACGGCACGTCCCCTCACGAACAAGATCTCGACCGTGCCGCGGTGGTCGCCGGACGGCCGCTGGATCGCCTTCGCTCCGGACCGGTCGGACGTCGGCGGCATCCTTCAGGTTGCTCCGGATGGTACCGGGGAGCGCCGCGTCAGCGACACGGGTGGCTGGCCGGTGTGGTGGCCGGACGGGAGCCGCCTGGGGTACAAGGTGCTGGGGTTCGACAACCGGCAGCGGATCGGGGTGGTTGACCTCGCCTCCAGTTCCAGGATCGAGGTCCCGAGACTTCCGGTGGTGGGCCCGAACTCCCCGTTCGACATCTCGCAGGACGGGCACCACCTCGTCATCACCGATTCCACGACCTTGGCCAGCGAGGTCTGGCTGCTGGAACCGCGCAGATGACGCCGGCCCGGACCTGCGCGGCGGGGGGTGTCCCGGTCCTCGGCCGGGGGCTGCTGGAAGAGAAGTGCCCCCGTGACGTGTTATGGTCTGCGGAGTTTCGATGACCGGCGAGCGACCACGCTGCGAGTTCGATCCGGACACGCTGGTGTCGCGTGTCGATCTGACGATTCCGGGCGATGTCGGCGCGATCGGTCCGGCGGTGGAGAAGATCATGGCGAGCGTCCGCGAGATGGGGTGCGCCGCGGGCAAGGAGTTCGAGATCGAGATGGCGCTGACCGAGGCGCTCGCCAACGCGGTGGTTCACGGTTGCGAGCACGACCCGGGCAAGGACGTGCAGGTGTGCGCCGGCTGCGACCCCGCGCGCGGCATCCTGATCGTGGTCCGCGATCCGGGGCCGGGCTTCGACCCGTCGCAGGTCCCGAACCCGGTCGTAGGGGAGCAGGTCTACCGCGAGGGTGGCCGCGGCATCTACCTGATCAACCGGCTGATGGACGAAGTCCAGTTCGAGCGCGGCGGCACCGAGATCCGGATGCTCAAGCGCTAGAGCCGCGCCCAATTTGTCATCCTGAAGGAGCCGGCCGCAGGCGGGGCGGCCGAAGGATCTCACCAAGCCAGCAGTGCGAAGGGATTGGTCAGCCGGTCAGACCTGAGAATGACATGCCGGGCGGGCGAGGGCGCGCGGGCGCGGGCGCCCACCCCACTGTTTTGGATCGTGTGGTGCGGCTGCCCTGCCACAGGCAGGGCCGCGCACCTCTCAACCTTCCAGCTTCTCTCTCAGGCGGCGGAGGCGCCTGAGGTCGGGCAGGTCCTTCTCCCGCCTGCTGGAAGCCTCCTTCATCGCGATCAGATCGTCCAGGCTGGCGAAGTGCGTCGAAACGCCCTGGAATGAACCCCCGACTCGGCGCCTCGCGACCTGCTCCCAGCTCACGCCCGGAACCTTCGAATGGACTTCAACCCGGAGCAGCCCACCGAAAGAAAGGATGTCGCCTGAGATGAACTCCTCCGCGGTGAACTTCGGCTCGAACCCACCCCACTGCTGCACCGCGTGCCGCACGCGGCGCGCGTTCTCGAGGGTCGGCTCGATCAGGACGTCGATGTCACGCGTGGTCCGGTACGGAAGGTGGTACATCACGGCCATGCCCCCGATCACGACGTAGGCCGCGCCTTCTCTGTTGAGCGCATCCAGGAAATCGGCAAAGTCCTGCGTCATGGGATAGCCCCCGGTCCAGCCACAGCCGGTACACGGCGTTTGCGAGTGCGAGTCCTGCAGCGATGCGCTCCTCGGCAGTTGCGTGCAGCGCGTCTTCGACCTCGCGCTCGATGAGACGGTCCTCTGTCTCGTCGAGAGGGAAGCGCTGCTGGCGCATCGCTTTCTCGCGCATCTCTCGCATGTGATTGAGATCCTAGCAGGTTAGCGGCCGCCTGGCAAGCTATGAGTGGTTGGCAGGACTGCCGTCGGCTGGTCCTTCCGAACGCGCGGCCGGCCTCGCTTCGCTCGCGCGGGCGAGCCGGGCGGGCGAGGGCGCCCACCCGACTTGTCTGGTTGTTGTGGCGCGGCTGCCCTGCCACAGGCAGGGCCGCGCGCCGCACAGAGACAGCGGTGCCCCGCATCACACGGGTCCCGGAAGCCCACATCGTGCGGCCATGTATAATATTTACAAGGAGAAACGCCGAGCCCAGCCGGGCACAGAGTTCGGTGCGTTCAAGGTTGCGCCCGGTACGGCGTGAATACCAGCAATTTACTGCGAGGGTGAAGGGGAGCACATGCGCTTGAGAGGGGGAGGTCGCTCGCCTCATGGAAACCGGTGAAGGATCCGGTCGGCGCGCGAAGTTTGTGGCACGGCGTTCGCGTACCGCGCGCGTCCGGCGCGAGCGCAGCCTGAAGGATCCGTGGACCCTCGGAGAGTTCGTCCGCAACCTGCAAGAGGGGGTTTACATCACCACCATCGAGGGCAAGATCCTCGACGCCAATCCCGCGTTCCTGCACATGTTCGGTGTGAAGTCCCTGAGCGAGCTGCGGAAGTACACGGCCGAGCAGCTGATCGTGAACCCGCAGCGCCGGCGGGAGGAGGTCGCCGCGCTCGCCAAGGACGGAGCCGTGCGCGAGTTCGAGATCGACATCCGCCGCCCGGACGGCGAGGTTCGCACCGTTCTCGACACCGCCTACCAGGTCACCGACCCCGAGACGGGCGAGACGCTGTACCACGGCATCCTGATCGACATCACCGAGCGGACGCAGCTGGAGCAGCAGCTTCTCCGGGCGGCCCTTCGCGACCCCCTCACCGGCTGCTTCAACCGTCGCTTCCTGAGCGACATGGAGCGGGCGCTCGATCCCCAGGAACAGGAGTGGGGTGCGATCGTTATCGACATCGATAACTTCAAGGACTACAACGACCGCTACGGCCACCACATCGGCGACCGCGTGCTGATGCGGGTCGCCCGGTTCCTGCTGAGCCTGGTGCGCGCCGAGGACGCAGTGATTCGCATCGGCGGCGACGAGTTCCTGCTGCTGCTGATCGGGGCCACACCTGAGGCCACGGAAGAGGTCGCGCAGCGGCTGCGCAAGACCGGCCCCGGGGCCGTGCCGGTGTCCGTCTCGGTGGGCTGGGCCGTGCGCCGAAGCGGGGAGAGCCTGGAGGACACGATCCGGCGCGCCGACCGCCAGCTCATCCAGATCCGCGTCAAGGAGCGCCAGCCCCGCTCCCGGCGGAGCGGCGGCCGCCGCCTGCCCCCGATGTAGTCACCTCCGAACGCCGCCGCGCGAAGCACCGAGGCCCCCTTGCGGGTGTCTCGACCTGGGAAAGGTGCGGCTTTTGCCCGGTTGGCTGTACAATGGCGATCCCGGCCGAACATCTGCGCAGCTTCGAACGCACCCGGGTAGAGGAGGGGTAGGGCCATTCCAGCGAAAGTCTTCGTCGGTAACCTGAGCTTCCGCACCACGAAGGAGGAGCTCACAGAGTTGCTCTCCGCGGCGGGAACGGTGGTGGACGTCTACATGCCCGCCGACCGCGCGACCGGCAAGCCGCGCGGCTTCGCCTTCGTCGAGTTTGCGACCGAGGCCGAAGCGAACGAGGCGGTCCGGCAGTTCAACGGCCGGGATGTCGGTGGGCGGACGCTCAAGCTGAACCTCGCCGAGGAGCGTCCGCAGCGCCGCCCCGGGCCGCGGCCGTTCGGACCGCCCGAAGCCGCTGCCGGGCCGAGCTTCTTCGCCGTCGAGGGGCGGTTCTCCAGGCCCAAGGGAAGCCGGCGGGGCACGCGCGGGCGCAAGCGGTCCCTCTAGGCAGTTCCGAAGCGTCACGTCGACCGCAAAGCAGTCATTGCGAGGCGCCCGCGCATCGCGCGGGGGACGAAACCATAGCCGCGAGCGCCCCGCGTCGTCTGGGGCGTGTGGCGGAATCCCGGCGAGATCGCCACGCCTGCCGCTCGCGGCCGGCTCGCGATGACGAGGGCGGGGACTCGCCCCGCCCGTCTCTAGTTCCTCGTTCCCCTCACCCCGCCCTCTCCCTGGGGGAGAGGGAGCAAGACGAAGGGCGGGGACTCGCCCCGCCCGCCCTACGCTGGGGGGGGTTCCCTACCGGCGGTTCGGCGGATAGGGCGGCATCAACGGCGGCGGTGGTGGGAGCGTCATCGGCTTGGCGTTGATCTTGTCCATGACGAACTTGATCGCCGTTTCGAGCTGGGCATCCCTGCCCGCCATCTCGTCGCCGGGGAGGTTGTCCACCTCGATATCCGGGTCCACCCCGTGGTTTTCCATGACCCACTGCGAGTCGAGGCCGTAGAGGCTGTCTTCGGGGATCGTGACGTAGCCGCCGTCGGAGAGCGGCCAGTAGCCGCGGATGCCCCGCACGCCGCCCCACGTCCGCTCCCCGATCAGCGGGCCGAGGCCGTACTTCTTGAAGTAGTACGGGAAGATGTCGCCGTCCGAGGCCGAGAAGTGGTTGAGGAGGCAGGCCATGTGGCCGTGCAGCATCTGCTGCGGGATCGGGAACGGCACGCCCTGGCGGTTGACGTCCATGCCCACGAGCACGCGGCGCAGGCGCTCCAGCACGATCTGATCGATAAAGCCGCCGCCGTTGTACCGAACGTCCACGATCAGTCCCTGCTTGCGGACCTGCGGGTAGAACTGGCCAATGAACTGGTTCATCCCTTGTTCGTCCATGTCGGCGAGGTACAGGTAGCCGATCTTTCCGCCGGAGGCCTTGTCAACCTCTTCGCGGTTGTGATCGATCCACGCCTTCATGCGCAGGTTCAGCTCGTCGGTGATCGGCTTCACGGTGACGTCGCGGCGGTTCTTTCCCGCGGCATCGTCCGCCACGGTGAGCGTGACCGTGCGTTCGAGCGTGTTGACGAAAAGGCTGTCCGGGTCGGTCGGCACGCGCAGCTCGTGACCGTCGACCGCCAGGAGGTAGTTGCCTTCCTTGACGTTGATCCCGGGCTCCGTAAGCGGCGAGCGGTAGGCCTCGTGGGCATTGTCACCCGGGTAGATCCTCTTGACGAAGTAGCGGCCCGTTTTTTCGTCGACGCCGAAGTCAACACCGAGCAGCCCTGTCGGCACGCGCTTTCCGCGGGGCTCGTCGCCGCCGCCGACGTACGTGTGGGAGTTCCCGAGCTCACCGATCATTTCGCCGATGAGGTAGTTGAGGTCTTCGCGGGAGGTGACCCGCGGCAGCACCTTCGCGTAGGCGTCGCGGATTCGCGGCCAATCCGCGCCGTTCATCTCGGGGCTGTAAAAGAAGTCACGCTCGAGCCTCCACGCCTGGTGGAACATCTCGTTCCACTCGGCGACCGGATCGATGAGCGCCTGCATGTGTGAGAGGTCGAGGTCCTTGGGCTTCGCGTCGCCCTCCGCCTTGCCCTCGGCTGCGGTGCTGCTGATCGCGTATGCGTCCTTTTTCTTGGTGATGACCGCCGTTGCGTCGGCACTGAGCGAGTACCCGTCAATAGGGCTCAGCAGCACCGCATCCTTGCGCTTCTCCATGTCGAATGCGTGAAGCTCGGGCTCTTCGCCATGCAGCGCGGTTTCAAAGCTCAGGATCGGCGTGGTCAGGTAGAAGAGGCGTCCGCGCGTCGCGCTCAGGTGAGCGATCTCGCCGGCCGGAACGGGCAGCGGGACGACGCGGTCGGCGAGGCCCGCGAGGTCGATGTTTATGGGCGCACTGGCCCCGGGCTTCCAGGCTTCGACCTTGGGTTCGCCGTCCTTTTCTTCTTCCTTCGGTGTCCCTTCGTCGGAGCGCGGCGCGAACGGTGAGGGCTCGCTCGCCTGCAGCGTCACGACGTAAATGCCGGCCATTTTGAGCGTCGCGACGTTGAACTCGCTCTCGCTAAACACCGGGTTCTCGTGCTTGAGGGCGATGAAGTACAGGTACTTCCCCTGCGGGTCGAACGTCGGATCAAAATCGCTGGTCCGGGCCCCGGTCACCTGGGTCGCGCGAGCCGAGGTCAGGCTGTAGAGGTAGATCTGGCGCAGGTCGTTGTCGGCCGCTTTGCTGTACGCCAGCCAGAGCGCGTCGGGAGACCAGGCGAAGTCGTGCATCTCGGCGCGAGGGTTCGAGTCAACGTTGGTCAGTTTCCGGTCCTGGACATTCAAGATCCAGAGGGCGTGCTCGCTGTCGGAGAAGGCGATCTTCTTGCTGTCCGGAGCCCACGCCGGGTCGTACAGGTACCCCTTGCGGCGGTCGGTGAGGATCTGCTCGGTGCCTGTTCCGTCTGCGGGCCGGACCGCGATCTCCGCCTCGCCGGTGCGGTCGGTCACATACGCGACCCACTTGCCGTCGGGTGACCACGCGGGGTACTGCTCGCGCACGCCCGAGGTCTGGGTCAGGTTGCGCGTGTTGCCGTGCTCCGCGGGCACGGTGAAGACCTCTCCACGGGCCTCGAAGAGGGCGCGCTTGCCGTTGGGGGCGATGTCGAACGACTGGATGGTCTTGGCGGCGTCGACCCACCGTTCCCTCGTGCGCACGACATCGGAGGGGATCGCGACCTCGATCCTGTTGAGTTTTTCAGAGGGAAGGTCGAGGACATAAAGCTCGCCGCCGCAGGCCAGCACGATCCCTGTGTTGCCGAGGCTCGGCCAGTCCACGTCGTAGTCCTTGAAGCTGGTGACCTGCCGGAACTGTTTTGTCTTGAGGTCGTGGACCCAGATGTTGAGGCGCTTCTCGGGGCCCCGGTCGGAGGCGAAGTAAACGGTGTCGCGGTACCACATCGGGAAGGTGTCGGTGCCCTTCCAATCGGTGACCTTCTGGGTCTCGTGGCTTGCGAGGTCGTAGATCCAGATGTCCTGGGCCAGGCCCCCGTAGTACCGCTTCCAGGTGCGGAAGTTGCGGAAGATCCGGTTGTAGGCGATCCTGTTGCCATCCGGGCTGAAAGAGGTCACGCCCCCCATGGGCACGGGAAACTGTGACGGGAAGCCGCCCTCTCTTGGGACCAGGAACAGCTGCCCGAACCAGGAGTTGTAGGTCGTTCGCCGCGACAGGAAAATGATGCTCTTCCCGTCGGGGGTCCACGTCACGACCATGTTGTCGGGCCCCCAGCGCATCGGCGCTTCCGGCACCACGTCGGAGTGGAACGTCAGCCGCCGCGCCAGGCCGCCCTCGGCGGGGATCACGTAGACATCTCTGTTGCCGTCGTACTCGCCCGTGAAGGCGATCTCCTTGCCATCCGGGGAGAACCGCGGCATGAGGTCCATGCCCGGGTCGGTGGTGAGGCGCTGGGCCACGCCACCCTGGCGATCAACGCGCCAGAGATTGCCTCCCGCCTCGAAGACGATGGTGCTGCCGTGGAGGGTCGGGAAACGCATGAGAGCAGGCTGCGCAGCGCCGGTTGCCAGCGGCATTCCGAGCAGCGCGGCAGCCAGAACGAGGAGGTTCACCAAACGGGTCCGCACCGTCCAGGGAAGGTCATTGTCAGAGAATCCACGTGGTTCTTGGTGCATCGGAGTCTCCCTTCGGATTCGAGTCGCTGATCCTGCGGCCACGTCTCGCATCAGGTCCCGCATCATAGGCCATCTCTGCTTTTGATGCGAGATTGCTAGGCGCGATGGACGCGTGCGCGGCATGGCTCCGGCAACGGGCGGGCGGGGACTCGCCCCGCCCGTCTCTAGTTCCTCGTTCCCCTCACCCCGCCCTCTCCCTAGGGGAGAGGGAGCAAGACGAAGGGCGGGGACTCGCCCCGCCCTTTACTCGTCTGCCTTGACCCTCACCCGACCCCTCTCCCGCACGCGAGAGAGGGCCAGTGAGGGTGGCTTCGCACCATCTAGGCGTGCTTCTTGGCGAAGTCCTCCATGAACGCCACGAGGGTCTTGATCTGGTCGACGGTCACCGCGTTGTACATGCTCACGCGGATGCCGCCCAGGTCGCGGTACCCCTTGAGGCCCACCATGCCGGCGGCCTTGGACTCCTTGACGAACGTGTCGGTGAGCTCGTCGTTGGGGAGGAAGAAGTCCACGTTCATGTAGGAGCGGTCGTCCTTCACCTTGACGTGGCCCTTGTAGAACTCCGGGTACTTGTCGATGCACCCGTAGAGCAGCTCGCCTTTCTTGAGGTTGTTCTTGTAGATCGCGTCCAGGCCGCCGATCGACTTGTTGTAGGCGAGGACGTTGCGCAAGATGTAGATCGAGAGGCAGGGCGGCGTGTTGTAGAGCGAGTTCTTGTCGGCGTGGATCTTGTACTGGAGCATGCTCGGCAGCTTGTCCGAGCAGGCCGCCAAGAAGTCGTCGCGGATGATGGCCACGACGAGGCCCGAGGGCCCGAGGTTCTTCTGGGCGCCGGCATAGATGAGGCCGAACGGCTTGACGTCGAACGGCCGCCACATGAAGTCGGACGACATGTCGGACGCGAGCGGGATGCCGCCGGTTGAGGGAAAGCTCTTCCACTGCGTCCCGAAGATCGTGTTGTTGGAGCAGAGGTGCACGTAGGCGGCGTCGGGGTTGACCTTGATCTCGTCCTTGCGCGGCAGCCGGGCGAACTTCTCCTCCTCGGTGGAGGCGATCACGCGGGCGGCATCGCCGGCGACGATCTTGGCCTCCTTGTACGCCTTCTTGGCCCACTGCCCGGTGATGATGTAGTCGGCCTTGCGCCCGGAGTGGAGGATGTTCATCGGCAGCATGGCGAACTGGAGGTTGCCGCCCCCCTGGAGCAGCAAAACCTTGAAGTTGTCGGGGACGGCGAGGAGTTCCTTGACGAGCGCGATCGCCTCGTTGTGCACCGCGTCGTACTCCTTGGCGCGGTGCGAGATCTCCATCACCGACATGCCTGTGTTTTCGAAGTCCAGCAACTCGGCCTGCGCGCGCTCGAGGGCGGGCAGCGGCAGGGCGGCGGGACCTGCGTAGAAGTTGATGACTCTCTTGCCCATCTCAGCCTCCTTGCGTCACGGTCCGATGTGGGGCCGGCGCTTCCTGCAGTGCAGGACAGGCACGCGCGGAGCGCGTGCCCCACGGGTTCTTTCGGACCCCGTTCATTTCTTGCTCCGCTCCTCGAGTAGCGTGACGACCTCGTTGCCGATACGCAGCAGGTTTTCCTTTGAGCTGGCCCCGATGTGCGGGGTCATGAGCACGTTGGGCGCCGAGAGCAGCGGGGAGGACGGGTCGGGCGGGTCGGAGTACCAGACGTCGGTGGCGTAGGCGGCTACCTTGCCGGACTTGAGCGCCTCGGCCAGATCCGCCTCGAGGATGCACTTGCCGCGGCCGGTGTTCACGATGACGACCCCGTCCTTCATCCCGGCAATCGCATCCTTGTTGATCATGTTCTTGGTCTCGTCGTTGAGCGGCACGTGGAGCGAGATGTAGTCGGCCTGGCGCAGCAGCTCCTTGAGGCTGGGCACCAGGATCGCGACGTCGGAGCGCTTCACGTACGGGTCGTAGGCCAGGACCCGCATCCCGAAGGCCGCGGCGCGCTTGGCCACCTCGCCGGCGATGCGCCCGATGCCGACGAGCCCCAGGGTTTTCTGGTACAGCTCGGTGCGCTTGATCTCTTTCTTGAGGAACTTACCTTCCTTGAGTGCGTTGTGTGCCTCGATGAGGCGGTTGGGGACGGCCAGCATGAGGGCGAAAGCCAGCTCGGCCACCGCCACCGAGGAGGCGGCCGGGGTGTTCTTGACCTCGATGCCGCGCGCCTTGGCCGCGGGCTGGTCGATGTTGTCGAGGCCCACGCCGCCGCGGATGATCATCTTCAGCTTCGGGGCGCCGGCGATCCACTCGGCGGTGCATTTGGTCTTGGAGCGCACCAGCGCGACCTCGGTCTCCGGGAGCCGGGCCACGTCCTCGGTGACCTCCCCGAACTTCTTGAGGCGGTCGGGGAGCGACTTGTCGAAGGCGTCACAGATCAGGATCACCATTGCGACCTCCCTTTCTTCCAGGGCACTTTGCCCTGCTCACCACGTGTCCAAGGTCCGCACGAGGAGCCCCGAGCGGAGCTTGGGTTCGAACCAGGTGGACTTCGGCGGCATCACGAGCCCCGCGTCGGCCACCGACATGAGTTGGTCGAGCGAGGTCGGGAAAAGGGCGAACGCCGCCGCCCACCCTTCTTTGACGCGCCGCTCCAGCTCGCCGAGGCCCCGGATTCCGCCGACGAAGTCGATGCGCTTGTCGGTGCGGGGATCGGCGATGCCGAGGACCGGCGCGAGCAGGTTCTCCTGGAGGATCGCAACATCCAGCGAGCGCACCGGGTCGTCGGCCGCGAACGTGCCCGGCTTGGCCTCAAGCCGGTGCCACTTCCCGCCGAGGAACATGCCGAAGCGCCGCGGGGCATCGGGGCGCGGCTCGGAGGCCGGCGCCACCGTGAACTTCTCTCCCACCTTCTTGAGGAGCTCCTTCTCCGAAAGCCCCCCGAGGTCCTTGACCACCCTGTTGTAGTCCATGATGCGAAGCTGGTCGTGGGGGAACAGAACCGCCAGGAAGTAGTTGTAGGGCTCGTCACCGCGGTGCTCGGGGTTGGCGGCCTTGCGCTCGAGGCCGACCCTGGCGGCCGACGCCGCGCGGTGGTGGCCGTCGGCGACGTAGAGGGCCGGCACCCTGCCGAACGCCGCCCTGACCTCCTCGACCTGCTCGGCCGGCACGATCCACACCGTATGGGCGATGCCGTCGGACGCCACGAAGTCGTAGATCGGAGAACCCTTGCGGACGGCTTCCAAGATCGCATCGATGTCGGCGCTCTTGCGGTAGGTGAGGAAGACCGGGCCGGCGTTGGCGTTGAGCTCGTGGGTGTGGCGGGTGCGGTCGTCCTCCTTGTCCTTTCGCGTCAGCTCGTGGCGCTTGATTAGGCCGTCCGCATACTCCTGGCAGCTCGCCGCGACCACCATGCCCGCCTGCACGTGGTCGCCCATGCGCTGCTGGTAGACGTAGAAGCACGGTTCGTTTTCGCGCACGAAAACGCCGGCGCCCATGAACCGCCGCAGGTTGCGGGCGCCGGTGGCGTATACGCGGTCGTCGTAGAGGTCTACTTCGCGCGGCAGGTCGATCTCCGGCTTGTTGACGTGGAGGAAGGAGATCTCGTTGCCCTCGGCCATCTTCCGGGCCTCCTCGGAGCTGATCACGTCGTAGGGGGGTGAGGCGACGCGAGCCGCCAGCTCGGGGCGGGGCCGCAGGGCCCGGAAAGGACGGACGTCGGACATCGGCCAACCTCCGGTGCCGCAGAGCCGGCTTCCAGCGTGAAAGTTATCACGAAGTCGCTTGCCCCACCACCCCCCACCCTGGCATCAGGCATGTCGCCCACCCCGCCCCGGCAGGGCCGCTTTCGTGGTACAAGATCGCATGGCCTCGGGCAGCCGCGCGCGGGCGATCGCACGCCTCTTCGTGTTTGCCGTGGGCTCCTGGCTGGTGGTGGCGCGGGCGATCTCCGCGGTGCTCTCGGGGTTCCCCCAGCGTTGGCCGAGCACCGCACCGCACAACTCGCGCTGGGCGCGATTGGGCCAGCGGTGCCTGGGAATCAGGGTCCGCCGCGTCGGGGAGCTGCCGCCGCCCGGGTCGCTCGTCGTCTCCAATCACTTCGGCTACGCGGACGTCGTGACGATCGGCGGGCTCTTCCCCTGCGTGTTTGCTGCCCGCCACGACATGCGGCGCTGGCCGCTGTTCGGCGCGCTGGCTGCCTCGGGGGCAACGATCTTCATCAACCGGCAGCTCAAGCGGGCCGGCGCCCGCGGGGTGGCGCAGGTGGCGGCGGCGCTGGCCGTAGGCGCAACGGTCCTCGGCTTTCCCGAGGGCACGTCCACGGACGGCGCGGACCTGTTGCCTTTCCGAAGCGGGATCTTCCAGGCCGCGGTGGATGCCCGGGCGCCCGTGGTGCCTGCGGCGGTGCGCTACGTGGAGCTCGACGGCAAGCCGATCACGGCCGAAAACCTCGACGTGGTGGCCTGGTTCCGCGGCGAAGGCTTTCTCGGTCATGTGCTGAAGCTGGCCTCGCACCGCTCGGTTCTGGCCGAAGTTCGCTTCGGGGAGCCGTTTCGGCCGCCGCACGCGAACAGGCGGGCGCTGGCGGCTGCCGCGGAAGCCCGCGTGCGGGAGCTGCGCGGGATGCCGCCTCGGCACGAGGGGACCGAGAGGGGAGCAACGGCATGACGGAGCTGACGGTCGGGATCGCTGTCCTTGCTGCGGTCATCGTGGTCCTCCTGCTGATCCAACTCGGCCGTACGGTCAGCCAAGGGCGGGCGGTTCGGGAGGAGCTGGCGCGGGTCTCGCTGGCGCTGGCGCAGTCGCAGCGCGACGCCCTGGCGCAGGTGGGCGGCCAGCTAACCTCGGTGGTCGGCGACTTCCACCGGCGCCTGGCCGAGTTCGGCCAGCAGGTGCAGGGAGGACAGGCGAGCACCGGCGAGGCACTCCAGAAGGGTCTGGAGGAGGCGCGCCGCACGCTCGCAGCCCAGCTCGAGGGATTGGTTGGGACAGTCAACGCTCAGCTCGCCAGTTCGCGAGAGCTCTCCGGGCAGCAGCTCGAGGGCGCCACCAAGGTCTTTGGGGAGCTGAAGGGCCAGCTCGGGCACGTGGCGGAGATGGCCGTGCGAATGGAGGCGCTGGGGCGCGAGATCGAGGAGCTGCAGGGGATCCTCAAGGCCCCCAAGCTGCGGGGCAACCTGGGTGAGGCGCAGCTCGAGGAGTTCCTGCGCCAGGTGCTGCCGCCGTCGTTCTGGGAGACCCAGTACACGTTCGGCGACGGGCAGACGGTGGACGCGGTGATCCGGCTGCGCGACCACCTGGTGCCGGTGGACGCGAAGTTCCCCCTGGAGTCGTTCCAGCGGCTGCTCGCAGCGGAGGACGACGCCGCTCGCGGCGCCAAGCGGAAGGAGTTCGACCGGGCCGTCAAGGGGCGCATCGACGAGATCGCCAAGTACATCCGCCCTGGCGAGGGCACGTTCGAGTTCGCTCTCATGTACGTCCCCGCCGAGGCGATCTACTACGAGATGATCGTGCGCGACGACACTCCGGGTGAAGGCGTGCCGCTTCTCGCGTACGCTCTCGGAAAGCGTGTCGTGCCCGTGTCGCCCAACTCGTTCTTCGCCTACCTGTCCACCATAGCTACCGGGCTGAAAGGGATGCAGGTGGAGGCGCGGGCACGCGAGATCCTGGCGGAGCTGGGCCGCTTGCAAACGGAGTTCGGCAAGTTTGGCGAGGTTTTCCGGCTGGTCGGGACTCACATCGGCAACGCTCAGAAGAAGTACGAGGAGGCCGAGAGGCTGGCGGGCAGGGTGGGGGACCGCCTGCAGGCGGTGACCGAGCGCGAGCCGGAGCCTCCTCTGCCAGGCAGCGACGCCCCGCCGCTCCCTGAAAAGACCTAGCAGTTGGATCGCGTGCCGTCGTTTGCCTTGGCTGGTACCTCGCGCCTCGTCCCTTTCATGGCTTCTGCTACCGTTCGTGTTGATGCGGCGGCTGGCCTCACGTCTGCGGCACACCTTCCGCGCGCTGCGGCACCGCGGCTTCCGCGTGTACTGGGTGGGGCAGTGGGTTTCGGTGAACGGCTCCTGGATGCAGACGACCGCCCAGGCCTGGCTCGTCTACCGCCTCACCGACTCGCCGCTGGTGCTGGGCGTGCTGTCCGCGGCGCGCTTCGGCCCGTCGCTCCTGGGCGCACCTTTCGCGGGGGTGATGACCGACCGGTTCCCGCGCCGCCTGCTGGTGCTGCTGACCCAGTCGGCCAGCCTGGTGCAGGCGAGCCTTCTTGCGGCGCTCACGCTCTCGGGCGCGGTCAGGGTCTGGCATGTGCTTGCTCTGGCGTTCCTCCAGGGGATCGTGGACACGCTGGACATGCCGGCGCGCCAGACCCTGCAGGTGGACATCGTGGGGATCGAGGACCTGCAGAGCGCGGTCTCGCTCAACTCCTCGGCTTTCAACGCCGCCCGCATGCTGGGGCCCGCGCTTGCCGGCGTGCTGGTGGCGGCCTACGGCGAGGGGGTGTGCTTCGCGGTGAACGCGGCCAGCTACCTGGCGGTGCTGGTCGCGCTGCTGATGATCCGCACGCCACCCGCGGTCCTCGCGCCATCGGGCTCGATGCGCTCACACCTCGCCGAGGGGCTGCGCTACGCCTGGGGCGACCGGCAGGTGAGGCTGATCCTGGCTGGGGTGGCCGTGACCTCCGCCTTCGGCCTCTCCTACATGACCCTGCTGCCCGTGTTTGCGCGCGACGTCCTGCACGCCGGCGCTACCGGCTTCGGGGTGCTGATGGCGAGCGCGGGCCTGGGAGCCGTTTTCGGCGCTCTGGGTGCGGCGGCGCGCAGCGGCACGCGGGGGACCCGCCTGGTCATGGCGCTGGGGCAGGGTGCGCTTGGCGTGGGCCTGGTGGGACTGGCTCTCACCAGGCACCTGGCGGCCGCGACCGGCTGGCTGGTGTTTGTGGGGCTGGGCGTCGCCATCCAGCTCTCCACAACCAACGGTTTCCTGCAGACCACGGCCCCGGACCACCTGCGCGGGCGGGTGGTCTCGCTGTACATCTGGCTGTTCTCCGGGCTCTCGACGATCGGGGGGCTGGCTGCGGGCTGGGTGGCCGAGCACGCGGGCGCGCCGTGGACGGCGGCCGGAGCGGGGGCGGTGTGCGTGCTCTCCGCCCTGCTCATGGGGCTCGAAATGCCCTTCCTGCGGCGAGCGTTTGCGAGACCGGTGGGGCGGGCGGACGGGAGGAAACATTGAAAGTCGAGATCACCTACTGCCTGGTATGAGACTACGAGCCCAGGGCCGCCGGTCTGGCGGCCGAGCTCAAGAAGTCTTTCGGCGCGGACGCAAGGCTCGTCAAGGGGTCCGGCGGCATCTTCGACGTCGTCGTGGACGGGAAAAGGGTCTTCTCCAAGCACGATACCGGACGCTTTCCGGAGCCCGGCGAGATCGTCGCGTTGCTGCGCAAAGCCGCGGGCTGAAGCTCACGGCCAGAACCGCCACGGGGCCCCGCCCCTCGGCTAGAATGGCTGCGTGGGGCCTGCAAAGTCTCACCTGCCGCCCGCGAGGGTCGGCCTGGCGGTCAAGCTCTCGAGCCCCGAGGCGATAGCCCTCGGCAAGGACCTCCTGCGCGAGCTCGCCAGGCGCGGCGTGGAGGGCGTGGCCGATGCGGAGTCGGCGTCCGCCCTGGGCGTTCCCCCCGGGCCCGTGCGCGCCGAGCTCGGCCGCCACGTGGACGCGGTGGTCGTGCTGGGCGGCGACGGGACGTTCCTGTCGGTGACCCGGGGGTGCCCGACGGCCACACCGGTGGCCGGGGTCAACCTGGGAACGCTCGGCTTCCTCACAGAGCACAGCCGCGAAGGGGCTTTTTCGCTTCTGGACGACCTGCTGGCGGGGCGAGTGAGCATCGAGCAAAGGGACCGCCTTCGGGTCGCAGTGGGCGACGGCGCGGAGCGGCAGGAGTTCCTGGTGCTCAACGACGTGGTGATCAACAAGGCTGCCCTGGCACGCATCCTGACCATCAACGTGGAGATCGATGGCGAGTTCCTGTCCCGCTACAACGCCGACGGCTTGATTTTCGCAACCCCCACGGGCTCGACCGCCTACAACCTCTCCGCCGGCGGTCCGATCGTGCACCCCGGCCTGGCCGCCATGCTCATCACGCCGATCTGCTCCCACACCCTGCGCGACCGCCCGCTGGTCGTGCCGCTGGACCGGCGGGTGCGGGTGTGGGTGGACAGCGGCGACGAGGAGGTCTACCTGACCCTCGACGGCCAGCACGGGCTACCGCTGCCCACCGACGCAAAGGTGGAGATCAGCGCCGCTACGGAGCCGCTCTCGCTCATCCGCGACCGCACTGCGAGCTTCTTCTCGATTCTCCACCAGAAGCTCAAGTGGGGCGAGCGGGAGGGGTAGGGTGTTCCGGCGCCGTCCACATCTGACCCGGACCGCAATCGGGTTGCTCCTCGCTGTCGGCGGCTGGCTCGCGCTGGTGGCCCTGGCCGTCTGGACCCTCGAGCTTCCAACGACAAGAGCCTGGCTGGCGAGTCAGCTCTCGGAGCGGGTCGGCGCCGCCATCGGGCAGCCGGTGCGGGTGGCGGACCTTCGCCTGTCGCTGGTGCCCCCGCGCCTGGCCCTCAAGGGTCTCGAGGTTGGCCCCGCCACGGCACCCATGCTCAAGGTCGCGTTCGCGGAGGCGACGGTCGGCGATCTCAGGCTCGCCGACCGCGAGATCGGGGTGGACAGCCTGCGTCTGGTGGGAGTCCGTGTGGACGTAGAGTCCCCCCCGCCGCCCCGACAGACGTCCGGTGGCGGATGGCTCAGCGTGCTCGTGCGCCAGCTGGAGCTCGAGGACGTGCAGATCGCCAAGCTCGCAATCCCCGGTGGGCTGGTGCTCTCGGCGCGGGATGTGGAGGCGCGCTGGAACGGGACGCGGCGGAGCCCGATCAGCTCGGCGGTCGCGCACGTCGGCTCGTTCACGCTCACCGTCCCCGACCTCGAGCCGATCTCCGGGAGCCTGATGGCGCGGGGCCGGAAGACCGAGAAGGGCTGGGAGCTCGGCCGCCTCCGGGGTCGTGGCAAGGATTGGTCACTGGAGGCCAGCGGGATGCAGGGCGGAGCCGCGGGACGCGCCGAGGGGACGGTGGAGCTGGAGCTCGCGGCGCTCGATCGCACGCTGCGAATCGGAACGGGCCTCGAGGGCAAGGTCGCGGCGCGTTGGCAGGCGACCGTCCAGGGCAAGGACTTCCGGGTCGACGCGTCGGTCTCGAGCCCGAAGGTCAAGCTGGCCGGCCTGGAGTTCGGGGACCTGAGCGGCGAGGCCCACCTCTCGCCCGAGGGCCTGGAGGCCACGGTCTTTCAGCTGACGTTTGCCGGCGGGACGTTCGAGGGCTCGTACACGCTCGGAAACTTCGGCCCGTCCTGGCCCCACCGGATCGCGGCCCGCGGGCAGGGAGCGAGCATCGCCGCTTTCCTCCGGGAACTCGGCGCCGACGACGCGGGGCTTTCGGGGACCTGCCTCGTGAACGCCGACGTGGCCTGGAACGGCGGGGCGTTCAAGCGGGGCTTCGGAACGGGCGTGGCGGAGATCCAGGCCGGCGACGGCGACGTGCCGGTGGCTGGAAGGGTCGTGGTCAGCCTCGAGGGGGACGGGGCCCTGGGCTTTGCCGCCAAGGGCGCGACTCTCTCCGGGACGCCGTTCGGCTGGGACGGTCGGCTGACGCTTGGGACCTGGCTGCCCACGTGGAAGATCCGGGGCGAGAAGACGCCGGTGCGGACAATCGCTCGCCTCCTGCGGGGCTGGGTCGGAACCGAGGTCCTGCCGGCCGAGCTTCAGGGGGAAGTGGCCGCCGACATCACCCTGCAGGGGCCGTTCCAGGAACTCGAGGTCGACGGAACCGTGGCGGTCGCCCCGGTATCCTTCGGCCCGGTGGAGGCGGACGGGCTGGAGGGGTCGTTCCGAGTGGGTCACGGTGTCTTCTCGGTGCCCGCCGGTGTGATCCACGTTGGCCCAGGAAGGGTGAGGTGCACGGGGGAACTGCGCTACGGCAAGGTCAGCGGCCTTCAGCTCGACCTCGCGGGCGAAGGGGTGCCGCTCGACCGAATGGTCGCCTGGGGCGGCGTCCACGCTCCGCTCGCCGGCCACGTGAGCTTCACGGGTGTGCTCTCCGGCACGATCGAGTCGCCCCGCGCCGAGGCCCGGCTGAAGCTCTCCGGCGTCGCGGTGGCCGGCGTCGAGTTCGGCGCCGGCACGGGGCAGGTGAGGCTGGAGAACGGGGTCGTCGCCGTCTCCGACCTGGCGGTGGGGCCTTTCAGCGCGGCGGCCACGATCGACCTCGCCAGGCGAGAGGCCTTGGTGGATGCCAGGCTTGCCGGCTTCGGGCTCGACGCGATCGCGCCCCCCCTTGCCCGCATGGCGGGCGGGGCCCTCGATTGCACTCTGCACGGCGCGTTCCCGTTCGACAGCCCGGCAGGTCGGCTCGAGGTGACGAGCGCCGGAGGGGCCCATGGTCTGGTCGAGCTGGACGCGCAGGGGATGCGCGTGGAGCTTGCCCGGCCGAACGTCTGGCGCCTCGCCGGCGATCTTCGTCGCACAAGGGGCGAGTTCAGCGGCAAGCTGGAGTTCGCCGTGGACTCATGGCACGCCCTCGCCGGCGACCTTGCCGGCACGGAGCTTCCGGTCCAGGGCCGCATGGCGGGTGAGGCCGAGATACGGCTGGCCCCGCCGCAACCCGCCTTGATCGACGGCGTCGTGCGCGAGCTCGAGGTCGAGGTGGAAGGGGAGCGGGCCGCGCTCGAGAAGCCGGCCCACTTCGTCGTCGAGGGTGGGTCGATCCGTCTGGACGGCGCGACCATCGTCGGCAAGCGGGCGAACCTCTTTGTCAGGGCGGCCCGGGCCAACGACGGGAGGCTCTCAGGAAACGTCGCGGGCGAGCTTCCCGGTCAGCTCCTCGGCCTCGTGTGGCGCGACGCCCGTCCGAAGGGGCGCGTCGAGCTCCTGGGCGAGATCGCAGGCACTGACTCGGCTCCCAGGTTCGAGGGTATCGCGCGCGTGTCGGAGGGCTCGCTGCGCCTGCCGGGGCTGTCGGAGCCCGCCACGCGGATCGCGGGCGTCGTGGAGTTCGTCCCGGAGGTCATCCAGCTTGACCAGATCAGCTTCTCCCTTCTTGGGGGCAACGGGGTCTGCGAGGGCCGCGTCGTCCTCGTGCCCCAGTTCGAGCTCGACCTCGTTGTGACCGCCAGGAACGTGGGCTGGCCCCTCACGACCGGCCTCAGGCCGATCCTTTCCGGTGAGCTGCGCCTCGTGGGTCCGCTGGCCAGTCTCCTGCTGAGCGGCAAGCTCACACTGGAGCGCACGTTCTACCGCCGCCACGTCGACCTGCAGCAGCTCGTCGTCGAGACCCTGCTGACGCGCGAGCGTGCCCGCTCGGACGATGTCTCACCCATGACCCTCAACGTCACGGTCGACGTGCCCGGCACGTTCGAGGTCCAGAGCCCGCTCGCGCGCCTCACGGCCAAGGGCGCGCTGCGCATCGTCGGCACGACCGCGAGATACGGGGTTCTGGGGAGACTCGAGGCTCTGCCTGGCGGCGAGCTGGAGTTCTCGGGCACGCGCTACCAGTTGGATCGCGGGGTCGTAACGTTTGCCAGCCCCGACCGCATAGAGCCTCGCTTGGATGTGCTGGCGCGCACCCTCGTCCAGTCGTACGACATCACGGTCGGCCTCATCGGCACCCTCGACCGATTGACCCCGACCTTCACGAGCGTCCCGGGGCTTCCCGAGATGGACATCATCTCGCTGCTCGTCGTGGGCAGACGGGAAAGCGAGGCCACCGCCGTGCAGACCGGAGCCGCGGCCTCGTCGTTCATCACCGGGGAGCTGGCCGGGGCCGTCACCAAGCGAGCCCGGACGCTGCTGGACGTCGACCAGCTCCAGGTCGACCCCTTTGCAAGCACTCAGACCGGCAGCCCCACGGCCCGCCTCACGGTCGCCAAGCAACTGACCCGCGACTGGCTCGTTATAGTTTCCACCAACCTCACGTCCAACCGGGAAGAGATCATCTCCACCCGGTGGCGGCTGGGTCAGGGCATCTACCTCCAGGCGGCTCGCGAGGCCGACGGCTCGTACTCCATGGGGATCCAGTGGCAGCGCCGCTACTGACGGCGTTAGTCGCCGCTGCGTCGCTGCAGTGGGCCACGGTTCCGGTGGAGAAGGTCGTGCTCGACGTTCCCGGGTACCCCGCGCCGTACCGCCTCCGCCGCGTGTTCGGGGTGTGGGAAGGGGACGCGCTGTCGCGGTCGGAGATTCGGAGCGGGGTCCGGGCGCTGCTGGCGACGGGCGTGGTCGAGGATGTGGTGGTGGAGGTCGAGGAGGGGGACGTAGGCGCCACGATCCGGGTCCTGGTGCAGCCGGCCTCACGGGTCAAGGACCTGACCATCCTCGGGCTTCCTCGATCGGAGACGAAGCAGGTGCGCGCCACTCTTGCCCTCGGCACAGGGGCACCGCTCTGGGTGCCGGGCTTCGAGGCGGCGCTGGAGCGGGCGAGGCAGAGTCTGGCCGACAACGGCTACCCCGAGGCGCGGTTGAGCCCCGACCTCGCGTTCGACGCTCCGACCGGCGAGGTCGCGGTTACCGTGCGAGGCGAGCTCGGGAAGCCGCTCACGATCCACCTGCTGGAAGCTCCGGGTGCGCCGCTCAAGCCAGAGGAGCTCTGGGGCCCCTGCAAGCTGAAACCTGGCCGGCGGCTCACCACGGCCAACCTGGAGAGGGCTCGCCGGGGGCTCGCGGCCCAGCTGCGCCGCGAGGGGTTTTGGGAGGCCGAAGTGGCCTCCCCGGCGCTGAGCGAGACGGCCGAGGGCGCCTCCGTGAAGCTCGACGTGCGCCTTGGGCCTCACTACGAGCTCGAGCTGGATGGCCTCAAGCGAAGCAAGAGCCTGGAGGTGGGGGCCCTGCCGTTCCTGCGGGGCGACGAGACGTTCAACGAAGCCGCTGTGGAGGTGGTCGTCGAGCGGGTGCGGATTTTCCTCCAGCAGGACGGCAAGCTCCTGGCGAAGGTTCAGGGCGAGGTGATCGACAAGGGCAGCGACAAGGTGCTGCAGCTCAAGGTTGACGCTGGCCCGAGGACTCCGATCCTCGCGGTGCGTTTTCCGGGGTTGCGCTCGCTGCCGGAGAAGGAGCTGCACCAGAGGGTCGGTGCCCGCCCAGGGCACTTCTGGCGCTGGGGTAGGGAGCCGGTGGACGACGAGACGCTGGCCGCCGACGCCTCCTCGGTGCTGACCATGCTCCGGACGGCCGGGTTTGCCGATGCCCGGGTGGAGCCTGCGCGCATCGTGCCGAGCGGAGACGAGGTGGTGATCGAGTTTCCCGTCGAGGAGGGCCCTCGGAGCCTGGTGCGGGAGGTCACCATCGAGGGCGTGCCGGCCGACGTCAAGCTGCCCACGTTGCCGGTCGCCAAGGGGGGTCCCTGGAGCCAGGGCGCGGAAGAGCAGGCGAGGGCGACGCTCGAGGCGGTGATCAGGGATGCGGGTTACCTCGACGCACAGGCAACCAGCACGCACGCCTGCGAGGGGCAGTCCTGCTCGGTCACGCTGCGGGCCGAAGCCGGCACGTTGTCGGTCGTCGGCAGGATCGTCGTGGCGGGCCTCGCGCGCACGAGCCCTCGCGTGGTCGAGAAGGTGGCCGGGCTCAAGTCAGGCCAGGTGGCGGGACCGGAAGCGCAGCTTGCAGCCCAGCGCCGTCTTCTCGCGCTCGGCATCTTCCAGGGCGTGAGCATCGACCCGATTCCAAACCGGGACATCGGCAGCCGCCGCGGGCTGGCGATCGATCTCGCCGAGGGTCCGACCGGTGCGTACGCCGTGGGCCTGGGCTACGACACGGAGCAGAAGGTGCAGGTCTCGCTCTCCTGGTCCGAGCTCAACCTGTTCGGCACCGGTCGCAGCCTCACCTTCGATACCAGGGTTTCGACCCGGGAGAACCGGTTTCAGCTCACGTATCAGGAGCCGCAAAGCCTGGGTGTGCTGGGGTTCCCGACCTCGGTCGCGGTCTACCAGACGCAGCAGAGCTTCACTTCCTTCCAGGTTTTCCAGCGGGGCGTGCTGTTCGCGTTCGGCGACCAGAAGAAGCGGCCCTGGCGGTGGCTGCTGCGTTTCAACTACCAGTTGGTCGACAACACCGCGCCGCCCGAGGTGCTCTCCGACCTCGAACGGAGCCAGCAAAGTTTGAGAATCGCGTCGCTCGCGCCCAGCCTCACCTGGGACACGCGGAACGACATCCTGGTGCCTCGGAGCGGCACGTACGCCTCGGTCGAGTGGCAGCACGCGTTCAAACTGTTCAAGGCCGATGCGGAGTTCGACCTCGTGAACCTCTCGTTCTCGTCGTACCTGCCCGCTGCGGGTGGTGTGTTTGCGTTCTCGGTGCGCGCGGGCGGGATCGAACCTCGCCATGCCAAACCCGATGAGCCGGACAACCTCCAGGTGCCGGTCAACGTTCGCTTCTTTGCCGGTGGCCGAGCGACGCACCGCGCCTTCCCGATCGACCTTCTGGGCATTCCCAACGAGACCCTGGGTTGCACGACCAATCCCGACGGGAGCTGCCAGCTCCCCGTGAGCGTGGTTGCGATCGGGGGAGCGGGCCAGTTGATCACCAACTTCGAGTGGCGGTTCCCGATCTTCAGCGTGGTCTGGGGCACCCTTTTCGTGGACGGGGGCAACGTGTGGCCGGCGTGGCGCGCCATCCGCGTCGACCAGATGCGCTGGGGTGGCGGCATCGGGCTGCGGGCCGACACGCCGGTGGGGCCGCTGCGCCTCGAGTACGGCCGCAAGTTCAACCCCGAAACCTACCTCATCAACGGGACCGTCGTGAAGGAGGCGCCGGGCGAGCTGTTCATCTCCTTCGGCAACGCGTTCTAGAGGCGGTCCAAAGCCGAGGGCTGGCGGCTCGGGTCTTCGCGGGGCATGCGGCCCCTCGTTGGGTTGTTGCACAGGGGGTGTATGATGAAGCGCCCGGCTGCGGACCCGCAGGGCGGAAAGAGGACAACGTCATGCGGCGAACTTTGATCCCCCTCGCGCTGGCCGCCTGGCTCGCGGCGTCAGTCGCGAGCGCGCAGCTCTCCCAGACCTACAAGGAATGGCCCGACGGCCCGGCCGGGTTCCTCCTCATCGAAACCGAGCGCAAGGCATACTCTCAGGTCAAGACCGACGCCGAGGCCCAGGCTTTCATCGACCTGTTCTGGGCGAGGCGTGACCCGGACCTCAACACGGTCCAGAACGAGTTCAAGCTCGACTTCGACATGCGCGCCGTTGCCGCAGACACGCAGTTTTCGACCGAGAAGATCAAGGGATGCATGTCCGACCGAGGAAAGGTGCTCATCCTGATGGGACGTCCGCTCGGCGCCCAGAACCTGCCGCCCGGCGCCGACGAGGCGGAAGGCAACCGGCCCGGGTTCATCGAGCGCGGCGGCATCTGGATTTGGCTCTACACGAAGGACGGGAAGCCCGCCACGAAGAAGAGCGACGAGATCCTCTTCGTCTTCTCGGAGACGAAGGCGGGGGCGGGGGACTTCCCGCTCGACCGAGCCGATCGGCGCAACATGCAGCCCCTCAAGATCCTCGCCGCCAAGCCGGAGCAGCTGCTCCTCAACCCCAAGCTGACCGAGGTGCCCCGGATGGGCCTCCTGCCCGGCACCAAGGCCGCGACGTCGTCCCAGCAGGCCGTCTTCGATCTGCAGCCGCGGCCGTGGCCGGATGGCGCGGCGGTGATGACGTCTTCCGGGATCATGAGCGAGACCCAGCACCCGATTTGGCTGTACGTGCAGCTCCCCGACGCGGTGCCGTTCGCAACTCACTCCGTCGGGCGAGTCCGCAAGGCCGAGGGGGGGGATGTCGTGGGGAGCTTCGCTTCTCCGGTTCTGCCCATGAGCGTCCCGGGCGCCCGTGGGTACGAGTTCTCCCTCCCGGTCGAAGCCGGTGCATGGAAGGTCGACCTGGCCCTGTTCAGCGACAGCGGGCCGATCGCAGTCACGACCGCAGACGTGCAGAACGACCCGGCGCCTGCCGAGGGTCCCTACGTCTCGCCGATCTACTGGGGTTCAGACTTCCGTCAGGCAGCCCAGGCTCGCCTCGGAGATCCGTTCCACCTTGGTGCCATGCAGCTCATCCCGCGGCCGGACAACAAGTACAAGGCGGAGGAGAACATCGCCTACGGCGCGTACGTGGTGCGTCCGAGCCTCGACGCACAGCAGCAACCCCAGGTCGAGCTGCAGATGGTCCTGTACTCCGGGGGGAAGAAGCAGGACGAGCAGCCGTTCCAGGTGGTCACCGGAGCCAAGGTGCTCGGCGACTTCTGGGTGTACGGCCAGGTACTGCCGCTGTCCGGGTTCCGGCGCGGCGTCGACTTCGAGCTCGAGGTGACGCTCCGGGACTCCAAGACCGGTGTCAAGAGGACGCAAAAGATCCCGTTCACCGTGATCAAGCAAGAGCCTGCGGCTCCCGCCGCCGCCCCCAGCGCCGTACCCAAGGGGTAGGTGGCATGGCGGACGTGGCTCAGGACGGCAGCGCTTTTGCGAGCATCGAGGAGGCCGCGGCGGAGTTCCGCCGCGGCCGCTTCGTCCTCATCGTGGACGACGAGGACCGCGAGAACGAGGGTGACCTGACCATGGCCGCCGAGAAGGTAACCCCCGACGCGATCAACTTCCTGGCCACCCACGCGCGCGGCCTCATCTGCGTCGCGCTCACGGAACGACGCTGCGACGAGCTGCAGCTGCCCCCAATGGTCGAACACAACACGTCCCCCCACCAGACCGCCTTCTGCGTTTCGGTCGAGGCGCGCAACCGCGTCACGACCGGGATCTCCGCCGCCGACCGCGCAGCCACGGTTCAAGCGCTCATAGACCCGGGCACACGGCCGGAGGACCTGCTCCGGCCGGGGCACACTTTCCCGCTGCGGGCCCGCAACGGCGGCATTCTGAAGCGCGCCGGACACACCGAGGCCTCGGTGGACCTCGCCAGCCTCGCCGGGCTCTACCCCGCGGCCGTGATCTGCGAGGTGATGGACACGGACGGTTCGATGGCGCGCCTCCCGCGCCTGCTCGAGGTGGCTCGCGAGCACGGGATCGCCGTCATCACGGTCCGCGACCTCATCGCACACCGCATGCGTCACGAGCGCATCGTGGAGCGCATGGCGGCACCGTCGCTGCCCACGCGCTACGGGGAGTTCCACGTCCACGCCTATCGTGCGCCGGTCACCGGCGAGGAGCACGTGGCCCTCGTGATGGGCGAGATCGACCCAGAGGAGCCGGTGCTGGTCCGGGTCCACTCGCAATGCCTCACCGGCGACGTCTTCGCCTCGGCGCGCTGCGACTGCGGCGCCCAGCTCGAGACCGCGCTGGAGCGGATCGCGGCCGAGAAGAGGGGCGTGCTGCTGTACCTGCTCCAGGAGGGGCGGGGCATCGGCCTCGTGAACAAGCTGCGCGCCTACGAGCTGCAGGATGCCGGCGCCGACACGGTCGAGGCCAACCAGAAGCTGGGGTTCTCGCCCGACCAGCGCGACTACGGGGTGGGCGCCCAGATCCTGCGCGACCTCGGCGTCCGGCGGATGCGCCTGATGACCAACAACCCGTCCAAGTACGTGGCCCTTTCCGGCTACGGGCTCGAGATCGTGGAGCGCGTCCCGCTCGAGGTGCCGCCCACCGAGCACACCCGGAAGTACCTCGAGGCCAAGAAGCACAAGATGGGTCACCTGCTGCGAATGGTCTGAGGGGAAGCGTACAGCTGACAGCTCGCAGCCAACAGCTACCAACGAACAACAAACTCCGAACAACAGACAGCTGGCAGCTGTTGGCTGTCAGCTGTCGGCCTTCCTCGTTCGGACCGCGATGGTGCAGCGAGCTACACACACCAGCTCGTCCCTCTCGTCGGTGATCTCCACTCCGTAGACGTGGGTGGTGCGCCCCCGAAAGAGCGGGCGAGCGGTCGCCAGCAACGTCCCGCCGCGCTTCGGGCGTAGGTGGGTGGCGTTGAGGTCCACGCCGGCGATGGTGTGGGTGCGGAGGTCCACGCTCATCGCGGCGGCCAGCGAGGCCGCGGACTCGGCCAGCAGAGCCGAGACGCCTCCGTGCAGCATCCCCAGGTGCTGGTGGTGGCGGTGGTCCACTGTCATCGCCACCTGCATGGCGTCGGGGTCGTAGCTCGTCACCCGGATCCCCAGCGGCTCGAAAACCGTGCGGGGGTTTCTGCTCTCCACGATGCTGATGAACTCGTCGCGCTCCACCGCTGCCTCCTCGAACCACGCCAAGCATACCCCGCGTCGCGCCCGCTATACTGACTGACAATGAGCGCAGCACGAGTTCGGATTGGCCTCGAGCGGCTGGTCGGGGACCCGGCCCTGCTCGCGGGGCGGCGCTTCGGGGTGCTCGCCAACCAGGCCTCCGTGACCCCCGATCTCGAGCCCGCATGGCGTGTCCTGACGAGCGTCGGCGGCGAGCTGCTGCGGATCTTCGCGCCCGAGCACGGGCTGTGGGGCATCGCCCGGGACATGGAGGCGGTGTCCGCGGAGCGCGAGCCGCTGCTCGGCCTGCCGGTGGTCTCGCTCTACGGTGCCTCCGCCGAGACGCTGGCGCCGCGTCCCGAGCACCTCGCCGGCCTGGACGCGCTCGTCGTGGACCTTCCGGACATCGGGTGCCGGTACTACACGTTTGCCGCCACGCTCGCTCACGCAATGGCAGCCTGCGAGAGAGGCGGCGTGGAGGTCATCGTCTGCGACAGGCCGAACCCACTCGGTGGGGTAGGCCTGGAGGGCGGGCCGGTCGAAGAGGGCTGCCGATCGTTCGTGTCGGAGCTGCTGGTACCGGCGCGCCACGGGATGACCCTGGGCGAGCTGGCGCTGCTGCTCCGCTCCGCGCGCCACCCCGGCCTCGCGCTGGCGGTGCTGCCGTGTGAGGGGTGGCGCCGCGAGCTGTGGTGGGACCAGACCGGGCTTCCCTGGGTGGCGCCCTCGCCCAACATGCCGACGCTGCTCACCGCGACGATCTACCCGGGCGCTTGCCTGGTGGAGAGTACCAACCTCTCGGAGGGGCGCGGCACGACACGGCCGTTCCAGCTCATCGGCGCGCCCTGGCTGGACGGGGAGGGGCTCGCGGTGAGGCTCGCCGCTCTCGAGTTGCCGGGCTCGGGCTTCAGACCAACCTCTTTCCGGCCGGAGTTCGGCAAACACGCGGGGGAAGTTTGCGGCGGGGTGGAGTGGCACGTCACCGACCGGGCCCTGCTGCGGCCGGTTGAGGCTGGGGTGCGACTGCTCGCCGAAGTCCGCGCGCAGCACCCTGGCGAGTTCGCGTGGCGGCGGGAGGCCTACGAGTTCGTCTCGAGCGTGCCGGCCATCGACCTGCTCACCGGCTCGGGCCGCGCGCGCGAGGTGATCGAGGGGCGTGCCGACGCTTCCGAGCTTTTCGGCTCCTGGGTCTCCTACTGCGAGGGGTTCCGGGCGGAGCGCGGCGCCTTCCTGCTCTACCCGGAGAACTCTTGAGCCTTCACTTCGGGGCCGGCGACGCCGCCTCCCGCTCCTGCTCGGGGAAGACGTAGACCACGGGCGCGGTAGGGCCGCGGATCACCGAGGCGTAGGCAAGAAACGCGCCCCCGGGGGTGATCGCCTCCACGACGGCCGAGCCGTCGCTCACCGTACCAGCCTTCGCCTTCGCGAAGATGTCGTCGACCTGCAGGAACCCCCGCGACGGGAGCTCCCCCTCGAGCTGTCCCAGGCGGCGCCCCTGTGCGTCGTACGCCTGGATCCGGACGCGGATCCGCCGGGCCGTGAGGTTCAGCAGGCCGACGTTGGTCCGCACAGCAGCCCCAAAGGACGGATCGTGCGAAAGGCCGCGGAGCGTTGCCTGCTCGCCGGTTCGGATCGCCCGGTCCTCCCCGATGGCTGGCAGCAGCGGCGCCTGTGCGTCGCCGCCTGCGACGTTGGCGGTGCGGCCGTTGACCGAGACAGGCCCGCCGAGGGGGGAAAGACGCAACGCGCCGGATCCCGAGAAACCGAAGAGCTGGTTGAGAGTGTTTCGCCACGCTCTGGTCTGGCCCGGCCCCAGGGTGACCGTCGCGCGCAGAGCCGACGAGCCCGCGCGGCCTGCCGGGAGCAGGTCCACGAAGACCCTGTTCTCCGTGGTGGCGAGGTTCGTCAGCTCGAGCCATGTCTGCCACCTCGCACCGGCGCGGCCCCGGGAGTTGGCGACGGGCAGCACATAGAGGGTGGGCAGGCCGTCCACGGTGGGGCCCCCTCCCTGGACCGCCTTGCCCGTTGCGGCAGTGCCGGCCCTCAGCGCTGCGAGCAGACTGCGGCCGTTGAGGGCCTCGCGCATCTCCCACCGCGTCATCGTCAGACCCGCGAGCAGGTAGAAGACGGCAATCACCCTGAGCGACCACCTTCGCGAGGGGGAAGACTGTCGCTCCGCAACCAGCGTTGCGAGGAAAGGCACCGCGATCAGAATGCGGGCGTACCCCCATGTTTCGACGTAGGCGTCGTACGTGAGGACAAGGCCGAGTGCGCAGAACGCGAGGAAGGCCAGTTCGGGCGCGGCCCAGGCCGACGGCCGTGACGCCACCATGATGAAGGCAAGCGTCGTGGCTGCGATGGCGAGGAGGCCGAACAGTTCCTGCCATGCGATACCGGAGTTTGCGAAGACCTCTGCGAGCTTCTCCGGGGCCCACCCGAAGGGAGTCGTAAAACTGGGGCCGCCGATGGCGATGGACACGCCCAGCACGCTCCTGAGGTAGAGCTTCCAGGCTAGGAAGGGCATCAGCGGGACGAGGGTGAAGGCGGCGACGCGCATGACGCGCCGGCGCCGAAGCTCGTCGATCGCTATTGCGAGGACCGCCAGGTATGAGGTCTCCCGCGCCAGGACTGCGGCGGCGGCAACGGCGACGGCGAGGGGGTAGCGTCCGCGCGCATGCAGCCAGAGCGCCGCGAGCATGAGACAGAGAGCGGCAGCGTCCGGTGTTGAGCGAATCATCGCCGCGGCCAGCCCAGCGCTGCAAACGAGGGGAATCGCCCACCACGGCGAGCGTCCATCCGCGGCGAGCCACCGCGCGAGGAGGAACACCGCGGCCAGTCCGAGGCCCCAGCAGAGGAGCTGATAGGCGATGATGGCGGGAGCGGGTTTCCCGAGGGCAAGCCCCCACGCCAGCAGCGGCACCAGGATCCTTGTGGCACGGTAGGGCGGGGAATCGAGGGCCCGCGTCGTGTCAAACTTCAGCAAGAGAGGATCGGTCGCGAGGGCGGCATACTGCTGCCCGTCGTAGCCAGCGGGGCCCGCCCTTGGCACCGCCTCGAAGACCGCGGGGAGGTAGACGTTTTCGCCGATGCAGAGCAGACCACGGATGTCGCCGCCGTAGCGGACGTACGCCACGAACAGCAAGACGAGCGCCCAGAAGAGCACGGCGACCAGCGTCACGGCGTACACGGCTCTGCGGCTGGAAGGCGGGATGGCGCCCGGGATCGCTGTGCTCACGACGCCGGATTCTACGTCACCGCCGCCGCCGGCAGGGGCCCCTGCCCCGGACCGCGGGGGCGTCCGCAACGACGGCACCGCCTTTCCGCTCCTCCTCCGGTCCGGATGGGCGGATCAGTCGCGCGGCGGGGCAGGGAACGATCGTTCCTTCTCCGGGAAGACATAGACGGCAGGTGCGTCGGGTCCGCGAATCACGGAGGCGTAGGCCAGGAAAGCTCCACCCTTGGATGACGTCTGGACCATCGCCGAGCCGTTGCCCACGCGTCCGGCCTTCACCTTCGCGAAGACATCGTCGATCTGCATGAACTCGCCTGGGCCGAGCTGCTGATCGAGGCGCCCGAGCGGGCGCGGACTGCGGGCGTAAGGCTCCACGTGGACCAGAATGGTCACGGGTGCAAGGTTCAGGAGGCCGATGTTGGTCCTCACCGCCGCCTCCGGCACCGGGTCGTGGGCGAGCCCCGACATCCTGGCGCGCTCTCCACTTCGGATCAAATCGTCATCGGTGAGCGCCGGTAGCAGCGTTCCTTGCGGCGCCCCGGCGGCGACGTTCGCGGTGAGGCTCCTGACGGTGACCGGGCCGAAACGCGGCAGCAGGCGAAGCGCGCCGGCGCCCCCGAACGAGAAGAGCTCGTCAACGGCGTTCTGCCAGGAAAGCGTCTGGCCGGACTTCAGGACGAGCATCTTCCGGCGCGGCACAACGTCGGTGCCGGCCGGCAGCAACTCGAGCTTGATCCGGTTCTCGATCGGGGCGAGGTTGGCGATCTCGAGCCTGGTCTTGTAGTCCGCACCCGCTCTGCCCTGGGCGTTGGCGACTGGCAGCACGTAGAGCGGACGGGCCGGCCCAACCGGGACGCGAGGGGTCACGCCGGCGGATGCCGGCGGCTCACCCCGCAGCGCCGCCAGCAATGTTCGGCCCTCGAGAGCCTCGCGGACCTCCCCGCGCGTCATCGCCGCGCCCGAGAGGAGGTAGAGAATCGCGACGGAGAGGAGGGTCCACCTTCGGAAGGGCGCGGTCTGCCTCACCGCAATGAGCACCGCGAGAAAGGGCAGCACGACGAGCGCCCGCGCGTAGGCCCATGTCTCGCAGTACACGTTGTAGGAGAGGAAGAGCCCCATGGCTCCGAAGGCGAGGAACGCCAGCTCCGTGGCGGTCCAGCTGGACGGCCTGGTCGCCACAACGACCATGGAGAGAACCGTCGCCACGACCGCGCAGAGTCCGAAAAACTCCATCCACCAGATGTGCCCGCCCTGGAAGACCGTCGGGAGCTTATCCTTCAGCCAGATGAACGGCACCGAGAAGTTGCCGGTCCCGGTCTCGAACGCGGCGCCGAGCACGCTCCTCAGGTAAAGCTGCCAGCCGATGACGAGGGCGAGCGGGACGGAAACGAACGCCGCCGCACTGGCAAAGCGCCGGCGCCGCAACTCGTCGAGGGCGATGGCAAGTGCAACCAGGTACGAGGTCTCCCTCGCCAGCGCGGCGGCGCAGGCGAGCACGAGGGCCTGAGGGTCGCGTCCGCGGGCGTGCAGCCGGAGCGCCGCCAGCGTGAAGAACAGGGCCGCGGTGTCCGGCGTGCTGCGGAGCATGGCCGCGGCTAGGCCGGTGCCGGCCAGCAGCAGCAGAGCCCACCAGGGCGAGAGCCGCTCCGCCGCGAGCCAGCGCGCGACCAGGAAGATGGCGGCGAGGCCGAACCCCCAGCAGAGCAGTTGGTAGACCACGATGGCCGCCGCGGGGTTGCCGAGCGCCAGCAACCAGGCCAGGAGGGGGACCATGATCCGCGTGGCCCGGTAGGACGGGGCGTCGATGGACTGGATCGTGGCGGGCTTCCGGAGGAACGGGTCAGTGGCGACAGCCCCATAGTGCTGGCCGTCGTAGCCCCACGGTCCCGCCGTGGGGACCGAGTCGAAAGCGGGCGGGTGGCGCATCTCCTCGCCGATGCACAGCAACGCGCGGATGTCCCCGTCATAGCGGAAGTCCGCAATGAGAGACAGGACCAGCACCCAGAAGAGCGCAGCGCCCAGAGCGACGACGCGCGCGGCGCTGCTGCGCGAGGGCACGACGCTTGCGAGGACCGGCACTTGCACGACGCGGGATTCTACGCCAGCAAGGCCCTGTCGGTGTTCCCGGACGTTCCGGCTTCATCTGGGCGGTGTGGCGCTGTGACGAGTCGTATACACTGGCGAGCCGGCGAGGCGAAGGCGGCCGCAGCCGCATGTGGCGGCACCGGGACGAGGGAAGCCAGGGCATGGACCGGAACGGCAAGGACGAGCGCGGCTCACAGGGGCTCCTGTTTCCGGGCGCCGGAAACGTGGAGCGCGCCGGCGCAAAGGACGTGCTGCAGACCCCCCTCGACGGGCGCGACCCCGCGCCGCCCGAGCCGGAGGAGAAATCGTCCGACGAGGCCAGGGAGCGCTACCGCGAGGAGCGCATCGCCCACTGGGACGAGTTCGCCCGTTCCCTCGACCGCTGGCGCGGGTTCGGTAGTGCTTACCACCGGCGCCTGGAGCGCGTCTACCAGACTCTGGTGCCTCCCGGCCGCCGCGTCCTGGAAATCGGGTGCGGCGAGGGCGACCTGCTGGCCGCGTTGCATCCCTCCCAAGGCGTCGGGGTGGACTTCTCCGGCGGAATGGTCCACCGGGCCACCATCCGCCACCCTCAGCTCCGTTTCGTCCGGGGCGACGCGCACGATCTTTCCGGGCTGGAGGGCGAGTTCGACGCGATCATCCTCTCCGACCTCGTGAACGACATCTGGGACGTGCACGCGGTCCTCCAGCAAGTGGCCCGTCTCGCACAACGCCAGACGCGGGTGATCGTCAACTCCTACAGCCTCCTGTGGGAGCTGCCCCTGCGCATCGCCGGGCGGCTGCGGCTGACCAAACCGAGCCTTCCGCAGAACTGGCTGACCGGCGAGGACATCGCAAACCTGCTGCGCCTCGCCGGGTTCGACGTTGTCCGGAGCTGGCGTGAGGTGCTCTGGCCGCTCCCGACCCCGCTCCTCGCCCCGCTGTGCAACCGCTTTCTGGTGAAGGTCTGGCCGTTCCGCCACCTCGCGCTCACCAGCTTCATCGTGGCGCGCGTGCCGTGGCGGCGCAGACGCGGCGAGCCCGAGCCGGTCGTCTCGGTCGTGGTGCCTGCCCGCAACGAGGCGGGCAACATCGCCAGCATCCTCGAGCGCGCGCCGGAGATGGGTAGCGGCACCGAGCTGATCTTCGTCGAGGGCCACTCCGCGGACGACACGTACCAGGTCATCGAGGAGGAGATGGCGAACTTCCCGGAACGGCGCTGCCAGCTTCTCCGGCAGAGCGGAAAGGGGAAGGGTGACGCCGTCAGGCTCGGCTTCGCACGCGCCAGCGGCGAGGTGGTGATGATCCTCGACGCGGACCTCACGGTGCCCCCCGAGGACCTCCCGCGGTTCTACCGGGCGCTGCTGGAGGGCAAAGGCGAGTTCATCAACGGGGTACGCCTCGTCTACCCGATGGAGCATCAGGCCATGCGGCTGGCGAACCTCTTCGGCAACAAGCTGTTCAGCCTTGCGTTCTCCTGGCTGCTCGGGCAGCCGATCAAGGACACGTTGTGCGGCACCAAGGTGCTGTGGAAGCGCGACTACGAGGCGATCGCCGCCAACCGCTCGTACTTCGGCGACTTCGACCCGTTCGGCGACTTCGACCTGCTCTTCGGCGCCGCCCGCCTCAACCTCCGGATCGTGGAGGTGCCGATCCGCTACCGCGAGCGCACGTACGGCACCACCAACGTCCGGCGCTGGAGGCACGGCTGGATGCTGGTGAAGATGGTGGTCTTCGCCGCCGGCCGGCTCAAGTTCGTCTAGGCTGGTGCCGCGTGTCCACGGCTGACCAACACGAGAACCCCGCCTCGGGTGAGCTTTACCTTGCTGGGCCGTCGTCCAGGCGCGTGACGCGCCTGGCCCTTGCGGCTCTCGCCGTCTACGGCGTCTGTCTCTGGGCGTTCCGCCCGGTCACCCCGTTGGAGTGGGATGAGGTGCTCGCTCAGCGGGCGGTGCGCAGCTACGACGTGGCTGCGCACGCGCCCCAGCCCCCGGGGTTTCCGGCCTACATCGGGGCGGCGAAGGCCGTCAACTGGCTGGTCAGGGACCCCCTCCTCGCCCTGCAGATCGTCGGGATCCTCGCGGCACTGGGTGTGCTCGTGGCGGTCTGGCAGCTATCCCGCCGGCTGGGTGCGCCGCCGCTGCTCGCAGGGGCGGCGGCGGCGCTGCTCGCGGCGAGCCCGGGCTTCGCCTTCATGGCCAACGTCGGAAGCTCCGACGTGACCGGCACGGCCATGTGCGCGGCAACGGTCCTGGCGCTGATGGCGGCGGTGGATCGACCGGAGCTGTTGCCGCTTGCGGGCGCGGTGGCCGGGCTCGCGCTCGGCGTCCGGCCTCAGAACGCCGCGGTGTTCCTCCCGGCGCTGGTGTGGGCGCTGGCGCGGGCCGTACGCGCACGGCGGTGGGGGAGGCTCGCGCTCGGCGCCGGGCTCGGGCTGCTGGTGGCGGCGGCGTGCTGGGCGCCGGCGATCCTGGCCACCGGGCTGCACCGGTGGTGGTGGTCCACCACCATCCAGATGCGCTACGTGGCCACCGTGGAGCGCGGGTACCACCTGCCCGGAGCTCACCTCGCCGACTCGCTGCAGTACTGGTTCCTGAAACCGTTCGTGGGGTGGCAGCTTGCCGCCCCCCTGTGGCTGCTCGTAGTGGTGGGCGCCGTAGCCCTCGTCCGCACCGGCCGCGGACGGCTCGCCGCAGCCGCCGGCCTGGCGGCCGGATCCTACCTCGTGAGCGCCCTGTTCACCATGAACATGACCTCGTCGCTGCGCTACCTGCTGCCGGCAGCGCCGTTCCTGGCGATCCTGGCTGCGGGCGGGCTGGCCGCGCGCCGCGCAGCAGTGAGACGAACGGTCGGGACGCTGGTCAGCCTGTGGTGCGTGGCTGCGCTGGCGTGGGCATACCCGGCGTTTCGCGAGCGGCTCAAGTCGGCACCGGTGTGGGCCGCCCTCACCTGGGTGAGCGAGCACTTCGACTCTGCCCACACCCGCATCGTATACCACGGCATCGCCACGCCGCACGTCCAGTACGTGCTCGGGACCAGAGGGTTCCAACTCATCGAGCTGGGGAAGGACCGAGCCTTCGAGGAGTCGGGGCAGCCCGGGGAGCAGACGCTCTTCGTGACGCCGCTCCCGGTCCCAGGGGCCGACCTGCTCTTCGAGGCGCACCACGAAACCCCACGTGTCCTCCAGCTCGCCTGGGGGAGGTACGGCTCGTGCGCCGTGAGCCGCCTGCGGACATCCACGGAGGCGGTGTTCTCCCCCGACTGGCAGATGCGCCGGGACGGCTGGCTGCTCGCGGGGACGGGCTTCATCCACCTGCCGGTCGGGTCCAAGCCCGCGCTGGTGAGACTGTGCGCCGGTTGGGAGCCGATCACGCTCAAGCGTCCGGGGACCGGCGTCGAGACCATCAGGCCCAAGGGGTGCGTGTCGGTCCCGCTGATGCCGGGCCCGGCGGGCGAGCTCGCGGTGAGCGCCCCTCCCGACTTCGCGACGCTGGTCCCACCGGTCCAGATCCTGCCGCTCGCGGCGCTGGAGGCCAGGGACCGTCTGACCTCCGCCTACATCGTCCCGCAGGTCGCCCACGCGCCTGGCCACTTTGGGGCGTTCTGGCTCACCGACCTCGTGGTGATCAACCCGCAGAAGCACCCCCTGCGGATTACGGCACAGTTCCTCCCGACCGGAACCGACAACGCTGCGGCGGCGACCGCTGCCGAAACCCTTGCTCCCGGCCAGATCCTCCACGTGCCGGACATCCTGACGTTGCCGTCGTTCGAGGGGCTGGGCAGGCTCGGGGCGATGCTCGTCTGCGCCGCGGACCCGGCGGGACCGTGCGCAGGCGATCGCTGCAACTTCCTCGTGCTCTCGCGGACCTACAACAGCAGCGCCTCGCCCGGGAGCTGGCGGGCCGTCGAGTGGCTGCCGGGCGTGGCGCCGGCCGACACGGTCCTGCAAGGGGACGGCGCCTTCTTCACCGGCGTATCGAACAACGGGGACGTGCGGGCGAGCGTTGGGCTGGCCTCCTGGTCGGCCGAGTCGGTTCAGGTGAGGGTGAGGGTGCTCGCCCGGGACGGAGGGGTCCTGGCGAGCCGCGACCTCGATCTGCCGTCGTTTGGCCACGTGCACATTCCCCTCGAGGTCCAGGTCACCGAAGGGCGGGTGGAGGTGGAGATCCTGAAGGCGTCCTCGGGTGCGATGGTGGTGCCGTACGTCTCGATGGTGGAGCATGTGTCCGGTCTCCCCGCCCACCTGCTGCCCGAGAGGGTCCCGGGATCCGCCAGAGCCGTGAAGCTGCCGCCTCCGACGCCGAGGGCCCTCCCGCCCGTCTGAGATCTGCGCCGACGGCCGCCGCGGCCTGCTCTGAAACGACGGGTCTTCGATGCCAACCGTGCGCGCTGGCGCCTGCCGTCCGCGTGGTCGTGGTGCTACCCTTCGACCCCTATGGAGGGGGCTTGCCGAAGGGTGTGAGCATGGTCGGGGACATCGAGCCCACGGGTCGTGACCGTGCACGCCGCAGGGCCCGCGTGGAGGTCCTGCTGCTGGCGCTGGGGTTCTTCGCCTACCTGGGAATGGCGCGCCACTTCTCCAGCGACGTGCCCGGCGGGTCCGACTGGTGGGGGTACGTCTCCGAGGCGGTGAGGCTGAGCCACGGCCGGTTCTACGAGCGCGAGCAGGTGCTCTCGCCGTTCGGTTTGCCCGAGGACGCGAGCCTCACCCACCCCCTCGCCTACATCGACAAGGGGTCGGAAGGGACGGTTCCCACGTACCCCTTCGGCTACCCCCTGCTCATGGCGCTCGCGATCAGGCTGCTGGGCTTGCAGGCGGCGTTCTGGGTAACGCCGCTGCTTGCGGCGGGCGCGGTGCTGCTGACGTACTGGCTTGGCCGGACCCTCCTTGGCCGCGCTGGCGGTGCGGTGGCCGCTCTGCTCCTTGGTGTCCTCCCGAACTTCCTTCTGGGTTCCTTCCAACCGCTGGGCGACGTTCCGGCGACCTTCTTCGGCGCTCTCGCCTTGGTGGCCCTGCTCGCGATGCCTGCAGGGTTGCCGGCGGACGTGCTCCTGGGTGCCGCGCTCGGCCTCGGCGTCTGGGTGCGGCCAAACCTGGGCCTCCTGATCGGCGTGGTCGGCCTGTGGCTCGTTTGGCGGCGAGAGTGGCGCCGGCTCTTCCGTGTCGCGGTGGCGGTGGCACCGTTCCTGCTGATCGAGGCGCTGGTCAACTGGAACCTGTTCGGGGCACCGTGGCGAACCGGCTACGGGGCGCTTCCCCTCGGCGGCCCGATCGCGGAGATCCTGGCACGCGGCGGGCGCCATCTGCTGCGCCTCAGCGTGCAGCAGGCCGGCGTGGGGCTGCTGCTGTTTGGCCTCGCCCTCCTGTGGAACAGGCTTGACGCGCCGCGCCGGTTCCTGCTGGCCGGCGTGTTCGTCGCGTTCCTGTGTTTCTTTGCCGCCTACCGGATCGACGATGCCTGGTGGTACTTCCGGTTCCTCCTGCCTGCCATGCCAGCGGTGGCGGTCCTCGAGGCAGGGTTCCTCGTCCACCTGGCTGGCCCGGGGCGGCTGCGGCGACTGCGTACGGTAGCCGTGGCTCTCGCGACGTGCGCCCTCGCGCTCGGATCGCTCCGCTACGCCGAGAAGAAGGGGGTCTTCTCCGCCAAGGTGGGCGAGCAGAAGTACCCGCGCGTCGCGGCTTTCGTGGCGGACCAGGTTGAGCAGCCGGCGCTCGTGCTGGCCATGCAGCACAGCGGCTCGATCCGCTTCTACACCGATCTCACCACTGCGCGTTATGACCTCGGCACACCCGAGAAGCTCGCCGACGTCCTGAGCCGGGTGGCTCGAGCCGGGGGAAACATGTACCTGGTCGTCGAGGACTGGGAGATCGACGACATCGTCAGCCGGGGAAGGGGCTTTCTGCTGGCCGGGGCGGCTCTGCTCGGGGACGTCAAGCCAGGGAATGTCGCGTTGTATCGGCTGAACCCCGCAAACCTCGCCGAGAGCTTCGCGCGCGGAGGGCCCGGCAGCGGGGCAACCGCGGCGGGGGTCGCCTTCGACGGGGGGTGGGTGACGACCGAAGGCCAGTGGCGGTTGCACGGCACCGGCATGGTCCGTCTCTCGCCGGATGCCGAGCCCGAGATTGCGCGGGTGTGCGCGGGCGGCGACGCGCTGGTCGTGGAGCGGCGCGGCTTCCCTGCGGCCTCGGTGGCCGCCAAGGCCTGCACGGATGTGCCGCTGCTGCCTGGTTTCGCCGGGCAGCTGGCCGTTTCGCCCCTCGGCCGCAGGGCGGCGACCCTCTCACCAGTCCGCGTGCTGCCTGTCGGAGCGATCCAGTTTCAGGACCAGCTGTCCTCAGCCTACATGGTGCCCCAGGTCGCCTACCTCCAGGGCATGCGAGGCTCGCTCTGGACGACGGACGTGCTCCTGGTGAACCCTCAGCCGCATCCGCTCCGGGTGACGGGTCGCTTTCTGCCCAGCGGAAGGGACAACCGTGATGCGCCTGCGGCCACGACAGTGCTCGCACCGGGAGCGGTGCTCATGCTGCGCGACGTCGCGAGGCTGCCGGAGTTCGCGTGGCTCGGCAACTCCGGGGCGCTCCTCGTGTACGCGGGCGAACCCGGGAAACCCTGCGGAGCCAATGGGTGCCGATTCCTGGCCTGTTCGCGGACCTACAACAGCGTGACCAATCGCGAGTCGCGGAGCGCGGGCGAGTGGCTCCCGGGCTTGCCGCCCGAGGCGAGCGTTGCCGGGGGCCACGCCTCGTTCCTGGACGTCCCCGGCGGCGGTGAGGCCCGCACGAGCGTGGGCGTGGCGTCCTGGACCGGTCGCCCCGTGTCCGTGCGCGTCCGTTACGGCCCCGCTGCCGACGGTCGGGGAGAGGTGAAGGAGGTCACGGTGCCCGCGTTTGGCCACGTTCGAGTCTCTCTGAAGGGGCAGGTAGGGCGAGTCGAGGTCGACGTGCTCGGGCCGCCCGGGGGTACACGGCTGTTCCCCTACGTGTCGGTTGTGGACGGGGAGAGCGGGAGGGCCACGCATCTGCTTCCCGCCGCTGTGAGCCTCCGGGGTTCCGTCGGGCTGCTCCCTCTGCCCCGTGTCCTTTCGAGCGAGGAGAGACGTGACATCTGAGACGCTGCGGCCCGCCGCGCTCCTCTTCGACCTGGACGGAACTCTCGCCGACTCGTTCGCGGCCATCCGCGACGCCCTCAACGCAGGGCTGCGCGAGCACGGGCTCGGCGAGCGCGACCTCGCGTGGGTGAAGACGCACGTGGGCCGGGGCGCCCCCGTGCTCGTCCGCGACGCGGTCGGCCACGAGAGCGACGAGGGCCTCCAGCGCTCGGTAGGCGAGAGGTTCGGGGCGCGCTACCGCGAGATCTACCTGGACCAAACGCCACCCCTGCCTGGGGCCGGAGATGTGCTGGCGTTCGTCGCGGCAAGGGTGGGCCGGAGGGTGGCCGTGATCTCGAACAAGTACGAGGAGCTGTCCCGGGCGTGGCTGGCCCGCTGGGGGCTGGCGCCCCACGTTTCGGTGGTCGTCGGCCCGGAGACCTACGGTGTGCGCAAGCCCGACCCCGGGGCGCTCGTGCCGGTGCTGGAGGACTTCGGCGTTAGCCCTGCCGACGCCCTGCTGGTGGGCGACATGCAGGTAGACGTGGCAGCGGCCCGGGCGGCGGGGGTCCCGATGCTCGCGGTCCAGTCCGACCCTGCTGCGGCCGAAGCGCTGCGGGTTGCGGGCGCCGTGGACGTGCTCCCCGCCGTGGCCGAGGTGCCGGCGTGGCTCGTCCGACATGGCGTCGGGTGGCGGTAACATTGGGCTGCGACACAGGGGGGTAAATGGGCGATCGGCTCCGCGTAGCGTTGGTGTTCGGGGGACGCTCCGGTGAACATGAAGCGAGCTCGGCTCGCGAAGCGAGGCGAGGTCGTCCCGAGGCCCATATGTTCTGGGCCGAGGGATCCCGACGCGCGTGCAGCGGCACGGCGAGACGGGTAGGGGAAGGATGACAACGAAACTTCGCGTCGCCCTCGTATTCGGGGGACGGTCAGGCGAGCACGAGGTCTCTGTTGTCTCCGCCCGCTCGGTGGCGGCGGCCCTCGACCCGCAGCGCTACCAGGTCCTTCCGATGGCGATAGACCGCGCGGGCCGGTGGGCCGATCCGACCACTGCCTCGCGTGTGCTCGCCGAGGCCGGAGCGACCCCAGACAGGGCCCCCTCGTTCGAGGGCTCCTCGCGCCTCGACCCGCGGCTGCTCGATGGCGCCGTGGACGTCGTGCTGCCGATCCTCCACGGGCCGTTCGGGGAGGACGGCACGATCCAGGGGCTGTGCGAGATGCTCGACATCCCCTACGTCGGCTGCGACGTGGAGTCCAGCGCGGTCGCGATGGACAAGGTCACATCGAAGCGCCTCTTTCGCGAGGCCGGTCTCCCTACCCCGCGCTGGGTCACCGTGAACGCCGACGAGTGGGGCGCGGACAGGCCGGCGTGCGAAGAGCGCTGCCTGGGCCTGCCGCTGCCGCTGTTCGTCAAGCCCGCCCGACTCGGCTCCTCGGTCGGGATTACCAAAGTCAAGGAGACGATTGAGCTCGCGCCTGCGATCGAGCTCGCCCTCGGCTACGACAGCCTCGTGATCGTCGAGGAAGGGATCCCCGGGCGTGAGATCGAGGTCTCGGTGCTGGGGGGCGACCCGCCGATCGCCAGCGTCCCCGGCGAGATCGTGCCCGGCCACGAGTTCTACGACTACGCCGACAAGTACCTGGACGACGCCTGCCAGTTGCTGGCACCCGCGCCCCTGGGCCCGGACGAGGTGGCCGAGGTTCAACGACTGGCGCTGGCGGCGTTCGCGACCCTGGGGTGCGAGGGGATGGCGAGAGCGGACTTCCTGCTCGACCGGCGGGACGACCGGTTCCTGCTGTCCGAGCTCAACTCGATCCCGGGTTTCACCGCGATCTCCATGTACCCCCGGCTGTTGGGCCTCTCCGGCGTCAGCTACCCGCAGCTCCTGGACGCATTGATCGCCCAGGCGCTCGCGCGGCACGAGCGCCGCCGGCGCTTCGCCGAGGCCGCGCTGCGGCCGCTCTCCGATCGCTCCCGCTGAGGGACGGGGGAAAGGGAAAACGGAAAAGGGAAGAAGGAAAACGGGGGTCGGATTCGGTGTCTCGTCTTCCCTTTCATCTCTTGTCTTTACGCTTTTTCCCCTGCCTCCCCCCGCTGGCCCCGCAAACCAGTCCCGAGAGGCGGGAACGAGACGCCGTCCACGATCGGTGCCCTTGAACATCAGCGGCTGGGCGCGTAGGATGCACTTTGTGAATTTCTTCATTAGCACCGTACCGAAAGCGAGGAGGTCGTCATGAGCACAACCAAGGTCACGCGCGAGGAGGCCCTCGCGTACCACACCGGAAGGCGCCACGGCAAGGTCTCGGTGGTCCCCACCAAGCCGTGCTTTACGCAGCGCGATCTCTCCATGGCCTACACGCCCGGGGTGGCGGAGCCGTGCCGTGAGATCCATCGCGACCCGGAGCTGGCCTACGAGTACACCAGCAAGGGGAACCTGGTGGGGGTGATCTCCAACGGCACCGCGGTTCTGGGCCTCGGCGACATCGGCGCGCTCGCGGGCAAGCCGGTGATGGAGGGCAAGGGGGTCCTGTTCAAGCGGTTCGCCGACATCGACGTGTTCGACATCGAGGTGGACACCCACGACCCCGACGAGATCATCAAGTTCTGCCAGCTCATCGAGCCGACCCTCGGGGGCATCAACCTCGAGGACATCAAGGCGCCCGAGTGCTTTTACATCGAGGAGACGCTCAAGAAGACGATGAAGATTCCGGTATTTCACGACGACCAGCACGGAACCGCGATCATCTCGGGCGCCGCGTTCCTCAACGCTCTGGAGCTGGTCGGTAAGAAGATCGACAAGGTCAAGGTGGTCTTCTGCGGGGCGGGCGCCGCGGGCATCGCCTGCGCCAAGCTCTACCTCAACCTCGGCGTGAAGAGGGAGAACCTCTTCTTCGTTGACACCAAGGGAGTGATCTACAAGGGGCGCAAGGAGGGGATGAACCCCTACAAGGAGGCGTTCGCGCAGGACACCGACGCCCGCACCCTTTCTGAGGCCATGCGCGGGGCAGACGCGTTCATCGGAGTCTCGGGGCCCGATCTGGTCACGCCGGACATGCTCAAGACGATGGCCGAGGACCCGATCGTGTTCGCGATGGCCAACCCCGACCCGGAGATCCCCTACGACGTGGCGGTGGCGACCCGTAAGGACGTCATCATGGCCACCGGCCGCTCCGACTACCCGAACCAGGTCAACAACGTGCTCGGGTTCCCGTTCATCTTCCGGGGTGCGCTCGACGTCGGCGCCAAGGAGATCAACGAAGCGATGAAGATGGCGGCGGTGAAGGCGCTCGCCAACCTCACCAAGGAGGACGTGCCTGATGCGGTGATCAAAGCGTACGGCGGCAAGCCATTCAAGTTCGGGCGCGAGTACCTGATCCCCAAGCCGTTCGACTACCGCGTGCTGCTGTGGGAGGCCCCGGCGGTCGCCGAGGCGGCGATCAAGAGCGGGGTGGCCCGCAAGCCCTACTCCTCGAAGGAGGATTACGTGCGCGAACTGGAGTCGCGCGTCTCGCGGATCCGGCGCGTCATGCACGTGGTGATGGACCGCGCCAAGGCCGACCCCAAGAAGATCGTGTTCGCCGAGGGGGAACACCCGAAGATCGTGCGCGCCGCCAAGATCCTCTTGGAAGACGGCATCTGCAAGCCCATCCTGCTCGGCCGGAAGGCTGCGGTGGAGGCGCTCCTGAAGGAGTTCGAGGTCCCCAAGGACAAGGTCGAGGTCATCGAGCCGGCGGCCCACCCCAAGTTCCAGAAGTACGTTGACAGCTTCCACAAGATGCGGTGGCGCCGTGGTCTGGCGCAGGAGGACGCGGCCAAGGCGCTCAGGGACCCCGGCTACTTCGGCAACATGATGGTGCACGAGGGGGACGCCGACGGCCTGATCTCCGGCCTCACGATGCACTACCCCGACACCCTCAGGCCGACGCTGCAGATCCAGCACACGAGGCCGGGCGTGTCGCGCGCGGCGGGCGTGTACCTGCTCCTGCTCGAGGACCGTATGATCTTCATCGCGGACACCACCGTGACCCTGGATCCGACTGCCGAGGAGCTGGCCGAGATCGCGTACCTGGCGGCCGACGTGGCCAGGAACTACTTCGAGGTGGAGCCGAAGATCGCGATGCTGTCGTACTCGAACTTCGGCTCCAACGACGACAAGAACACCGCCAAGGTGAGGAAGGCGGTCGAAATCGCCCGCGAGCGCTGGCCGGAGCTGGTGATCGACGGCGAGATGCAGGCCGACACGGCGGTGGAGCCTTCGATCGCCCAGGAGACCTACCCTTTCTCCGCGATCCAGGGCGACGCAAACGTGCTGATCTGCCCCGACCTCGCGTCCGCCAACATCGCCTACAAGCTGGTCTGGCGGCTCGGCAAGGTCGAGGTCATCGGGCCCATCCTGGCCGGTGTGAACGCGGCCGTTCACGTGCTGCAGCGCGGCGTGGAGGTGACGGACATCGTCAACATGACGGCGATGTGCGTCCTCAAGGCCCAGAGCATGGAGGAGCTGCGGAAGCAGTCGAAGAAGCGCTGAGCGCCTGAGCCGCCGGCAAGATCGGGACCCCGCGCGCAGGCGCGGGGTCCTCACTTTTCGGGGCTGCGTCCCGAATCCCCGGGTCCTCGTTGGTTGTCACTGCGTGGCTTTGTTTTGCCCCGCGGGCGTGGAGCGGTCGCTCGGGCCGGGCATCGAGGCCCAGCCCTCCGACCCGCCTGCGCGTGCGACCGAGCAGGGATGTCCCGCGGCGGGGGCCCTCGCTGTTCGTGTGAAGTCCCGCCAGCGATACCCCACCGAGGGACGCCCGCTCGGTGCCCGTCCGCTCCGGCGCGATCGCTCCTTGGCCCGCGGAGCGGAACTCCCCGCAACCCTCCCGTTCGCCACAGTCCTGCCCGACAGGCCTCGCTAACGTCTTTGGGAGGGGGGCTTTCAATCCGCCGGTGCCGCGGGTGGCCGATATGTCTTCTCCCACTCCGTGGAGGTTTTGTTTTGCTCGGCGGGTGCGCGGCTTCTCGGCGCTTGTTCGCCCCAGCTCGCTGCGCTCCGAGACTCCCTCAACCGCGACCCAGCAGTGCGTCCCGTGCTGGGGCCCCTCGGTGTCCGCACAGGGCCGCGTCACCGACACCCCACCCCGGGTCCGCACGCTGGGGACCCCGTGGCCTCCGGAGGCATGGCCGCTCGCACCCGCCGAGCGGATTGAGTACCCCCCACCTGCAACTCAACTTCGCACCACGCGCCGCCGGAGTACCGGTTCGGTGAGACCTCCCGAGCCGGTCGGTGGCGAAGGGGGGGAGGCGGTTAGATCCGCCCGGAGGGTGGCGAAGCCATTGAGCCTGCGTGAGCGGGGACCCGACGCGCTGGCCGGCGGGGGGAGACGGCGCGGCTGCCTCACGCCAACGCCGAGGGGCCACACGACGGCCAGCGCCCTCGGGTCGCTCGCGCAGGCGTCGGAAGCGCAGCGGACGAGCAAAGCCACCCTCCGGACACAAGAAGCCTCACGCAGTGATAGAAAGAAACCGAGCTCCGGGCCCGCGGGGCAAGGCAAGACTCCACGGAGAGGAAAAAGGGAGACGGCCACGCACCCGCTTTTCCCGAATGAAATCCTCGCCCTCGGGCGGATCGAGTGTACAATTTCAACAAGGGGGAACTGCCATGAGTCGGAATTTCAAAGCTCTGCTGCTGTCTCTGCTCGTCGTCTCGGTGCCGGTCCTGGCAGCCGCACAGACCGGCGGTCTGCGGTACTCGATAACCGTCAGCAAGTTCGAGAACAAGGCGGGCTGGCACGGCCAATGGGAAATCGGCGATGCCTGGGGCACGATCATGACCGACCTGCTCAACCAGACCGGCAAGTTCATCGTCCTGGGCGAGAAGGACATGCGCCAGGAGGCGATGGCGGAGCAGGACTTTGCCGCCTCGGGGCGCGCGGCGGGCGGCGCAAAGGCACCCGCCACGGGCCAGATGACGCCGGCGCAGCTCCTCGTCAAGGGCGCCATCACCCACGTTCAGGACAGCACCGCGGGAGGTCACGGGGGCCTGAACATCGGCGGCGTTCGACTCGGCGGTGCGGGTGGCAAGGGTGAGGTCAACGCGACCATCTACATCGTCGACTCCACCACCGGCCAGGTGCTGGCTTCGAAGAGCGTGGTCGGGGTCTCGACGAAAAAGGGGCTCGACGTCGGCTACAGCGGCGGCGGGTGGGGCGCCGACGCCGGCGGGTACCAGAAGGACAACGTCGGCAAGGCCGTCACGGCCGCCTGCAAAGAGGGCGTCGACTTCCTCGTAGGGCAACTGACCCAGATCCCCTGGACCGGCTCCGTGGCCCAGGTCGCCGGAGACAAGGTGTACATCAACCGGGGCTCCCGCGAGGGCGTGAGCACCGGGCAGGAGTTCGTGGTAGGCGAGGCCAACGTGGTCCGCGATCCGGACACGGGCGAGGTGCTCGACCAGAGCGTGACGCAGGTTGCCCGCATCAAGGTGAGCCAGGTCAAAGAGAAGCTCTCCATCTGCACCGTCACCAGCGGCAGCGCGGGGGCGATCAAGAAGGGGATGATGGTGCAGGCGCCCTGACGGTAGGGTGTCGGTGGTAGACGGCCGCGCCAGGACCCCGTTGTGGTAGGCGCGGCCGGCCTGGCGTTGCCACCGGCCGCCAACGATCGATCCCAGGGACCGGCTCAGGCGAGGGGGTCACCACAATGGCCACAGGAAAGATAGGCCACTACACGATCGTGTCCGAGCTCGGGCGCGGCGGCATGGGGGTCGTCTACAAGGCCCACGAGGAGTCGCTCAACCGCTACGTGGCGATCAAGGTGCTGGGCGAGCAGCTGTCCGGGGACCCGAGCTTCGTGACGCGCTTCGTCCGCGAGGCCCAGGCGGCCGCCGCCCTCAGCCATCCCAACATCATCCAGATCTTCTTCATCGGCGAGGACAACGGCCGGCACTACTTCGTCATGGAGTACGTGAAGGGCAAGTCGTTGCTCGCCATGGTCAAGGAGGAGGGGAAGATCGACAACCCGCGGGCGACGCAGTACATGCTGCAGGCGGCCAACGGGCTCGCCGTGGCGCACGATAGGGGCTTCCTCCACCGCGACATCAAACCGGCCAACCTTCTGGTGGACGAGAGCGGGCTGCTCAAGATCGCGGACTTCGGGCTTGCCCTTCCGCAGGACGCCGCCACCCGGCTGACGGCCACGGGGATGCTCGTCGGCACGCCCGGCTACCTCTCGCCCGAGCAGTGCATGGCGCAGCCGGTGGACCAGCGGACCGACATCTACTCGCTGGGCGTGACCTTCTACGAAGTCCTGAGCGGGAGGATGCCCTTCCAGGCCGACAGCCCGCTGGCGCTGCTGCGCAAGATCCTCCACGAGGAGCCGCCCGACATCACGACCCTCAACCAGGCGGTGGACGAGAAGACGCGTGGCATCGTGCACCGGATGATCGCGAAGGACCACGACCAGCGCTACCAGAGCTGCCACGAGCTGGTGGCGGACCTGGAGGAGGTCCTCGGGGTACTGGGTGTGCGGGTCGCATCGAGCGGCCTCGCCGGTGCGGGAGCCGCAGCGGCAGCCGCGGCGACCGGTGGGGCCGCACGCCGGGATCCCACGCTGCCGAGCGCCTTCGAGCTCGCCGGAGCGACCGAGCGAATGCCCTCGGGTGCGCCTCCGGCTGCGCCCGACCAGGCGGGCGTCGTCTTTCCGCCTTCTGAGGCTGTTCCTCCGCGAGCTGTGGCCTCGGGCGCCGCTCCGGCCGCAGCCCCGGCGGCTCACGTGGGCGCGGTTTCACCGGCCCCTCCGGCCGTACCCGCCTCGGCCGCCGCCGCCTCGGCGCTCGTCCCAGCACCGCCGGCGTTGCCTGTGCCGGTGCCCGTGGCGAGGGGTTCGAAGGCACCGGTCGTGATCGTCGCCGTCATCGGTGTCACCGTGGTCGCTCTGGCTGTTACGCTTTTCCTTGCCGTGCGGTCGCCGCTCGTCAGGCGCTTCCTCCCGTGGGGGGGCCCGAGCGCGCAGGCCAGGCAGGCTGGGAAGGTCGCTCCGGTGCCGGGCGCGTCAACCGGTCTCGGCACGCGCGAGGCCGGCGAGACGCGACAGGGGCAGCCGGCCGGGCCCGCGGGGACGGGCCGGCAGACCCAGGCGGCGGCGGGGGAGTCGGCTGCT